>ERZ795060.275-NODE-275-length-74002-cov-63.817870_pt1 | contig 74002 bp, 76 predicted proteins | sample MGYA00375144_ERZ795060 | MGnify/ENA primary metagenome ERZ795060 (study PRJEB30189, sample SAMN05720157) | activated sludge metagenome | isolation source: anaerobic digester from wastewater treatment plant | place: Japan | collected 2015-05-15 ... | reverse complement strand
AAGAACGCCTTTTTTTATTTTTTTCTCTTTATTGTTTTTCATATTTAAAATAATAGGATTTATCATTATAATTTCTCTTAATATATCATATTATGGTTCTCTATCGCATTTTTTATCTTTATCTCATTTTCTTTAAAAAAGACAAATAATCAATATTAAAATTATTAGGCAAAAAACTTTATAATCTAAGCCAAAAAGATTTTCTTCAATTTCCTTCATTTTTTTTAAAATGCAACATTGAATCGCAAAGAGTTATTTTTATAAAAAATTTTAAAAAATTATTTAGAAATTATAAAAAATAAATTAAAAGTGCGCGTGGATGGATTCGAACCATCGACCCCCACTTTATAAGAGTGGTGCTCTAACCTCTGAGCCACACGCGCAAAATTATTATAATTCTTTAACTTTTACTTTTAAATTTGAAAAATCTTTTTTTTCTTTCTTATTTTCTATTTTTTTCTCTTCTTTTTTAACGCTTTTAGCAACTTTATTTTCTTTTATTAATTTTTCAAACTCTTCTCTTTCTATGGTTTCTTTTTCAATTAAGATTTTCGCTATTCTATCAAGCAATTTTTTATTATTCCTTAAAATTATTTCTGCTTCTTTTTGAGCATTTTTAATAATCTTTTCAACTTCTTCATCAATTTTTATCGCTATTTTTTCTGAATAATTTCGTTGCTCTGAAATTTCTTTACCTAAAAAAACTAATTCTTCTTTTTCACCAAAAGAAATAGGACCTAATGACGACATTCCATATTCTTTTACTAATTTTCTTGCAATTTCAGAAGCCCGACTTAAATCATTGGAAGCACCTGTTGTTATCTCGTTAAATTTTATTTTTTCTGCAGTATATCCTCCTAAAAGCGTTGCAATATCTGAAAGAAATTCTGTTTTTGTTTTTATTCTTCTTTCCTCTGTAGGCACTTGTAAAGTATACCCAGCAGCCATTCCTCTAGCAATAATTGAAATTTTTCTTACTGGTTCTGTGCTTTTAGAAAAAGTTGCAACCAAGGCATGCCCTACTTCATGAAAAGCAGCAATTTCTTTTTCTTTATCTGATAAAACATAACTTTTTCTTTCTGGGCCTAATAAAACTTTTTCAATAGCTTCTAAAAAATCTTCTTGGGAAATTTTTGTTTTATTTTTTCTTGCTGCTAAAATTGCTGCTTCATTAGCGACATTAGCTAAATCAGCGCCAGCAAATCCAGGGGTTCTTTCTGCAACTTCTCTTAAATTAATATCTGAATCTAGGGGTTTATCTCTTGTATGAATTTTTAAAATTTCTTCTCTTCCATTAATATCTTGAATATCTAAAACTACTTTTCTATCAAATCTTCCTGGCCTTAATAAAGCAGGATCTAAAATATCTGGCCTGTTTGTAGCCGCTAAAATAATGACATTTGTTTCTCTCTCAAATCCATCCATTTCAACCAAAATTTGGTTTAATGTTTGTTCTCTTTCATCGTTTCCTCCTCCAATTCCCGCACCTCTGTATCTGCCAATAGCGTCTAATTCATCTATAAAAATAATTGATGGCGCATGCTTTTTTGCTGTATCAAATAAATCTCTAACTCTCGCTGAACCAACCCCTACAAACATTTCAATAAACTCAGAACCAGAAATATGAAAAAATGGCACTCCTGCCTCTCCAGCAACGGCTCTTGCAATTAAAGTTTTTCCTGTCCCAGCAGGCCCAACTAATAAAACTCCTCGTGGAATTTTTGCTCCAATTGCTAAATATTTTTGCGGATATTTCAAAAAATCAACAATTTCTTTTAATTCCTCTTTTGCTTCTTTTAATCCGGCTACATCATTAAATGTTATTTTTTCTTTTGGATGACCTTCTGCCCCAAAAAGACGCGCCTTAGAACGAGTAAAATTAAACGCTTGATTAACTCCTGCTTTTGTTTGTCGGAAAATTAAATAAAAAATAAAACCAAAACCAATTAAGGGAAGAATATAAATTATTATTGGGCCAAGCCAATACCAAATACCCCCTTCTTGTTTTACTTCAATGTTTACTTTCTTTAATTTTTCATTATCAACCCCATAATTTACAAGAGATTGAGACAAAGATGATTCCACTTCTTTCATTGTTTTCGCCTTACTATTATCAGGGTAAATAACCGAAACACTCGAACCAGAAACTGTTATTTTTTTAACTTTTTCATTATTAATATCATTTACCAAATCGCTTAAAGAAATATTTTTTTCTTCTTGTATCGAAGTAGAAAGTAACGAAAAAATAGAAGAGATTACTAAAAAAAACAGTAAAATCGTTATTAAGTTTTTAGCTAAATTTTTCATTTCATTTTTTATAAATAAATTATATCAAAAAATTTAAAAAAAGAAAGGCACTAGTTAATCTAGTGCCTTATGGGAAATTACGCTATAGGACGGAAAGATAAAAAATATAAACTAAACTCTGATATAATCTAAATACGATATAATCTAAAATAAAAAATATTCTTAGTATGGAGATTTTTCTCCTGGATCAATCTTATTTTGATCCTGATAATTAATCACTGTCTTTACGATACGCCACAAAAATTCAATATCCCTTGAATACGGATTTTCTGCCAAAGGAAATCTCTCCTTGGAAAGAGAGTCTACTCTTAAATATGTTTTATTTCTTCTAAGAGTCAATAAAATTTTCAACGTTTCTCCTGAGCATTCTTTAATTCTAGAGACAAATAACCTTTCGCCATCAGAAGTCAATTCAAATTCACCTCCCCCGAAATTAGTGGGAACTTTAACTAAAACTGTTCCCCTTTTTCCTCCTAAAACCTCTTTAAAAGAAGAAAGACGATTTAATTCCTCCTTTCTTATTTCTTTATTTTCTCTTTCTTCTTTCTGAAAAGGCTCTAAAATCATATAAAGATTAGACAAAATATTATCTTTTTCTTCTTCTGAAATATTACCTACAGATAAAAATAAAATATTATTAATCAATTCTGTTTTTCCGTTATCCATATTTACTGGAATAACAACAAACATCTTATTGATTTTAGTCTTATTGTTTGACATTTTTAAACTCCTTTTTTAGAGTATGTTTTTGTTATTATTATATGTCCTATATCCTATAGCGTTTTAAAGATCTATCTTCAGGATATCATAAATTTAAAAATTGTCAATATTTTCAATATTATTATTGTTAATCTTTTAGTTTTCAATATTAATATTTAATAAAAATTATTTAAATGTAAAATTCCATAAATTAAAAACCTAACCGATAGAATCGAAATTATTTATAATGATGGCGTAGGGTTTAGTAATTTATGTAACGGATGACTTGCTCATGCATGTTTTGTCGCGTAAACCAGGACCAACAAAAGAATTATTAGAAATATTCCTATAAATTATTTTTCATCTTTCCAATAAGTAATTGCCGAATTCCACCATTTAATATCGAAATACGTATAACTAGCAATGACTGGAAGTACAATATATTTTGACCAACTTGGAAATTGAAAATCAGGAAAAATAATATTTAGTAAAAATACGCCAACGGCTAAGAGAATAAACCAACCAATAGCGGCTTTCCACGAATAATATATAAGACCAATCGGACCAAAAATTAGAGCTAATAGAGCACCAAGCCAAGGTTTTTTGATCTTCTTTGTCTGTGCTTCTTTCCGGACATGCTCGATGAAATCTCTGTTGTCGTTTACCATATTTTTACATTTATTTATAATAAAAATTTTAGATTAAAATTTCTAAGAACCGATAGAAATAGAAATTTGTTTAATTAATCCATATTTGAGATTTTAAAAAAAATAAAACCACTAGAATAAAGATTGAACGTTATATATTGTCCAAATAATATTAATAAAACCAAATAAAAAAAACTGTAAAGCGGGATTAAATCTTAAAATTAAATTTGCTATTAACATACCAATCCACGTACCCAAACCAACAATTAATAAACCCAACCAACTATTTAGTATAAAACCATTAATCAAAGCTAATGGTATGGCAGCATAAGAATACATCATCGCAATTTTAAAACCTTTCTCGGTTGTAAAAAATAAGGGTAAAGATAAAAATTCTTTATTAAGATAACTAAATGCTAAACTATTCGCGCCTCGCCATGCCAATGCACCGACAATTATAATTATAAATATTTCCATAATATTAAAGAATAGATTTATGCGTATCTAACTAATTTTTTATTTTATTTCAATATTTTTTCTTTGTAATATTTAATTCTTTTTTTACTTAAATACTACACCAAAAATTAATAAAAACAAATAGTCGCTTAACAATGGTAACTAGACAACGGATAAAATAATAATTTTCTTATTATTGTTTACTATTCAAAACTTTTATATAATTTCAATATAAATTTATTGACGTCTAGAATATTTTTTGTCTAAATCGTCACCTGTATCTGGCTTCAAAACGAAATATCCATTTAGTTCATTAAATTCTAAAGTTTCCACTGCGTAAATTATCTTTTGATCTGAAAGATTTGTTGGTTTTTTTACCCTTCCATTCTCAAAAATATACCTATACACAAAGGTAGAATAAATTTCTATAACATTGTCGATATTCATTATATTTACCAAATTGGCTATTTTAGTACTGACCCTGTTAATCGTTGAATTCTGTAAGCCGAGATTCTGAATTTTATTTAGATTAGAAAATGCTTTTTGCAATGATTGTTTCAACGATAATCCGTCGCGAAGATAAGAATAAATTTCGTTATTATCTATACCTCTTTATTTTTATACTTGATAAAACCCCATACAATCCAAAAAATACATCCGACAACTAAAATTATAATTACAAAAAGTAAATTCATAAAATTACTTTAATAACTGAAAACTATTTATAAATCGATTATAATCATTCTCGTTGTATTTACCATCTTTATATACAGCTAATAGTTGATAAAGAGTATCATCAACTATGATAATTTTTCCTTTAGTAAAAATATTAAGGTCTTCATTTTTCATTGAAAAATCCATAGATTTATAATTTTCAAAATTACTAAAATTAGATGATATAAGTTCATTGCCCTTTATAGATAAGTATCCATTGAGTACACGTTCAAAATTAATTTCAGAATTAGTCACATCAAGCTCTGGGGGATAATTGTTAATATTTATACTGTAAATGGTATCATCTGTTATTTTGCTATTATAAGAATCAGATTCTATTAAAAACTTCATTAACAGTTATTCTTTCCATACAAAATTCCTCACAACAAGTTATCTCTTCTTCTCTTGTGCCATGTTTACACAACTTGTGTCTATTTTTGTCATAAATTACCCATGCGAGAGCGAGATAAAAATTTCTTTTTTGTCCGAGAATTTCACGCGAGCCGCATTATAGTAATCGTGCATTACCTTAATGATAGATTCCGCCTTTTCAGCACTTTCTTTTTTGATTTACCTTTAATGAGAGTTATCGATTTTTTCATAAAAATTAGCGTTGTTTTTCTGGTTTAATAAATTCATGAAAAAACAGATAATAGTTCTCTACTGCATCATTACTTATTACTCCTCGATATCTGTTAGTAATTATAGTAGTTAATTTGAGATCTTCGCTTAAATTTCCAGTCGATATATCTGGAACGCATCGTCTTAAACTCATATCAAAATAATAATCGTTATGTGCATCGCTCAACTTACCTAACTCATTGCACATAATATCGAATTGGATAATTGAATTTTCGTAATCCAGACGACGCTGGAAAGTGTTATTGCGTTTAGTTTCTTCTAAAAAAGCGTTGCTAATACGCAATAAACTAATAACCACAACGACAACAAAAATTGCCAAAATGTAGATGATTAAATTTTTGAATGTAATTTTTTTTAACATAGCTTTAATAATTAAAATTAAAATGAACACTCGACTTGCTGATCTACATTTCGGATATTGTGAGATATCCAATATGAGATATCCAATAATGGAAGGTCAAAACACTTTTTTCCCAGTCCGCCATTGGACTAAAATTCTCATAATATTATAATATGGATCAGCACTTATATTATAATTCTTACTGTAAATTTCTGCAATTTTTTTATTTTAAAAGTATTTTTTTGTCAATTTTATCCCTGATAATTCATTTATATTATAAAAAATTTATTTGAGAAAATTAGAAATTAACGCTTACGCACAAATAAATAGAAAATTTCTAAATATAATTTGGTGCCCGGGGTGGGACTCGAACCCACAAGCTTTGGAAAGCCAAGGATTTTAAGTCCTTTGCGTATGCCAATTCCGCCACCCGGGCAAAAATTTTAAATTTTCAAACTCCTTCTGAGGCCATGGTCGGAATTGCACCGACGTATAGAGGTTTTGCAGACCTCTGCCTTGCTACTTGGCTACATGGCCTTTTATTTATTTTAATTATTTTTTATTTTTTTTCAAATTTTCGTCTTTTATTTCTTTTAAAATTCTTTCAACCTCTCCTGCTCTTTCTGTTTCTTTTTCCTCTTTAAAAATTATTTTTGGCACTGGCCTCATTCTTAATGCTTTGTTTATTTTTTGCTGAATATGATAAATTTCTTTATTTAAAAAATCAAATACTTCTTTCTTCGCTTTCTTAGGTATTACAGAAATATAAACTTTTGATTCAATTAAATTAGAAGATGTCTCCACTCTTGTAATAGTTATAAAAACTTCAGGAGAAAAATCAAATTCTTTTAAAAATATTTTATTTAATTCTTTTTTTAAAAGAGCATTTATTTTCTCAACTCGAAAAGAAGACATAAAAAAATAATTTATTTTATAACTCTTTTTTATTTTTCTCTTCAATATAAACCTCTAAGATATCTCCTATCTCTATTTTAATATTTCCTTCAAAAAGCATTCCGCATTCATAACCTTTTAAAACCTCATCTGTATCTTTTTTGTCTTTTTGAAGTTTAATTATTTTTCCTTCGCCAATTTTTTCTTCATTTCTAAAAACATTTATCATTGCCCCTTTTTTAACTTTTCCATCAATAACTTTTCCGCCAATAATTTGACGATTTTTTTCTGTTTTAAAAATCGCTAATATTTTTACTTTCCCTAAAATAACTTTTGTTATTTCTGGTTCAATTAATTTTTCTAAAGAATCTCTTACTGATTGAACTAATTCATATATTATATCAAAATTTCTTATTCTTATTTTTTCCCTTAAAGCTAAGTTTTTTACAATAGAATTTACTTTTACTCTAAAACCTATAATTATAGCATCTGATGTTTTTGCTAATTTTATATCAGATTCATTTATATCTCCTACCTCTTCTTTAATTATATTTAAAATAACTTTTTCTTGAGGAATCGATTCTAATGATTTTTTTATTGCCTCTAAAGAACCAAAAACATCTGCTTTTAAAATTAAATTTAATACTTTTTTTCCTTCAATATTCTCTATTTTTTTGGGGTTATTTTTAATCTCTTCTTTTTTTATATTTTCTTTTGCTTTTTCAATTGTTTCAAAAGTTTTAAAAATTTCTCCCACTATAGGCACACTCTCAAAACCAATAACTATTGCCGGCATAGAAGGTAAACATTTTTCAATTATTTTCCCTTGAAAATCTTTTAAAATTTTCACTTTTCCAAAAGCTGATTGAGTTGCTATAATGTCTCCTTTTTTTAAAATTCCTTTTTGTAAAATTATAGTTGCTGTTGGGCCTGTTAAAGAATCTAGATATGATTCAATTATTACTCCTTCTGCAATAGAAGAAATATCAGCTTCAAGATTCTCCATTTCAGCTATAAGCAAAATCATTTCCAATAAATCATTTATTCCCTTTTTTGTTTTTGCAGAAACATTTACAGAAGGAATTTTTCCGCCTAACGATTCTACAACAATATCATACTTCATTAATTCTCTTTTTACTCTTTCTGGATCTGCTTCTGGTTTATCAATTTTATTAATAGCAACTATTAAAGGTAAATTGATTGATTTTATATGATTTATTGCCTCAATGGTTTGAGGTTTTACTCCTTCATCAGCAGCAACTACTAAAATAGCAATATCAGCCACATTTACTCCCCGCGCTCTTATAGCAGAAAAAGCCTCATGTCCAGGCGTATCAATGAATGTTATTTTTTTATTTTGATGCTCAATCTCATAAGCGCCAATATGCTGAGTAATTCCTCCTGATTCTCTTGAAGTAATTTTTAAATCTTTAATTGCTTCTAAAATTGATGATTTTCCGTGGTCAACATGGCCTAAAACAACTACTACTGGTGGCCTTATAAATTTTTCTTTTTGTTCTTGTTCCATAAACACTAATATATACTATAAATATTAAAACTTTATTTTTCATTTATTGCTTTTTCAATAGCTTCTTTTTCCTCTTCTGATAAAGTATATTCTGATTTGCCGTCCTTAATAGGTTTAGCATAAACTCTATTTTCATCACGAGCATAAATACTTGTAATTACCACTCCATCGTTTTTTTCATTAAGCAAAGCAATTGTAAAACTCTGATTGCTCCCAATACTCTCAAAAGGATTAAATCTTAATATCCCTATTTTTTTAAAACAATATTTATTATTTTCTTTTAAATCCTTTAACTCATTATCAATACTTTCAACTTTTTCTTCTATTTTTTTAATATAATTTAAAATCTCTTGCGCGTTTTCTAATTTTTTATTTTCTTTTGAAAATTTAAACATATTATTAAAAATTTTAAGAATTAAAATATATTATACATTATTTTTAAAAAAATAAAAGCTTTAAAATAAAAAAGGTTGTTTATCTAAGTTATTAGATAAACAACCCATTAAAATTAAAATATAAACCCAGTTGCTAAACCTGATTGCGAAAAATCTGATTCTACTGATGGAGAATGAATACCAATGATTATTTTTCCTTCACTATAGTATAAAGAAAGAGTTCCTAAAAAAAATCCTTCCTTATCATATACTTCATCAGAAGTATCAATTCGTAAATCATTATATCTACTCAACCTTTCTGGATGAGTAATTAACATACATAAAACCTCAAAAAGCCCTAAAGCAAATTCATCGTGGTCTATTCTTAAAAGTCTAAAAGACCATAACAAATTTCTGGCTTTTCCGTAAATTCCAAACTGCGCCGGGACTATCAAAATAGAATCACCTATTTCTTGTTTTTGTCTTTTTGCTAAAAAATCTAAACTTTTTTCTGTGTGTTTATTTCTAACAATACAATATTTTCCCTTTTTAAAGATAAACGGAATTTTAAGATTTTCATAGCAAATGCCTAACATTTTCATAATTACATCCGTGTAAGAATTAACGTTATAATCAATAAAATTTCTCCATCTTAAAAGAAGAAAATATCCCTCTACAAAAGGAGATATTTTATCTTTTAAAGGTAAACCAGCAGAAAATTTTATAATCGTATAATAAGAATATCCTAAAAAACACGGCTCAAAACTATTAAATAAAATATTTAATTGGCTCTTAATTTTTTTAATTTTTTTTGGATTATAACTCTGATAACCATAATCCTCTTTTAAAAAATCAAAAGATGACTGACTTTTACTATCTGAGCACTTTTCTAATTTTTCTAAAAATTCATCTAATGCAGTCTTACGATCTAAATACTCATCTAATTGATTATTCATAAAAAAACTCCTTATGTTTGGGTTTTAATTAATTTAAAGAACAATTATATTTTAATTTATAAAATATAATTAAAATGTCAAGATAGTTTTCAAAAGTTAAAATATTTTTAAATTAATTCTTTTAAATTTTTTGCTTGTTCTAGTTTATATGGGCCGATTGCTATTCTTTTAATCTCTTTTGCAGTTGCTCCTACTTTTAATTTTTCTCCAATATCATTAATAAAACTTCTAACATAAAAACCTGAAGAAACTTTTAAAACTAACTTAAAATAAGGATATTTAAAGGATAAAATACTTAAAGAATAAATTTTTACTTTTTGGGGTGATAATTTTACTTCTTTCCCTTCTCTTGATAATTTATATGCTTGTTTTCCTTTAATTTTTTTAGCTGAAAAAACAGGCGGAATTTGTTCAATTTCTCCTTTAAAATTTTTTAAAACTTCTTTAAGTTGTTTTTTTGAAATTTTATCTTTATTTTTTGCTAAAACTTTTCCCTCTAAATCAAAAGTATCTGTTTTAATGCCTAAAATCCCTTCCACTTCATATACTTTTGGAAAATTTAAAAAAGAAGAAAATTGTTTTGTTTTATCTCCAGTAAGTATTATTAATAAACCAGTTGCCAAAGGATCCAATGTTCCTGTATGTCCAGCTTTAACATTAAATTTCTTTTTAATAATATCAACTACTTTTGCTGACGTTATTCCTTTGGGTTTATTAACTAAAATTATTTCGTTTTCCACTTTAAAATCTATTTGCCTTCTAAGTATTTTTGAATTTGAATATGGGGAGCAATCTTTTTTATTTTTTTAATTATTTTTTCCTTTTCTTCTTTTGTTTTAGCTAAAAAATATTTTTCTTTTAAACGTCTTAATTTCTCTTTTGCTTTTTGTTTTTTCTCTATCTGAAATTTTCTTTTTTTATCAGAAATCTTACTCATAAAATTACTAAAATTATTTTTTAGAATTACTCTTTGTTTTTAATTTTTTAGAAATCTCTGGCCAACGATTTTTTAATTCATCAACAATCTCTTTTAAATCTTCTTCTTTTATCTTTTTCGCTTTTTTATAAAAATCAGAAACTTCGTCAATTATTTCACTATATTTTTCCTTGGTTATCTCGGTAAGTTTTTCTGTTTTTTTAATCACTTCTTGAGTAAATTTATTTTTATCAATTTTATTTTTTATCTCTTTTCTTGTTTCTTCACCTTTTTTAGGCGCAAATAAAATCCCTCCGATAATACCCGCAATGGTTCCCAAAGCAAAGCCTGCTATTATTTTTTTTCCTGATTTTTTAATTTTTTTAATCTCTTCTGTCATTTTAGTTTTTAATTTGTTTTATTATTGACCTTTTTACTTTTTTCTTTAATAGAAAAAACTTTATTCATAGTTTTTCCTATAAAACTTATTAAAGGATCAAAAGCGCTTAATAAATTTTCTATTTTTTTATTAAAGGAAAAACTTACTTCTTTTAAATTTAAGCTTATTTTATGAAAATTTCTCAAAATTCTTATTAAATAAAAACCGACAACGCAAAAAAGAATTATTACTATACATAAAAAGATAGAAGATAAAATATAAAAAATATTTTGTATCATAATTTATCTATTAATTTATTTTATTTCGTAGGTAATATTTACTGTCATCTCTATTTTATTTTCTCCTGTTTGAATTTGAAGAGCACTTGGCATTGCTAAAGATACGTCTTGATAAAAATTCTTTGTATACATTTGTGGCATAATATTGTTTTCATTAAACCCAACTATTCTTTTTAGGGAAACTCCTAAACTTGAAGCAATTGCTTGAGCTTCTTTTTTAGCCTCAATTATTGCTTGTTCTCTGGCTTGTTTTATTAATTCTTTTTGGTCATCTATTGTAAATTGTAAATCTCCAACATTATTTGCGCCGGCTTTTGTAGCGCCTTCAATAATTGTTCCAATTTTTTCCATATCTCTTATTTTTACCTGCAAAGACTGAGACACTTCATAACCAACAAGCACTCTTTTCCCTCCTGGATAAATATCGCTTTTTTCATACCATTCATAACGAGGAGAAATATTAAAATTGATTGTTTTTAAATCTTTATCTTCTATTTCTTGTTCTTTTAAAAAAGAAATAACAGAATTCATTTTCTTTGTATTATTCTGCAATGCTTCATTTACGGTTTTTGCTTCAGTAATAACAGAAAAAGTTGTCAAAGATATGTCTGGTTTAACATATATTTCTCCCTTTCCAGAAACAGTAATAGTGTTTTTTGTTTCAATTTCTTGTCCAATATATTTTCCTTCTTTAATTTTATTAAAAATATTAACAGAAGTTAAAATAATTAAAACAATTAAAAATATTTCTAAAATAATTAAAAAAGATGAAATTAACTTTTTATTTTTTTCTTTAAAATCGCTAAAATTTTGATTATCCATAATCTTTTATTTTTATTTAATTTTTAATATTAATATTTTTTATTCTTCTTTTTGTGTTTCGTTTTCTTCTTCTTTTACTTCTTCACTTTCTTCTTTTTCAACTTCCATTGTCCAACCTATCAACAAAACAATTAATCCGATAAAAAGAATAATTATTCCCAAAGCCCCTAAAAATAATTGGACAAATAATGGCCACCACCAAACAATTAATCCATACAAACCAAAAATTATTAAAGCTACGCCTAATATAATTAAACAAATTTTTTTAAACATAGTTTTAGAATTATTATTTAATTAATACTTTATTAATTTTATCATTTTGGTCTTCTTTGTCAATTTTAAAAATAAAAAACAAAATGCCTTTTAAAAGGCATTTTGTTTTTTAAATTTTTATTATCCCGCTTTTTTAACCTGTACTTTTTTCTTTTGCTCAGACGGCTGTTTTTTTAAAGTGATAATTATTGTCCCATTTTTTGCTTCTGCTTCTACAGAATCCGGATCAATTTTTGAAGGTAAAACAAATTCTCTAGAAAATTCTCCAAATTGACGCTCTACTCTATAATAATTTTCTCCTTTTTCTTCTTCAGATCTTTCACTAGAACCAGAAATTGATAAAGAATCTTCTGTAACCTCAATATTTACATTTTCCGGATCAACTCCTGGAATGTCTGCTCTCACTTTTACTTCATTTTCTGTTTCAGAAATATCTACTTTTGGATACATAATTGAAAGTGCTCTTTCATTTGAACTAAACGGCCACCAAAAACTTTCATCAAAAAGCTTTTCCATCGCATCTCTTAAAGATAAAATACCATTAAATGGATCTCTTACTGCTGGAAAATCAGTATTATTTCTTCTATCTCTGTCTTTTTTTGTAATTTTCATAATTTTATTTATTACTAAATTATCTTTTCACTTTCTTATCTTTTAAGATAATGAAAAGATATTTTAGTAATTTGCTTTATATTCGACCTTTAAAGAAAAAAGAGCGCAAAGTAACAGCTCACGAGTTAGCATCAGATACAGAACGTATGAACATAATTCTTTTGTAAGCCAACCCACTTTGCGCTCTTAAAAGAATTTCCTTGTTCATAAGCTCTGTATTTTATTTATTTTTTACAAGCGACCGACCGCATCGCTTGTTTTTCCTTTTCTACTTTTTATAACACTTAAAAGAAAAAAAGGTGTCAGAGTATTTTTTTAAAAAATTTTGGTTTTGTATATTTTTTTTGATAATCTTTAAAACTAGTAATATATTTAAAATAAGGATGATTTATAAGTTTTTTTCTTGTTCTTGAAAGAATTAATTTTACTGCATTTTCGCTTTTATCCACAATTTTGGCAATTTCTTTTATTGGAAGATCTTCTTTATATTTTAAAAAAAATATATCTTTTTCTGGTTGAGGCAATTCTTGAATTGCTTTCCATAAAAGTTTAAGATTTTCTTTTTTGTCTATTTCTTCTTCTGGAATTATAATATTAGGGATATTATCAACTGATTCTAGCGGTATAATTTTATTTTTCCTGTAATAATTTACTAAAAGATTATGAGCAATAGTTAAAAGATAGGAATAATAAGAATGAGTACGTAAGTTAAATTTATCTAAATCTTTATATGCCCTTATAAAGGTTTCTTGCATTAAATCCTCAGCAATATCCTTTTGGTGTCCTACGCGAAACCAAAAGTAATTAAAAATTTTCTGAGAATATTTTTTATAAATATCTTCAAATTTTTTATGATCTTTCTTTGCTTCTTCAATTAAATAAATATCTTCTTTATCCATTTTTAAAAAATTAAAACACTAAACTATTCCGATAAAATAATAAATTCCTAAGAAAAACATTATTATTGAAGCAATTAAATTTAAAATCGTTGTAAATTTAGGAGAAACAACTAAAATTTTCATTGAAAAAACAGAAATCAAAAAAACAATAATCTCATCTAATAAATAAAATAAAAGATAAATTAAAATACAAATAAAAACCACAAAGAAAGAAACATTAGATTCAGTTAAAATGGAGGCAAATAAAACAGGTAAAGCAGCAGAACAAGGAAATTCAATTATAGTTACGATTGCGGCAAAAACTAAAACGGACAAAATCAATATCAAAATACCATTCTTTTCTTTAAATATATTTTGGAGTTTTTTTGAAAATTTCTCAGAAATTCCGCCAAAGCTGCAAATCGTTTTATTTTCCCTAGCTTTTAAAAATTCTCTAAAAAAATAAACACCTCCCAACATTGCTAAAATCCCAACCACTATTTCCATCTCCCTTAAATAAAGAGAAAGATAAGAAAAAACCTGATGCCATAAAAATATTAAAGCACCATAAACAAGACTTGTAACTAAAAGATAGGTTCCACCTAGAATTAAAACCCTTTTTCTATTTCCATTTAAACCAAACACTAACCCTAAAATTAAAACTAAAGCCCCCAAAGAACAAACATTAAAGCCGTCAAAAAAACCTAAAATTACCGCCAGAAGCGGTAAAGAAAAATTATAAGGATTAATTTCTCCCAAAAAAGGAACTTTAATTTTTTCATTTAATTTATTATTTTCCTGAGATTCTTCTTTTAAAAGATTTTTATTTTGAGATAAGTTTAAAACATAATCCTCAATTTCTTTTTCTATATCATCATTAAATCCTAAAAAATATTTTTCACCAATGAAAGTCATCGGGACAAACCCATAAATATTTGAAGGCACTTTATAGTTTTTATAAAATTTTGTTAAAAGATCAGTATTTTCTTTATTTGAAAGCGAAAACTCTTTAATTTCAACTTCTGGATATTTTTGTTTTAATTCTTCTAAAAATGGTTTTTCGGCAGCGCAATGAGGACAAGTTGGACTATAAAAAAAATTTATCTCGATTTTTTTTTGAGCAAATACAAAATTAGAAAATCCTAATAATAAAAATAAAAAAAATAAAATAAAAAAATATTTTCTTGTGTTTTTCATAAATTTCTATAATTTTCTATTTTATAATTTTTATTATTTTTTTTCAATTTTTATAAAAAAAGAGGCTTAAAAACCTCTTTTTTCTCTTTGCTTTCTATTTTTTAAAATCATAATCCGCTTAAATCATTTTCTATTTCTTTTGCTTCTTTATCAATATCAGATAAATCTGTTTCGTTTAAATCTTTTTCAATTGCTTCTATTTCATCGGAAACACGAACATTTTTAAGATCAATTATTTTAGGATCTTCATATGAAGGCAAAGAAACACCTTCTTCTGTAAGTATTTTTTCCTCTTCTTCTGTTAGAGGAATAGGTTTTAATTCTTCTTCTAAGAAAATCGTTTCCTTTTCTTCCACCTCATTCAATAATTTAGTTTTCGGCCTAATTACAAAAAAAGTAAAAGCAATTAAAATAATAATTATTATAATAGCGATTGTTATAATTAAAGTTTTTTTATTCATAAAATTTATTTTTCAGGCTGATTATTTGTTTTTTCTAAAAGATTTTTCATTAGAGAAATAATTTCTTTTAATTTTGAATTAAGAGATTCGTTTTCTTTTTTTATTTCTTCAGCGATTTGACGAGATTGTTTGCTTATTTCTTCAAGGTTCTTGCCTTCTAATAGCGAGCTATATTTTTCTTTCATTTCTTCTAATTTTAATTCATTTAAAGTGTTTATATTTTTTGCCTCTTCTATTAAAGGAATAATTTCTGAAATATCAATCCCTTGTTTTTCCATTTTTTGAACCCTTGATTCAATTCTATCAATAATGTTTTTAAAGCGATAAGTTACTGCTCTATATCTATTTATCATTTTTAACCCTTTTCCATAAGCTGCTGAAACCTTAGTTCTTGTTTTTAAATCTGAAATATTAAATTTAAGATTTTGCCGAAGCTCTTTCTCCTTTTCAAGATTTTCTTGGCGAAGATTTTTTATCTCTTTTTGAACTTGTTCTCTTTTTTCCTTTAATTCTCTTTTTATTTCCTCTTTTTGCTCTGGGGCTATATTTTTAAACTTTAATCCATCTAAAGAAGTTTGCAACAAATTTTTATTTTTTTTAATTAAAAAGCTTGTATTTTGCCAATCTTCTCTGATATTTTGAATTTCTTGTTTTGTTTCTCGATTTTCTTCTTTAATTTCCTGATTTATTTCTTCTTTTTTTTCTTTAATTTCTTGTCCTAAATTTATTTCTCTTGTATTTTCGTTTTGATCTAAATTAATACTATCTGAATTTTCTTGCGCGTAAACAGAAAATGCCAAAAATAGAGATAGAAAAGAAAGAAAACTTATTTTTATTAATTTGTTTTTCATATTTTTTTATTTTAAAATTATAAAATTTGTTTTATCTATTAAAATTATAATAAATTAATACTCATCTGTCGAGAAAAACCTTAAAAAAGGCAAGAAAAAAGGTTTGGTTTTGATATTAGGGTTAAACCTTTGATAATCTTGTTTTGGATTTTATAGGTTATAGGCTTATACAAATCATTGATAAATTAACTTAATGTATTATTATAAAATATAACGCTCTTTAAAATTTAATAGAGCAGAAAGGAGTGTAATTATGAAAGAAGTAATTATTAGTCCCCATAACCTAAAACGAACTTTCATTTGTTGTAATAATCCAAAATCTTCTAGCTATAATAAAAAAAGAAGAACATACCGATGGCTTAACAAAATATATAAAGCCAAAAGAGAGGATGAAATTCCTCCGGTTATTGCTGTATATGACCCAGAAACAGAAGATTTTTTAATTTATGACGGAAACATAAGGACATCTTATGCGTTATTAAAGGGATATAAATTAAAAGCAAAGATTATTTATAATCAACAAGATTTAGATGAATATTTAAAAAATAATTCCTATCTTTGGTGGGGCATAGATAATCTTAAAGAGCTTTTAGAATTTATGAGAATATATGCTCAATATCCAGAAGAATGGCAAAAAATGCCATTAGAATTTCAGGTAAAAGTTATAGAAAAATACCGAGAATGGAACGAAAAAAAGTGGATTGGAATGTATGATGATGAAGATTATAGCAATTTTCCATCTTTTTAAAATTTTATGCCTGCGGAAACTATTTTTCCGCAGGCTTTTTCAGATAATATTAAATTTTCTTTTAAGATTATAAATTCTTTCTGATGATTCAAAAATTCTTTGTTCAGAGATCTGCCCATTCTTTACCGCATCATAAATAATATCTGTAACTTTATAACCTAAATCTTTATCATAATTATTAGAACTATTATTAGAAAAAAGCAAAATATCGTTTCCAGCATTAATTGCCTTAATAATAGATTCCTCAAACCCATAATTTTTGCTTATTGCTCCCATTTGCATATCATCAGAAATTATCACGCCAGAAAAACCAATTTTTTTTCTTAAAATGTCTTCTAAAAAAATACTAGAAAGAGTAGAAGGATAATTTTTGTCTATTTTTTTATTAAAAATATGAGCAGTCATTACTGCTTCAAGTAAATTATTTTCATTAAGCTTCTGATAGGGAATAATTTCTTCTTCTTTATATGTTTCTGTTACATCGACAATTCCCAAGTGGCTGTCATTTTTTGAACTTCCGTGACCAGGAAAATGTTTTACAACACTAATAATATTATTTTCTTTCAAAGATTCAATAAACACTTTTGCCTGTATAAAAACTATATCCGGATTAGAAGAAAAAGAACGATTTAACGCGCCAATAATAGGATTTTTAGCATTAATATTTAAATCAACAACTGGCGCAAAATTCATATTAAATCCTAATTCTCTAAGTTCTTTTGCTAATTTTAGATACTCTTTTTTTGTAATTTCATAATTATTTAATTCTCCCAATTCTTTTGGTGAAGCAATATCTAAAAAACCATATTCTGGTTTTAAGCGATTTACTTTTCCCCCTTCAGCGTCAACAGCAATAAACAAAGGAACAGAAGAGTATTTTTTTAAATCAGAAATTAATTTTTTTGTTTGCTCGTAATTTAAAATATTTCGAGGAAAACTTTTTGAAGGTACATCAAAATCAAATAAAACAACTCCGCCTATTTTTGCATTATTTATTATTTTTATAATATCAGAATTTTCTGAAACCTCTGTTCCCCTAAACCCTATCATTACCATTTGTCCAATTCTTTCTTTTAACTCCTCGTCAGACAACCTATTAAAATTTTCTTCGCTTTTTGCTTCTGTTTTATTTTTTTTCTGATTATTAGAAAAAATCTCTCTTCCCCAGAAACCAAAACCGCAAACCAAAATAAACAATATTAAAAAAATTATTATTTTTTTCTTCATCTCATTATTTTCTTCTATTTTAACAAAATTTATATTTTAAAAAAATATGGTATAATAAATTATATGCCAAAAGAATTATTATTATTTGATGCTGATTTCTTTAAAAAACACCCAGAAAAAGTAAAAGAAATGATTGAAAAAGCATTTGAGGAAGCAGATAAAAAAGAAAGTGGAAAGAATTCAAAAGAAAATAAGGACAAGGCAAAAAAAGAAAATAATAAAAATTAAAGAAACCAGAAATCAAAAAAATCTATTTTTATCTTTTAAAACGAAAAATCGCTACGATTCTTTAGTAAATTTTTATTATTTTTTTATAAATTAATCTCAAAAATTTTACTTCTCTCTTTAAATCCTTTAATTAATCTAATTCTTGAATCTGAAATATTAAAATAAGAAGATAAAATTTCAACCACCTCTTTATTTGCCTCTCCTCTCTTTGCTTCTGCCCTCACTTTTATTTCAAAACTATCATCTGATTTTTTTATTATCTCTTCTTTTTTTGAATTCGGATAAACTTTAACCTTAATTAACATTTTTATTTTAACTCTTTTAATCTTGTTTTATACATTTTAAGCCACTCTTCTGACAATGACCAATCTTTAAATTTAGATTATAATCACAAGAACAAACATCTTTTTTCATAAATTTTAGTTATTTTTAATTTATTAAAAACAACTTTTTTGATTCAAAATCACCTAATCTATTAATTATTTTTTCAATTATATTAAAACAATCTTCTATAGCATTAATTTCTTTTCTTATTTTTCTTTTAATAATTATTTTTTAAGTATTAAAATTGTGTTTACAAAATTTTATTTTCTAAAGCTTCTTCAAATACTTTTTCAGATTGCTTATTATAAAAAGGCAGCCCAATTAATTTAAAATCTTTATTTTCCATATCTATTAGTAAATTTCTTTGTAGTTTAAATTTTTTTTCTATATCAAGTAAAAATTTTTGCTTCCATTCATCATTTTTTACTAAAAATTCTCCTTTTGGCTCAATAAAAACTTGATAGACGGTAATTTTGTGATTTTTTTCTTTTAAAAGCATTACAAAATCTGGTTCAAATGCCCTGCCTTCGTCAAAATCATAAACTTGAAAAAACTTTTCATTCCTTAATAAAATAATATCTGAGTATTTTTTCTTTAACTCATCTATTAATCCGCTAATAAAATTAATAAAACTTTTTTCCTCGCTTGTCCCATAAAACGAATTTTGCCCATACCAATCCGCAGTCTCTAAATTAACTTCTGTAGACTCTTTTTGTTCTATCTCATCTTTGTCTATCTTTATCTTTTTATTTTTAAAAATCTCCCAAAGTCCTTCTGGTTTAAATAAAGTTGTTCCTATAAATTCTGAAGTATTTATTTTCGCTTGCTCTGTTATTTCTTTAACTACAGATAAAATAATTGCTAATTTATCATTTTGTGTTAAATTTTTTATTTTATTCTCCGGTCCTATTATTTCTATTTCAACTTTTCTTAAGTAATTATCAGAGATAATAAATTCTTTTATTGATTTTAAATGAGGAAAATATTTTTTTAATGTTTCAAATTTATAAAATTCTAATTTATCCAGCGCGCCTCTCACAAGATTTTCTCCAAATTCAGAAATTTTACACTTCACTTTCTTTTTTACAATATTTTTCGATTCTTTTGTTTCTCCCAACTCATCTAAAATAAATTCCTCCTTAATTTCACCTGTTTTTATTTCATATATATATTGTTTTTTAATTTTCGCATCATTTAAACTTTTTATATCTTCTCGTGAATTTAATACTCTATCATTTATAAAAATATAATCATTTTTCCATCTTTTCTTAATATTTTCTTTAACAAATAAATCTTTCTGAATATATTTTTCTGGCATAATTCCAATTTCTGTAAGAGTGCTTTTTATTTCATCAATATATTTTGGATTATGGGCACTATGATAATGTAATGTTTCTAAAATTCTCAATTCGTTTTCAATATCCTCATCAAATTTTCTTTTATATTTATCCTGAACAGAATCTAATTGAAATGGAAAATACCTTGCGCCTCTTCCAATAAGTTGTGCCTCACCCATTGTTGTATTCCCTGGCTGGTATTTACCGTGAACCCATCTCCCGTCTCTTGTATCATACAATCTTACAATATCAAAAAGATTTAATACATCCCATCCTTCATTTAGCATATTTACTGCAAAAATTGCCCTTATTTCATTATTTTTACTTTCTAATGAGTTTAATTTTAATTGTTTTTCCTCATCAATATTCTCTGAATCCAAAAGCATCACTTTTTCTTTTGAAAAATCTTCTTGCAATTCTTTAATTAAGTTTTCAAAAGTTATATTCTCTTTTTCGAAATAATTAAATGCTTTTTCTAAATCTGTTTCTTTTGTTCGCGATTCTATTTCTTGAATGTCTTGAATTTTTAAATTTTTAATTTTTGCCAAAAATTCTTCATAATTTTCCTTTGATTCTTTAATACTCTTTGACTTAAAAAGAATAATTGGTTTTAAATGTAATTTATATTTTTCTGCTATCTTCCGACGATATTGGCTTAAAATAACTGCCTGCAATGCTCTATCTAATACTTCTAAATCTGCTTGCAAAACCTCTATTTCTTTTGAATATTTATCTAATCTAAACTGTTTTAAATCATATTGAAAAATAATCTTGTCTTCATATTTCTGCTTGATATTTTGATTGCTTAAATCAATAGTCGCGGTAAATTCCAACAAAATATTTTTAATATTGCTTTTTAATATTTCTTGAACTGTATATTCCCAACTTTTTTCTAATTCAAGCTCTTTTCTGTCTTGTTTTGTAATTGTTTGTAAATGGTGCGCCTCGTCAGAAATTAAAACAATTTCTTTGTCGGTAAAATCTTCATAAGTCAAAGCGTTTTCTTTTGGAGAATTTAAACGGATATGCAACCCCTGGATTGTTGTAAAAAGAATATTTATATCATCTGGACTTGCTGTTTCAAAATTTTGGACTTCTTTTACAAAAACTTCTTTTCCGCCAAATTTAATTTTTGGCGCAAAAAGATATTTTTCAGATAAAGTATTTAAGAAATTGTCTTTTGTTTTTTCAATAATATTTACGCTGTTTACAAAAAAGATAAAGTTACGATAACCCTGTTTATAAAGCTGTAAAATATTGGCAGCCATAATCAGCGTTTTACCACTGCCGGTTGCCATATGAAATAGTAAATGTGCTGGATAAGCTCGTTTTTGATAATTTTTAAAATAAAAATCAAACCGGCCGAGCGCTTCTTTTTGATAATCGCGCAATTCAAACTTTGGGTTAAGATTTTGGGTTACTTCATCGTCAATCCGTGAAGTAAAAAAATCTTCTCCCAATGATTCCTTATTAGCATTAAAGGTTTCGTAAAGCATAGTTTTTAAAAAATAGTTTTCGTTATTTTTTCTACGCCATTTATTAGTTCTTCAATCTCTTTTTTAGTGGGCTCTTGCTTTTTATCGTGATCGCATAAATTTCTTAAATCCGCTAAATGTTGAATAAAACGCCAAGTTGGTATTTCAATTACACTATTATCTTTAAGCAATTGATTAAAATCATTAAGGACTGGTTTTTTCTTAGCAACTTTTATTTTATGATTGTTGCATACATCCAACAAATGACGCTCTAACACCACGCCTGCTAATGCACCAGCGGCACGAACAAAACCTTTATTGTTTAATTCTCTTGCACTATCAAGTTCAGAATCAAATAAATCTGCTTGAACAAGTTGTTTAATATCAAATAAAGAACTTTCAAATCTCTTTTGTGCAGACTTTATTATTCCCAATTGACCCTCAAATAATAATATTGCATCGTCAACCGGATTTTTAAAAATCTCATCAAAATTATGAGTTATACACTTTTTTAAACACCCTTCGTTTTTTTGATAATAATATCGTTCAAAATCATCCACTCTATTGGGCAAAACAGCTCTTATCAAAGATAACGCCTCAGAATACCATACTTCATAATTTTTTCTAAAAGAATCTAAATTTTCAATTTTTTTTAATCTAAATAATATTATATTTCCTTCCCTAACAAGCGTAATTATATCTTTTTTATATTTTTCTAAATTTGAAGTCATTATATTATTAAGAATAAAATTCCTTATTTAATTTTTTATCTTCTTTACTTATTCTATACTCTTCGTCGTTAATTTCGCTGTAATTGACATAAAGATGGTTTTTATCTAAACACTCCAGCAAAAATCTTTTTTGGTCTTCAATTGATAAATCTTCAAAATCTTTAACATTTTTATCAATTGTTTTTATATCAACCTTATAACTCAAAAATGCTTTTTCTTTCATTGCTTCCCATAAATTTTTTAGTTCTTCTTTTGTTTTTGCTTTTTGTATTTTATCAACAAATTTTTCATTCCACTTCGCAAGTTCCAAATAAACAAAATCGTCATTAATATTTTCTTTTTCCATAGCTTTACAAATTCTTTCTTTACAAACTTTTATATGTTCATCTAATTGTTCAACTAAAATAAATTGCCTGCGTCCACCATCTTCTTTGTTTAACTCCAAAACTGCATGTCCGGTTGTTCCAGATCCAGCGAAAAAATCCAAAATTATATCATGTTGATCTGTCATAATTTTCAAAACATCTACAATGGTATAAAGAGATTTTGGATAGCTTACCCCTCTTCTGCCAATTATTTTTTCTAGTAACCGAGCGCCATAATGGTTGGCATTGTATTTTTTGTCAATCCAACAAGTGGATAATCTTTGCTGTTCTCTAAATTTATAATAAAGTCGGATTTTCCCTTTATCGTCTTTTTCTGCTACAAGTTCATTATCGTTTATCCTTTCCCGTGTCGTTTCTCTAACGGTCATCCAACTTCTTTCTATCCCCTTGTCTGAAATGGGCAACAACTTAAAATATCCTTCTTTCTTCTCTAAAGAAATGTCTTTTAAATCCTTACTCACATAAATAGGATACCAGTTATCGGGCTTTAACTTTCTTAACCCCTTCTTATGGTCGTGCAAAAAAGGACTTAATTTATATTTCCCCTTTTCGTCTTCCAAGTTAAAAGTTTCAGCCTTTTCCCAACTGATAACGACATCGTTAAATTTAGCTCTCGTTTCGTTTTTCGCATAAACCAACATATAATCATTTGTTGCTGAAAAAAATTTAGCATATTGCCTTCCCATAGGATTACTCAAAACAGAAACTACCCCAATTCTATTCTCCCTTCCAAAAATTTCGTCAGCCAAAGCTCCTAAATAAAACAATTCATTATGGTCAATAGCAATTACTATAAATCCGTCTTCCGTTAAAAGACTTCTTGAAATTTCAAGGCGATTTTTCATAAAAGTTAACCATGTAGAATGATTAAATGAGTTGTTGTATGTAAATGTTTCTAAGCTGCCTCCTGTGTTATACGGTGGATCAATATAAATCAGTTTTACTTTTCCGGCAAAGCGTTTTTTGAGAGAGTGAAGTGCTAAAAGATTGTTGCCTTTAATAATAAGATTGTCTTTGATATCTCCTTTCTCATCCGTTTTGAAATTATCCAATTTATGTTCGCCTTTTGCGTCAATTCTTTTTGCATTAGTAAAAACTTTTGGATCGAGTAAACGGCTGATTTCGTCCGGAGCTAAAATTTCATTCCAAAAAATTTCATCGCGCTTTTGCTCTTCTTTTGTCATTCCACCTTCCAAAACGCAATCTTTATAAGGCCAAGAAAGAACAACTTCTTTTTTCTCGCTAATAAATTCATCTTTTTCATCAACGAGTCCGATTTTATTTTTAAAAGCAGTATAAGAATCTGGTAAAAATTGTTTATTTGAAACAAACTTAATAAATTTATCCTTATCAAAAATTGTAGCTTTTCCAATTTGCTTAAAAAATATTTCCTTTATTTTTTTATCCGACAAAAGAAGATCAATAAGATCTTTATCTAATTTTAAAGCAAGTTCAACAATTTTGTTCTTCAAAAGCTCGCCTTCGCTCACTAGTCGTTCATCTTTTTTGAGTAAATTTTTTAAATCTTCTAATAAATTTGGCATATTTATATTTTCTTTAATTTTCAAGATTTTAAAAACTTCAATATAATTTTTTTTATTTTCTCATAAAGATTTAATTTTTCAAATTTTATAAAATCAGCATTATTTTTTTTATTCTCTATATTTCTTATTTTATCACATTTTTTATAATTTTTCCTGCTTGTTTTTTAAATTTAGAAAATAAAAAAGCTGAAGAGGGACGGGCTCTTCAGCATAAATTTTCACTTTAACTACCTAGTTTAAGAAGATATTCTACAACGTCGGCAATTGTTAATACTGAACTATTAAGATCTTTTACTTTTGGAAGCATACTTAATGCCTTTTTAAAATCGCCAATGTTTTTAGAGATTTTAAAAAGATCTGCAAAAAGACATAATTTTAAAAAGGGATCGCGTATTTTCAGGGATAATTCCCTGGCCTTATCTAAATTACCAGCACTTAACAAATTTTTTGCAATTCCATATAAAATTTCATCTTTAAGATTCTCATTTGGAATCTTAAAAGCTGCTTTTATTGCTGCTTCAAGATCTTCTAGGTCTTCGGTAACTTTCCAAATTTCCGTAAAGACCATACTTTGCCATGGTAGATCTTCTATTCCAGAAGAGATTGTTCTTATTCTTTTTATATCTTCATCAAAATCTCCTGAACATTGATCAGCAACCCTTTTCCAAAAAAAATATTGCTCTGTAAACCATGGTATATCAGAACTTATCTTATATTGAAGTATAGTCAGCCTAATTATTTTTTTAATGAGCGAAATAATGTTTTTCGTCTCGTTTCCAGTTGTCTTTTTTCTCATTTTTCAACCCTTTCCTTGTTAATAGTTTAAAAGTTAAAATTTTACCGTCCTAATATATTTTATAATAATTTTTTAAATTTGTCAAGAATAATACTGAAAATAAAAAAGCTGAAGAGGACGGGTCTTCAGCATAAATTAAATTAATTGTTATTATATATACATTCTATACTGCTTATCACCATTGATAATGCTTCATTCTGTAAATACTCTTCTACGGATAAAAGTGCTCTTAATGCTCTTTTAAGATCTTTAAAATTTTTAGAAATTCTGAAAAGATCTGTAAAAATTATAACCTCTAAAAACGGATTATGAAATTCTGCTATTTTACGAACAGTATCAAGATCTTCATTATTTTTAGAGGTTTTAGCAATTTCTAATAATGCTAAACATTTTAAGTAACCATCTTTCATTTCAAGGGCTATTTTTCTCGCCTCCTCTATCTCTTTAAAAAACAATAAAGTTTTTATAAGATTAAAAGAAAATTCATCTTTTAAACTATCTTTTATAATTCTTAAAGATGATTCTTTTGCCCTGTTAAGATCTTCAATGTTTTTAGAAATTTTAGCAATCTCTAAAAAAAATAATCCTTGCCAAAAAGAACTTTCTACTCTTAAACACATCTTTCTTAACTTTTCAATTTTTTCTCTTTCTTTCTTTTTATCCCTTTCACCTAAACGTATCTCTTCAATTAATTTTTTAATTTTGTTAAGGTTCTGTGAATTTAAACTTATATTTTCTTCTGCTCTCAAAACTGATTCTTTTTCCATAAGGCAACCCTTTCTTTTTAAGGTTAATTTTAATTATGTTTTTAATCAAGATTATTTTTAATATAGTCCCGTCCACAAATTAAATATAATCCTGATTTAATAATTTCTATTTTATACTAATTTTAAAATATTGTCAATAGTAAAGAAAAGATAATTTATGCCTCATTTTTTATTAAATTTATTCGTAACGCAAAGCTTCAATTGGGTTTAATTTTGCTGCTTTTTGCGCTGGCCAATAACCAAAAATAACCCCAATCAGAAAAGACACACTAAATGCTAATATTATTGAAAATAAAGAAGTTTTTGTAGCAGTGTTTGTAAAAAATGTTATCCCATAAGATATTAATATTCCAAGAATTATTCCAATTACTCCGCCAAGAAAAGTAAGCATTACTGACTCTGTTAAAAACTGCAATCCTATATCTGATTTTTTTGCTCCAATTGCTCTTCTTAATCCAATTTCTCGTGTTCTTTCTGTAACTGTTGTCATCATCATATTCATAATACCAATACCTCCAACAATAAGAGAAATGCTTGCGATTGCTGCTAATAAAATTGTCATTGTGTTTGTTATTGAGGAAGCAGATTCAATAATATCTTGCTGGGAAATAATATTAAAATCAGCTAACTGAGGATCTGTAATATTATGTCGCTGAAGAAGCAGATTCGTAATTTCTAATTTGGCTTGGTTCATTAGTTTTGAATTTTGAATTTGGACACTTATAGTTGAAACATAATTTACGCCGGCTAAAATTTTTTGAGCCGTTGTTATTGGAACATAAACAATATCATCTTGACTTCCAAAAGAACTTCCGCCTTTTGGTTTTGTTATACCAATTACTTTGAAATTTATGCCATTAATTCTTATTGTTTCGCCGATAGCGTTTGCTCCTTCACCAAATAAATCGTCCCTTGTTGTCGGGCCTAAAACAGCAACTTTTGCCTGATTTAAAACATTTTGGTCTGAAATAAAAGAGCCCTCATCTATTACAACATTCTTTATATCTTGATAAGAAGCAACTGTGCCAATAACTTGAGTGTTTGTATTTTTTCCTTTACTTATAATTTGATATCTGCGAGATAATTCTGGAGCTACATTTTTAACAAAAGGAATTTCTGTTAATATTGCTTGAGCATCTTCTATTGTTAAGGTTTGAGCGCTTCCTCTGCCAGACGTAACTTGAGAAAATGTCCTTTGGAATCCAGGCATTATTGTAATTAGATTTGAGCCCATTGATTCAATGTTTGTTTCAATTGAGCTTGTTGCTCCTTGACCAAGAGAAACCATTACAATTACTGAGCTTATACCTATAACTATGCCTAAAACAGTAAGGGCTGTTCTTGTTTTATTTGCAAAAATAGCTGAATATGATTCTTCTAATAAATCTGTAATAAACATTTTTTTATTCTTTTATTTGCTGAACACTTTTTGAAATGCCGTTTGTTATATCTTCAATAATTTCGCCATCTCTAATTGTAATTTTTCTTTTTGCATTTTCTGCAATATATTTTTCGTGAGTAATTAAAACAATTGTCCTACCTTCTTTATTTAATTTTTCAAATGTCTGCATCACAAACTCTCCAGTTTTACTATCAAGATTACCGGTTGGTTCATCTGCTAAAATAATAGATGGATTGTTTACTAAAGATCTAGCAATTGCAACTCTTTGCATCTCTCCGCCCGATAACTGATTAGATAAGCGATAAAAATGTTTTTCTTTCAAGCCTGCGTCAATTATTGCTTTTTTGGCAATCTTCTCCCGTTTTGACCTTGAAACATTAGCATAAATTAAAGGCAACATAACATTTCTTAAAACAGTTGTTCTTGGCAATAAATTAAACGCTTGAAAAACAAATCCAATTTTTCTTTTCCTAATTTCCGCTAATTCATCATCTGAAAAACGAGACACATCTTTTCCTTCAAAAAAATATTGACCTGTTGTCGGCGTATCTAAACACCCTAAAATATGCATTAGAGTTGATTTTCCAGAACCAGAAGGCCCGATTATTGCCACAAACTCACCCTCATTAATCGAAAAAGAAATACCTTTTAATACTTTGTTTTCAAAATCTCCGGTTTTATAAACTTTTGTAATATTTTTAACCTCTATCATAAATTGAATTAATTTAAAATTATCTAAAACCTCTCATTTGTCCTCCCATTCCCGGCATTTGAAATCCTTGAGTTCTTTGAGCTTGATTGTTTTGATTTGTTTTTTGACTAGTAGAAAGAATAACCCTATCTCCTTCTTTTAATCCTGATATAATTTCTGTCATTGTATCATTTGAAAGCCCAACTTCTATTTTTTGAAAACGAACATTATTACCGTCTAAAATTTGTACTGAATTAATTCCTTTATTAGATTTTATTGCGTTATTCGGCAATAAAAGAACATTCTTTTTAGAATTTATGATAATATCTGCAGTAACACTCATTCCTGGTTTAATTTTTTCATTATATGAATCTAGAGCAATCTCCACTCCATAACTTACTACTCCTTGAGAGACTGTCCCTGCAGCATCTATTTTTATAACTCTTCCTGTAAGATTTAAATCTGGTAAAGCATCAAAAGTAAGATTTACTTTTTGATTGGTTTTCACTTTAGCTGCATCAATTTCATTTAAAGAAATTTTTGCGATTTTTTGATTTGTTATCAAAGTGGCGAGGGTTGTTCCCTGAGAAACAGATTCTCCTTCTTTTGCTTTTTCTGATATCTCAATAATTATCCCGTTAAAAGGCGAATAAATATAATAATCCTCTAATTTTTCTTTTAATTCCGCTAAATTTTCTTCTTTTTGTTTAATATTTTTTTGTTGAGTTCGAAGATCATCTTCATAATCTTCTTCCGATTTTTTAATAGAGGTTTCTAAATTTTCTATTGTTTCTATATTTGATAATAATTTATCTCGCATCTCAGATAACGAATTGGTAAAACTATTAAGATTTGAAAGATGTGTTTCAAGAGTAGTTTCAGAAATAGGAGAACTAATCGATTCTTTAACTATTGCTTCTTTGTATAATAAAATATTATCTCTATTTGCTCGTGTAAAATCAGAAATAGTTTTTAAAAAAGAATAAGTCTGATTAAATAATGTTTTTAAAGATTCTTTATCTGATAGTCTATCTGTTTTTAAATAAATATCTCTTGATTCCTCATACATTTTTTTAAGAGAATCAAATTGAGTTTTTATTTCGTCTTTTTTAGGAAATTTTCTATTTTCTTTATTTATATATACATCAATAAGATAATAGTAATAATCTAAATCTGTTCTTGTTGTGCTATGACTATTTTTTGTAGCCATATCTTCTAACGCTGTTATAATATCAGGAAGAGCGCTAAAAGTATTTGAAACATTATTAAACCCTGCTTCAAAAGATTTATCTAATTGTTTTTTTAAGTCTTCTTGTTCTTCTTTTTGCGCTTTCTCTGATTTTGAAAGCGAATATTTTAAATCTTCAATTTCCTCTTCTATGTTTTTAATTTCTTTTTCTACATCTTTTGAATCTAATTCAAAAAGAAGTTGATTTGCTTTTACATTTTCCCCTTCATTTACATAAACCTTTTTTGTTTTAGCAGACACTTGAGGAGTAATTTCCATTTTGTCTAAACTTTCAATCTGACCTGTACCAGAAACAGAAACAATAAGCGATCCTTTTTTAACTGTTGCAAAATTATACTGAACACCATCTTCTGTTTTTTTTGATTTTGTATAGAAAAAATATCCACCGATACAAATTAAAATTAATATTATTAAAATTATAAATTTATGCTTAAAAATTTTTTTCATAATTCAGTTTTATTTTAAAAATATATTTAAGGCCTTTTAGGAATTGGAGGCATTTTATCGTTTTTATCAAAAGTTCTAATTAATTTAGCCTCAATTTTTCCTTCTTTATCAGGGGAACCAATAACTACTACTAAATCTCCGGCCTTTAAATCTTCTTTTTTAATCTCATTTCTTCCTTTTTGAATTAATGTCTCTTCTGTAATTAAAATTAATTTTTCAATATTATCTTTTCCTTTTATTACAAATTCATTTTCTTTAATTTCAATAATTTCTCCTACAATACCATGACTTTCAATAAAATCTCCCGGAAACGGAGGATTTTCTTGCCAATTTTTTCTAAAACCCTGCCTTGGTCCAGCAAAATTCTTATGATAATTTTCTGCCCAGCGGCAAGAAAATTCTGCTTTTTTTTCACCAACAAAAACCCCAATGCTAAAAATTAAAAGCATTATTGCAAAAATTAAAAGCCCGATAATAACCCATTTTAAAATGTCTTGATTTATTTTTTTGTTTATTTGCTTTTCTTCGTTCATATTTTTTAATTTAATTTTTATTTTAAACTTTTAAATAAAACTTATTAAATTTAAATGTTTTGATAATAAATATTTTTGATAATAATCTTTTTTATTAAAAAACAATCTAATTGCAAAAAGAAATAATCCTAAATTAGTTATAAAAAATAATATTCCAAAAACTGGCAATGATTCAAGAATTGCTAATAAAAAATCATTCCATAAAGCAAAAAAAACATCGAGATTGATAAAAGCGGTTGTAATAAGATAGATAATTCCAGAAACTTGTATCTGGGAAATTAAAAAATTAAAAGAAAATGGTAAAGTAGTAATTGAAATTAATAAAAGAAATAAAAAACCAAACAATGTTTTTCTTGCTTTGTTTAATTCTTGTTCTTTTTTAATAGTAAAAAGAATGCGTTCATAAAGATCGCTAGGCGGTTCTATTATTTTAAAATTAGAAAAATTTTCTCTATTTTTTTTATTCATAGTTGTATATTATTAATACGAAAAAAGAATGCTTTTTGGTGCATTCTTTGCAAAAATTAAAATTTATTTTTAAAAATTTATGGCTCTATAATTATTTTTTTAAGATGAATTAATGCTCGTCTATATCGACTTTTTATTGTATTAATCGGCTCTTTTAAGATATCAGAAATTTCTTGGAAAGTAAGATCTTTATTATGTTTTAAAATTAGAACTTGGCGATATTTTTTAGATAATTTTTTGATTTTAGAGTTTAATAATTTAATTGTGTCTTTTTTTTCCAAAATATTATTCGGCAATAAACTTTTATCAATTATTATTTCTGAAACCATATTTTTCCCGTTTTTATTTTTAAATTTAGAAAATGGTATTTCTTTTTGTTTCTTTCTTGCATTATCAATGCAGGTATTTTTAGCAATACTAAAAATCCATGTTTTAAAATTTTTACTTTGATCAAATTTTTTAAGATTCCGCCAAACTTTAATAAAAACTTCTTGAGTGATATCTTCTGCTTCTTCTTGATTATTAATATAATAGTAAATAAAACTATAAATTGGATTAAGATATCTTTTAATTAAAATCTCTAGCGATTTTTCATCGCCTTTTAAATAATTAGAAACAAGTTGCTTATCAGAAATTTCCATAAATTCTATAAAATAAATTATCATTTATTTAAAAATAAGTCTAGAAAAATAAAAATCTCCCGAAAGGGAGATTTTTAAAAATTAGAATTCGATTTGAATCTATTATTCTATTGGAGATTCTGGCATTTCTTCTGAAGGCATTTCTTCTAAAGGCATTTCTTCTAAAGGAGTAGATGGCACTGTTTCTTCTAATAGTCCCTCCATTGATGGAATATTTTCTTCTAATTCCCCTTCTTCATTTACTGGCTCTGCTGTACCTTTTGTTAAAACAACAATAAGAATTATTACTATAATAACAATAATTAACCAAAACCACCATTGTTTCCAAATTGGCTTTTTTGATTGTAAATTGTCTGCCATAATTTTTAAATTATTTTTTTTAAATAACGACCTTTATTATTTTATCTTTGATAAAACTATAAAGTTTTATCTCTTCCTGTTTTCTACATTTAATTATTATAGCAATAACAAAATAAATTTCAACAATTAATTATTAATATCTCTTATTTTTTACCTATTTTTTAATATTTTGTTATTTTAATAACTTTTCCTTTAATCTGATATTTAAATAAATTTATTTAAAATTAGTTGGGAATAAAACTTTCGGAATAGAATTAGAATTTGTCTTTTACGGCGAAATTTTTAAAGATTGCCTTTATTCTTTAAAATTTGGTTCTTTGTCTAAATCAACTTCATTATCACCGGCTTTTAATTTTTTCTTATTTATCCAAACAAAACCCTTATCAGGAGTAATTACTGCAACATCAACTGCGCCGCCAACTCCAGGCATATCTCCAGGATCAGCAGCAATTCCATCAGAAAATCGCTGAATAGCAGAAGTAGTTTGAATCATTAAAACGCAAAAATCAATTGCATCCTGCAAGCTCATTGTTCCCCACTGAATTACATACTCTAAATTTCTAAGTTGATTATTTATTTCTTCCTGTCCATATTTTTGAATTGCCTCATTAACAAATTTTATATTTCCAATACGCCCATCCCAACCTAAAACAATTCTTGAAACAACATCAGCCTGTCCAACCCAAGACGCCCCATATTCTTTATTTTTTTCTTTACTATCTCTTTTCTTATCAATTTCTCCAGGAATACAACCAACATAAACCTCATAAGAACTGTCTTTATTATAACCGGCAACTAAAAAATTTATCGAATCAATACTGCCAAAACCATCATTTATAATACCCTGCACGTTTTTAAAACGAAACTTTACTACGTATTGTTCTTTTTTAATTTCTATAATTTCACAACCTTGTTGTTGAAGATCATTTTTAATCTTTTTTTGCAAAACATCTAATTGTTCTTGCCAATTATATTTTTTATTAAAAAGATAATGTAATTTTTCTGCAATCTCTTTCACGTCTAATTTATCTAAATCTGTTTCTCGTTTAAATTGTTCAATAAACTTATTAATACTCTTTAATTCTCCATTTTCAGATAAAAAAGCTAAACCTGTTATTGCCACGCCAATTCTTTTATTTAACTGAAAAAGTTTAGAAGCATTATCGCTTCCTATTCTCGCCATCCCTTTACGATTACGAAAAGACTGACGACTATCTGCTGCTAAAACAATGCCTTCTGGAGTTGTAGTATTAATTACTAAAGACATATTAAATTAAAATTATTTTTTAAGCGCTAATAAAAAAATAAATCAGTAAATATTTTAATATTTTCTTTTTATTTTTTAAGTATAAATCTATTTAAGATTTATTGCAAAGACAAAAATTTACAGAAAAATTTAAGCCTTCTTTTAAATAAATTGACTATTATATAAAGAGGCGTAAAAACCATTTTGAGAAAGTAATTGTTTGTGAGTTCCTTGTTCAACAACACTGCCATCACGCATAACTAAAATTAAATCAGCATTTTTAATTGTTGAAAGCCTGTGAGCAATTACAAAGCTTGTTCTTCCTTCCATCATTTTATCCATTGCTGTTTGAATAAGAATCTCTGTACGAGTATCAACAGAACTTGTTGCTTCGTCTAAAATTAGAATAGAAGGATTAGCTAATATTACCCGAGCTATAGTTAAAAGCTGTTTCTCGCCCTGAGAAATATTATCAGCATCTTCGTCAATTTCCATATTATAGCCTTTAGGTAAAGTACGAATAAAATGATCAGCATAAGCTAATTGCGCTGCCTTAACTACTTCTTCATGAGAAGCGTTCGTTTTACTATAAGCAATATTTTCTTCAATAGTTCCGCTAAAAAGCCAAGTATCTTGTAAAACCATACCAAAAAGTTTTCTTAAATCAGACCGTCTCATTTTTTTTATATCTACTCCATCAATTTTAATAACCCCACTATTAACATCATAGAAACGCATTAAAAGATTTACTATAGTTGTTTTACCCGCGCCAGTAGGACCCACAATAGCAACTTTTTGCCCTGGCTTGATACTTGCATTAAAATCTTTAATAATTAACCTCTCAGGCGTATAGCCAAAAAAAACATGGACAAAATCTACTGCGCCTTTTACTTTTTTTAAAATTACTGGATGAGAAGGGTTTGGTGTCTCTTCCTTTTCTTCAAGAAACTCAAATACCCTTTCGGCAGCAGCAGCTGTAGATTGAAAAACATTGGCAATATTAGCAGTTTGAGTAATAGGCCGATTAAATTGATTCATATACTGAATAAATGCCTGAATGCTTCCAATACTTAATTTCCCCCGAAAAGCCAACCACCCTCCTAATACAGAAACAAGAATAAAACCAAAATTTTCAATAAAATTCATCATCGGATGCAAAAGCCCAGAAAAAAACTGCGATTTCCAAGCATTTTCATAAAGTTTATTATTAATTTTACGAAAAGTAGATATTGATTTTTGTTCTCCGTTAAAAGCTTTTACTATTATATGCCCAGAAAACATTTCCTCAACATGACTATCAATTTTTCCTAAAAAAACTTGCTGATTAAAAAAATATTTCTGCGATTTTTTAATAATAAAACTCACTAATAAAAAACTAACAGGTAAAATAATAATTGCCACTAATGTTAACTGCCAACTAATTAAAATCATCATAACGAGAATACCAATAATAGCAGTTATTGCTGTAACAATTTGAGATAATCCTTGGTTAAAGTTTTGACTTACTGTATCTACGTCGTTTGTTACTCGACTTAAAATGTCTCCATAATTCCGTTCATCAAAATATTGCAATGGTAACCGATTTATCTTTGAAGAAATATTTTTTCTTAAATTAAATGCGACTTTTTGAGTAACGCCCGACATTATCCATCCCTGAAGATAACTAAACAAAGCATTAATTAAATAAATTCCTATAAGTATTTCTATTAAATAAAGAATTGCTTTAAAATCAATACCGCCTCCCTGAGAAAGACCAGTATTTTTTAATAATTCCATGCCAGAAACAATTTTGTTAGTAATATCTCCTAATATTTTTGGGATAATAACGCTTAAAATTGTGCTGACTATAGCAAAAATTAAAACCAAAATAATTAAAAATCGGTAAGGTTTTAAATATCTTACCAATTTAATCATTGTCCCTTTAAAATCTTTTGGCTTTTCTATTACCCCTCGCATTCTTCTCCCATGACCACGCCCCATTCCAAAATCTCCTTTTGGTTTTTTAGAAGACAAAACATTAGAAGAAGAATTTAGTTTTGCATTAGAATTATTTTCAACCATAATTTTTATTTTAAATCTCTTGCTAATTCTTCTGGCGAAAGTTGGGAAACAGCAATTTCTTTATAAATACTACACGTACGAAGAAGTTCTTTATGAGTTCCTTCTCCAACTATTCTCCCTGCATCTATAACAATTATTTTATCAGCATCCATTACAGTGCTAATTCTTTGAGTTACAATAATAACAGTTTTTCCTTGTGTTTCTTTTTTTAAAGCGTTTCTTAAAGCAGCATCGGTTTTAAAATCCAAAGCAGAAAAACTATCATCGAATAAATAAAGCTCTGGGTTTTTAGCTAATGCCCGAGCAATTGCTAAACGCTGTTTTTGACCTCCCGAAAAATTGCTACCTGCCTGAGAAACAGAACTATCAAATTTTTGTTCTAATTCTTTGATAAATTCAAGGGCTTGGGCAGTGGCTGCAGCGCGAAAAATTTCTTCTTGCGTTGCGTTAGGATTACCATAAGCAATATTCTCTTTAATCGTTCCAGAAAAAAGCATTGCTTTTTGAGAAACATAACCAATACGAGACCTTAAATCACTTTGCTTCATATCGCGCACATCTACTTCATCAACTAAAACTTGTCCTTCAGTCGCATCATAAAAACGAGGAATTAAATTAATAATAGTAGATTTACCGCTTCCAGTACTGCCAACAAAAGCAGTGGTTTGTCCTGGAAAAGCCACAAAAGAAATATTATATAAAACTGGTTCAGCAGCGCCAGGATAAGTAAATGTAACGTTTTTAAATTCAACTTTACCTCCCCGCCTTGGAACTCTTACTGGGTTTATTGGGTCTTTAATTTGTACATCAGTTTCTAGTATTTCAACAATTCTACCAATCGAAACAGAAGCTCTCGGAATAGCAATAAAAATTATAGAAATCATTAAGAAAGCGGAAACTGCTTGGATTGAATATTGCAAAAACGCCAGCATATTTCCAACCTGAAGATTACCTAATTCAATTTGGTGAGCGCCAAACCAAACAATAGCAATCATCATAAAATTCATAATAAGCATCATTGCCGGCTGCAGCAGCATCATTAAACGATTAATAAAAAGATTAAGACGGGTAAGATCTTCATTTACTTCATTAAATTTTTTTTCTTCATATTCTTCTTTATTAAAAGCTCTTATTACTCTTAAACCAGTAAGGATTTCTCTTGTTACTAAATTTAATTTATCTATTAGTTTTTGAAGTCGATCAAATTTTGGGGTAACTATTTTAAAAAGTACAATAATAATAGAAATTAAAACTATTACAGCAACTGCCATAATCCACGTCATTGATGAAACTAATTGATAAGCTTTAAAAGTAGCAAGCACTCCCATTAGTGGAGCCATAAGAGCAATTCGAAAAAGCATTATAAGCACCATCTGAATTTGCTGTATATCATTAGTAATACGAGTAATAAGAGAAGATGTTAAAAATTTATCAAACTCAACAAGAGAAAAATTTTCCACTTTAGTAAATACTGCTTCTCGCAAATTTCTAGCAAATCCTGTACCAATTCTAGAAGACAAATAACCAACAAATACAGCAGCCAAACTGCCCACAATAGCAACAAATATCATAATTAAACCGCTACGAAAAATTACTTCTGTATTTTTAGATATTATTCCTTCATTGATAATTTTTGCCATATAATTAGGCAAAGTAAGAGTAGCTGAAGATTGAAAAAATATAAAAATGACCATTAAAATAAATGGCCAAATATAGGGAGTAAAATATTTTAAAATCTTTGTTCCCGACATAATAATTGATCATTTTACTAAAAATTTCTCTTTCCGTCAATGCGATAAATATACCAAATTGCTTTTAATTAAAATTATGAAAAATATTTTTTATTAACACTTTAATCTTTAATTAAAAATCGTTTAAATTAAATAAAAAAATTCCAAAGGCATTTATTACTTTAGATAAAATTCAAAAAGTTTTAAGATTTTTATTCCAAGCAAAGCAAAATTTATATACGAAATCAAAATTTTCAAACGAACTTAGCTTCTAAATCAGAATTTTACGAACTTTTGAAATTGTTTTGCCAAATCTGATACACAAATCTAAAAAGCGAAACCTGACCTGACGAGTTGTCCGCCCGCCACCGCAGGCGGCGGGCAGGAAAACCCGACGGCTCGCGGGCAAAAATTATCCCCCTTTTTAATTTTTGCCCACTCGTTTGACTATCTTTTTAAATTTTTACCTGCGGGTATGTTAATCACGAAGTAAACTTTTAGATAATTATTATACCTTCCTTTCATAGATTCCTTAAGTAAAACTATCGTATGAACAAGTATAAAACTTGATAAATCTAAGATCATGATACATTAAAAGGAAAAAATTCCCTAGATAAAAATAGAATATTAAAAATTCAAAAAGAGAAAACATAAAACATAACATTTATATTTCCAAAATGCAGAAGGGAATTAATTTATGAGTCCATGTAAAGCTAGTCCCTATAAAGATCAAACGAAATATATGAATTATTTCAGAGAATAGTAAAACGGAATGGGGTCTAATTCTTTACAATTTTGTTTTGAACAGTAAAATAAAAAAGGAGGTAAGAAGTATATGAAACTACAAGAGAAAAAATTTCAAAAAAGACTTGAAGACTTTATTTGTAAGAGATGCAAAACGCACATTAGCGGAACAGGTTACACCGATCATTGTCCCAATTGTCTTTGGTCAAAGCACGTAGATATAAATCCTGGTGACAGAAAAGCGAAGTGTGGTGGTTTAATGGAGCCTGTTGGAGTAGAGATAAAAGGAGGGAAAAGTGTTATTTACTATCGATGCCAGAAATGTGGATTTAAATCCCGAGTAAAAGCCGCGCCTAATGACAACTTTGAGGAAATTTTGAGGCTAGTCTCTCGACCTCTTTAAGAAAAGAAACCTATTTTGGCATGCCCTTTCTTTATGATATTTTAATGATAAAATATTATGAAGAAATTATTTCATTATAGTATTCCTCATCTGGTGTATATAGAGATGACCTATGTATGTAATTCTTCGTGTGTTTTTTGCTATAACCCTTCTCGAGAAAACAAAATAAATTATAAAAAAATTGATAAAATAGTAAAAGCAGTAGCATGCTCTCATATTCCTCATGTTTATCTTATAGGGGGCGAACCATCTCTTTTAAAAACAGAAAAATTAAAAGAGTATAAAGAAAAACAAGCAGAATTGAATAAAGAAACTGCAGTTAAAGGGCGAAAAGCTAATGTGTTTAAAAAAACACCGTTTAATACGGTGCTTCAAGCATCAATACTCTAAAGATCTCCCGCAATGAAACAATTTCAAGTTACTTCAATTCCCATAAAAAAAGAATTAGAAAATTGCTATGATAAAGATGTTTATATAAAATATTGTGTAGAAAGAGACGTCCCTCTTGAATATACGAGAAGCTGTGTTTCTGTGAATGAAATACAGTGTGGTATTTTTCCTGCTTTGTTGGGATAGAAGAAATGGGTTCAGAAAAAATAATCTACTAGAAGATAAAACAGTTTATCAACATCCATTTTCTAAAATACCAACGTTTCCAGTTGTTGATTAACTTTTTATTTATATATACAAAAAGAAACAGAAATTAAAATTCAATTAAAAGATAAAGAAAATATTGCTAAAAAGTTAAAAGAATTAGGAGGCAAAAAAGAAAAATCATATACCCAAACTACTTATGGTTTCTTTTCCAATAATTTAATAGAAAAAGGAATCTTTCCAAGAATAAGGCAGGAAGATAATTCATTAGTTCTTACAGTAAAATTAAGAAAAGATAAAAAGACTAAATATTTTGAAAGGGAAGAGTATTCAATAAAGATTGATAATCTTAAAGATGCTATAAAAATTCTTCAGCTTTTGGGATATGATAGAATAAGAGAATTCACAAAATTCAGAGAAGAGTGAATCTTTAAAAGACCAGTTAAGGTCAATGTTGATAAATTAAATTTCGGTAGGTTTATAGAGATAGAAGGGCCAAAAAAAGAAATAGAAAGAATGGTAGATGATTTAGGTTTTCAAGACAGGGAAAGATTTGCTAAAGCTTATTTATCATTAGAAGATGATTTTAAGTCAAGAAATAAAAATAAAAAAATAAAAAAATCTTTGTGGTGAAGGTTTTTATTTTTTTGTTTATTTATATATATTCTCTTGTTTGTTTACTTTGACCCTACATTAAAACAATAAACGAAAATTGTTTTTTTATCTTAGGTTTACCCTTATTGTTTAATTTATACTTTTAAGTAAAGATTGTAAAAAAGTTAATAAAAAAATGCGGCAAATAAGTTCATATTTGCCGCATGGTTTTAATAAATTATATTGATTAAACGATGAGCCTGACGCTCGGCTTCTTCAACGTACGTTTTGATGCTTTCTTGTCGCTTAATTTTACCATCGGAAAGAAGATAAACATCAGTGGGGAAAAATCGTTTTAAAAATTGACGGTCATGCGAAACAAGTAAAATTGTGCCTTCATACCGAGCTACCATTTTTTCAAGAGCTTCAATTGCTTCTAAATCAAGATGGTTAGTTGGTTCATCCAAAAGCAACACATTAACTGAAAGAGCAGAGAAAAGAGCAAAAAGAAGTCGAGCTCTTTCTCCTGGGGAAAGAAATGAGATTGGTTTATCAATCTCTGTTGCTTTAAATCCAAATTTTACAAACAGAGCGTATGTCTCTCGAATAGTAAAATTTGTCTTTCGGAGAAGAAAATTTTTAATACTTTCTTCACGCGGAAGATTATCATGTTCTTGAGTAAGATTGCCAATTATAAGACCATTACCACGGTTAATTTTACCTTCAAGAGACGACAATTCGCCACTAATTGTTCGTAAAAGCGTTGTTTTTCCACTACCATTCACTCCAAGAATTACTATGCGACTACCATAAGGAATAGAAAGTGAAATCGGACCAATCCTGAGTTTACTATCAGCATAACTTGCTATCAAATCTACAAGCACAATTTCTTTTCCTCCTTTAGATTTTGTTGGTTTAATGTCTATACAAAACAGATCTCGTTCTAATGGTTTTTCGATAATTTCCATTCGCTCTATTCGTTTTTCAATCGCTTTTGCCTGCTTACCAGATTTACCTGCCTTCTCACGTTTAAAGCCTCGAAGAAATTTATCATTGTCAGTACCAATATAGCGTGAACCAGAAATAGTTTTTTGCTTTTTCTTTTGAAGTTGATCTTCAAGTCGTTCAATTTTTTCTTGTTGCTCTTTATGCTTCTGCCACTGTTGTATTAATTCCTTTTCTTTTCTCAACAAATAGTCCGAATACCTCCCGTTAATTATATTAAGTGTTTTTGTATGCCAATCAATTTCGAAAATTTTTCGTACAATTCGATCAAGAAAGAGACGATCATGGGAAACAATGATAGAAGTCGCATCAGTTCGCGCAATAAAACTTTCAAGCCAAACAAGCGCAGGAATATCAAGATTATTAGTTGGTTCATCTAAAAGCAAAATATCTGGATCAGACAAAAGAACACCCATCATAAATACTTTACTTTTTTGGCCAGAAGAAAGTGAATTGATTTTGCAGTTACTCGAAATATCGATTAAGCCAAAACCGGTAAGCATTACCTCTAAACGATGATCGAAAGCATAGCCATTGCGACGTTTATACTCAGTCATTGCTTCTTGAGATTTTTCCATTTTTTCTTCGAGATTAGCAATACCAGATATTCGACGTAAATAATCACGAATTGTTTCGTTAGAAATAAGGCTTGTGTCTTGCGGCATATAACCGATAATCGCATCCTTCCTTGTCATAACTTCGCCAGAATCGGGTTCAATTATACCGGCTAAAATTTTTAAAAGCGTTGTTTTTCCAGTACCATTGTAACCAATTAAGCCAACTTTTTGTCCTCGTTCTAAAGAAAACGATACATTTTCCAGTATCGTTACCGCTCCATAACTTTTGCAAATTTTATCTGCTTTTATTTCCATAATAAATACCTCCTTGATTTTTATTAAGGGCAATTCTTCTATTTTTGCCCATGTTTCTTGTTTAAAAAATTTTTAAAGTACACCTTCGATAATATTCAAAAACTAAAATGATCTAAATAAACAAAATGAATATATAAATCGAAGCTATACGTAGTTTTACATATTTTAATTCTTATTTTAATTTTACTTTTAATTAATAAAGTCTTTAAATTAAACTGTTTAAGTTTTTTAACCAATCTTTCAGTGAATAAATCATTATCGTTAGCACTAATCGGATTTTTCTACAATCTTAAAAGATTAGAATAACTTTTAATAATCGAAAAAAATGATAAAATGTTGATTGCTTAAAATCAAAATAATTTTTTTTTAATTTCTACTATTAGGTTATTAGCTATTGGCGGATATATTTTTTCTCTTTCAATTTTCTTTAGAGAAATCCATTTAAAATTATTATGCTCAAATTCATTATCTCCATTAAGGATTGGAATTGGTTCTATTCCTGAAACATAGCAATAACTAACATATCCTTTGATTTTTGTCTTGCTGCCTTGTTCAGTATCAATCTCATCATTAACAATGGCTATTAATTCGGGCATTGTCTGTGGACTAAAGCCCGTTTCTTCTTTTAATTCTCTTAGTGTCGCATTCAACCAAGTTTCTCCTATGTTAATTCCACCCTTTACCGGTTCCCATTGATTATTATTAACTCTTTTAAGCAAAAGAACGTTTTTCCCACTATCAATTACAAAAATCATAACTGCCATAATTATATTTTCTTTTTTTTCTGGGTTACCCATATTAATATTAATTTTTTAAATAATTATCATTTTTAAAAGTTTAAAATTTTATTATTATATTGTAACATGCCACAAGTAGTGCAATAAACAGAATTTTTTGCTCTTAATTTTGAACTGCAGTAAAGACATTTATTTCCATTTTTTATTGGCTTATATTTATTATTAGAATTTAAAATATCAAAAAGAAAACATTCGAATCCGCTTCCAAAATTAATGTTATATTTGTTCCTATATTTATCGATGTCGGCATAGTTATTATATTTTTTAATTAGAAAATCCAAAGTAGAAGCGCCTGTAAACGCCATCATTTGAGGCCGATTAATAATAATATTCGGCAATTTTTTTTCAAAAGCTTTTCTTAAAATATATTTTGTTATTTTTGTTCCGTCTTTACTCTTTTTGATTCTGTATTTTAATGGAATTTTCAATGCAAAATTTATTATGTTTAAATCATAAAAAGGCATTATTATTTTAATTCCAAGATAATTAGCAATTTTTTCTGTCATTACATTAATATCTTTCATTCTAATATTAATAAATTCTTTTAATGAGTCATCATCATCTTTCCAATTTAACATTACAGGAAAAGAACCAAATAAATCATCAGATCCTTCGCCTGTAGCAATCGTAGCAATATCGTTTTTTTTCGCTATCCCTAATCCCTTCAAAAGAACAATTCCGGCCGAAACCCAATATATATTAAAATTCTCTAAGATAAGTACAACTTTTTTTATTAACCTAGGTATTTCCTCATCGTTAATAGTAACAAAAAGATGTGTTTTAATATTTATCTTTCTAGACACAATTTTTGCAAATTTTTGATCAGGTGAATTAATTTTATTTTTAATAACAGTAATAACTTTTAAATTTTTATTATATTTTTTTCCCAATAGGGTAATAACACTACTGTCTATCCCACCCGACAATAGAACAGCATCAGGACAATTATTTTTTATTGTTTCATCAAGTAGTCTAAATAATCGATTTTTATAATAGGTTAGTTTTTGTTGCATAATACGTTGGAAATTAAGGATAAATTATTGTTCAACTCATTTATGAAAGTTCTAATATTGTTAGTTTTTTTATTTGTTCCTTCAAAAATAAATGGGACATTATTAAAATTTGATATTTGCGATACTTCATAATAAATATCTCTTAACCATGAAATATTTTTTTTGTCAAAAAGGTTATGATTTTTATAAGCAAAATGAAATTCTTTTATTTGTTTGTAGTTATTTTTAACAAAATCTAAAAAAATCTTTTTATTAAATTTTTCTTTATTCCAAAAATGATTTATGTCGCAAACAATAAATTGTTCTAATTTTAGACTATTATGCATTATAAGATCGTTTTCTACTCCAATCTTTTGTTTATATTTAATAAATTTGTATCCGTATTTTACAAAATCAGCATAATGAAAAACTAATAATTTTATGTCTAGTTTTGCATCTAAGTATCTAATATCCTGCATAATCTTATTTAGGCCTATTTCTTTCCAATCTTTTCTAGGTAAATGTAAATGGATCTGTTTTTTATTGTTTTTTAAAAATAATGAATTTTTATATGATTCAAAATATAAATTATATGTTTTTTTATCATAAAAACTTAATTCTATAATATTAAGATTCTTGCTTAATAAATGTTTTAAAAAAAATTCAATTTTATCAGAAGAATTTAATATTCTGTAATGTGCTCCTAATGATATACCAATCATATTCTTTGTTTTAAAATGTTTTCAAAATTATCTGGGTCAACAATTAATTGAAAATATTGTTTTTTAGTTAACCCCTTAATACCATATTTATAATAAGTAAATTTATCCATTTTTTGTATATCGGTAATATCTATGTTTTTTTTATTTTTTATTTCATCAAAAGGAGAATATGATGTCGGACGTATCACTATATTATTTTTTTTCATTAATGAAAATAATTCAAAAATATCATCTTTAGTCTGATAAGGTATTCCTAGCATAATTAAACCTTTTAAAATAACTTTGTATTTATTGCAATATTTTGCCACTGTTACAATTTGTTCTTTTGAAAATTGTTTTTTTATATAAATTGAAGATTTATTAATAGTTTCCAGGCCTACCGATATTTTATAGCAACCTGCTTTGGCCATAGCACTAATTAAGGATTCATCGGTTAATAAATCAACTCTACTTGTTACGCACCATGATGTCTTGATTTTCCTTTTAATTATTTCTTTACATAGCTTCAAAACCCACTCGTTATCAGAATTAAAGGTTGGAGCAAAAAATTTAAAACTTGTAAAATTGTCTTTATTCCTTTCAATAAAATCACATATTTCTGTAGTATTTTTTCTTCTTTCATGCAATCCAAAGGTACAAGAAGCAAAACAATATCTACAATTAAAGGGACAACCCCTGGCAACTGTTATTGTTAATTCTTTTTTTCTATTCAAGTTATTATAAAAATTAATTGGCGCATTTTTAATATCGGTAAACTTCCAGTTATTAAAAAGAAATTCTCCCTTAAACTCTTGATTTATCTTCTTAATATATACTCCTGATGGTTGAATACTTTTATCTTTAATATAATTAATATAATTCAACAATGACAATTCCCAATCTCCGCTAGTAACAATAGCATCAAAACAATCAAAATTTTTAAAGAAATCGGGAATAAAATTAACAATATCACCATATATTATAATTTTTTTATTGTCATCGATAGTTTTTAAAAATTCGGCAAATCTTATTGTTTGAGAGATATTTTCCACCCTGACCAAAAGGATTATTATTGAAAAATTTTCTTTTAAAATTATTTTACATAAATCAAAAATACTGAATTGATGGTCGAGACAATCAATTGATTTGAGTTTTATATTTTTTTGATTACCGAGAAAACTTGCGATTTCCCAAAAATAAGTATATCTTTTAGGAATAGTAATGTGGATTGGCCTTGTTCCTGTTTGTTTGGGATAAACATGCAATATTTTCATATTTGTAAATTAATTAACTAAAATTATTATAAACAAGTTATGGAATTTTTCCAGCTTTATCTATATAAACAATGGTGAAACACTATACAATTTTAGGATAGATTCAAGTTTTTAACGCAACACTTTTCGACCTTTATTTTCTTATCTGATTTTGGATTAAATTAGTCCAATTGCGCCAAGCGTCTGTACTTTGTGGTTTATCCCATTATTTAGAATTTGCAAGCTTAATTTCTCTCTATAAAATTTATAAAGAGTAAGATTCGTTACTCAGAAACTCATTAAAATTATCAGGAAAAGGGAAACATTTTTCATAGTTAACTCCTATATCACCAAAATGATACTTATATTTTGATCTTTTTTTATCGCACAGAAAAAATGTGTTTCCACTATAACAGTATTTGTTTTTATCAATATAATGACAGCCGAAATGATTTTCATTTGCTCCGGTGGTAGGATTCGAACCTACAACCAAAGGCTTAACAGGCCTCTGCGCTACCGTTGCGCTACACCGGAATAATAATCTCTTTTTATATAATTTTATTTTATTTTTTTCAATACCCTTTAAGTTTTTTTATTTTTTCATGCTCTCTAATTTTCTGTAAAGCCTTCGCTTCAATTTGTCTAATTCTTTCTCTTGTAACTTTAAATTCTTTTCCCACTTCTTCTAATGTATGAGTCACTCCATCTTCTAATCCAAATCTCATTGATAATATTTTTTGTTCTCTTGGGGTTAAATCTACTAAAATTTCATTGAACCTGTCTTTTAATAAAGACCTTGCGGTATGATGAACAGGGGAAACAGTTTTTTCATCTTCAACAAATTCTGCTAAAGCGCTGTCTTCTTTATCTTCTCCAACTGGCATATCTAAGGAAACAATCTCTTGTGATATTTTTTTTATATGATGAACTTTATCAACCTCAATGCCCATTTCTGACGCTATTTCTTCTGGCATTGGCTCTCTTCCTAAATCTTGAAGTAATCTTCTTCTCGCCTGATTATATTTTGAAATAGTTTCTACCATATGAACCGGTATTCTAATTGTTCTTGCTTGATCTGCTAGTGCTCTGGTAATTGATTGTTTTATCCACCAAGTGGCATAAGTTGAAAATTTATAACCTTTTCTCCAATCAAATTTCTCAACCGCTCGAAAAAGACCAAGATTTCCCTCTTGAATTAAATCAAGCAAAGTTAAATTTGGAGATCTTCCGACATATTTTTTGGCAATAGAAACAACAAGCCTTAAATTTGCTCTAGCTAATTTTTTCTTTGCCTCTTCATCTCCTTTTTCAATTCTTTTTGCTAATTCTTTTTCCTCTTCAGCAGTAATAAATGGAATTTTTCCAATCTCTTTTAGATAAAGCTGAATTGGATCAACTTTTTCTTCTTGTGCTTTTGTTTTTTTTGTTTTCGGCTCTATCTCTAAATATCCTTTGTTTTCTTTTATCTCTATTCCCTCTTTTTCTATTTCATTATACAGTCTTTCCAGTCCTAAAATATCTTTCTCTATATTAGGAAAGTAATATAAAATCTCTGATTGAGTAATAAAGCCTCTTTCTCTTCCTTTTTTAATTAATTCTTGAAGTTTTTCCTCTTTAAAAACACTGTTTTTTATTTTTTCTTTTTTTGTTTTTTTCTCTGTTTTTGATTTTTTCTTTCCTTCTTTCTTATCAACCTTTTTTATTTTCATTTTTCTTTTTAATTTTGCGGAATCCTTTTTTTTCGTACTCTTTTTTTCTTTTTTTTTTATTTTTTGCTTATCTGTTTTTCTGTTTTTTTTAATTTTTTTATCTTTTGCTTTTTCTTTTTTCTGATTTTTTGTAGAGGAATTATTTTTCTTTTTTTGAATTTTATTTTTTTTACTTTTCATATTTTTAAGATGTTTCTAAATCATTTTTTATTTTAGAATAAGAATTAAAATCTTCCATTAGTTTTTGAATTTGGGAAGAATTATTTTGCCCTTCTGCTTCTTTAATTTTAAACCCTATTTCATTTAATTTATCTTTTATATTTAAAACTTTAATTTCTTTTAAGCAATACTGGAATTCTTTTTCTAAATTTATTCCTGGATCAATCTCCATAACTTCTGCCCTAAAAGACAACATATCTATTAAACTTTTAATATTGTTTTCTAAGTTTTTATCTAAATAATTAGCATTTTGGGGAGAAGTCATAGTTTTTATTATCTGAAGATATTGGGGAGAAAATAATCTTAAATCTTCTTCTTTTAAGTAAGAGGCAAGTTGAGGAAATTTTAAAAATAAAGTTATTAAATATTCCTGTAGCATATCTTTTTTCGTTTTTGAAGAAACGTAAAATGGCTCTTTTATATTTTTATCAATCTCTTCTTCGATTTTATTATCTTCTAATTTAAAATTTTGTGAAGTAGGAATTTTCTTTAATTCCTCAAAAACATCTTCTTCTTTCACATTTAAAATTTCAGACAAATCCTTTACCCATAAAGTTTGCTCAATTTTATTTGGAATATTTTTAATAATTGGCAAAATTGTTTTAGCAATTTCTTTTTTTCCTTCAATTGTATCTCTATTAAAATCTTTTAAAACTTTTTCAAAATAAAAATCATGAATAGTTTTTGCGTTTTTAACCAAATCCTCCCATAACTTAATATCTTTTAAAACAACATCAGCCGGGTCTAAATCTTCTGGCATTGTAATCACTTTAATATTAAACCCTAAAGACTGCGCTAAATCTATTCCTCTTTTTGTTGCTGAATCCCCAGCAACATCCATATCAAAAGCAGTAAATAAATTATCAGAATATCTTTTTAAAATTCTTAATTGATATTCAGTTAATCCTGTACCCGAAGCAGCAACCACATTTTCAAAACCAGATTGATTTACCATAATAGCGTCCATATAACCTTCAACTAAAATACAAAAATCTTTTCTTCTTATTTCTAAATTCGCCATATTCAAACCATAAAGAGTTCTACTTTTGTCATAAAGTAATGTATTTGAAATGTTTATATATTTTCCTCCTTCATCATTTTTTTTCACTTCTTCAAAAACTCTTCCCCCAAAACCAATCACTTGAGAAGTAATATTAAAAACAGGAAACATAATTCTTCCACGAAAACGATCATAATAGTTTTCTTTTTTTTCTGATTTTAAAGAAAGCCCTGCTTTTAAAACTTCTTCTCGGGTATAACCTTTGCCAACTAAAAAATCAGACAATGAACGCCAATTATTAGGAGCATATCCTAATCTCCATTTTTTTATAGTTTCTTCTTTTAATCCTCTTTTTAATAAATACTCTTTTGCTTTTTTTCCATTTTCGCTTTTTTCCAATTGTTTCTCAAAAAACTGACATGACAACTCGCAAATTTCAAATAATCTTTTTCTTTCTGTTTTTATTTTTGGGTCTTCTCTTTTTAATTCTACGCCAGCCCTTTGCGCTAAAATTTTTAATGCGTCTCCAAATTCAACGCCTTCAATTTCTCTAATAAACGCAAAAATATCCCCTCCTTTTCCGCATCCAAAACAATGCCAAATCTGACGGGAAGGAGAAACAAAAAATGAAGGCTTTTTATCAGAATGAAAAGGACAGGGCGCTCTATAGTTTGCACCTGTTTTTTGAAGTTTCACATAACTACCAACAACATCGACGATATCTAATCGATTTTTTATTTCATCAATAGGAGAATCAAGCATATTATTTTATTAAAATTCGTAATTATTATAACACAAATTTTAAAAAATTAAAATTTTTAAAATATAATTTTTAAAATATTAAAAATTAAACTCTGTTGTTTTTAAAGGCGCAAAGGAATACAATAAATGATGATAAAATATATTTTATGAAAATAGCCCAACTTGTTTCAAATTTATATGATGTTAATACTTTCTCCGATAGAGCGATTTATTCTCATGTTGCCTGGCTAACTAATGGCCTTGTTGATAAAGGAAATAATGTTTCTTTGTTCGCATCTGGAAAATCTCAAACAAAAGCAAATTTATTTTCGGTTATTAAAAAACCTACATCTTTATTGAAGATAAGCGAAGAGGAAAGAAAATATTATATTCATCTTCTTATTTCAAAATGTTATTCATTGTCAGAAAAATTTGATATTATTCATTCTCATTTTAATCTATTAAGTTCTTTTTATTCAAATTTAGTAAAAACACCAACTGTTCAATCTCTTCACAGTCCAATAACTAATGAATTAAAACAATTTCTTCTTTATTTTAAAAGAAATCGTTATGTTTCATTTTCTTTAGCTCAACAAAAAACAATGCCTGAATTAAATTGGGTTGGAAATATTTATCATGGGGTAGATACAAAAATTTTTTCTTTTAACAAAAATCCTCAAGATTATTTTTTATACATAGGAAGAATCACTGAGGAAAAAGGAGTGCATTTGGCAATCAAAGCAGCAAGAAGCGCTGGAGTAAAATTAGTAATCGCTGGAAGAAGCTATCCAAAAGAAGGATACTGGCAAAAAGAAGTTGAAAAATATATTGATGATAAAAATATAAAATACGTTGGTGAAGCAAATTTTGAACAAAAAATTAATTTATACCAAAACGCTAAAGCAGTGCTTTTTCCAACTCAATATGAAGAAGTTTTTGGATTAGTAATGATTGAAGCAATGGCTTGTGGAACGCCAGTAATCGGATGGAAAAAAGGATCAGTACCTGAAATTGTTTCCCATAAAAAAACAGGTTTTGTTGTAGATAGTGTTTCTGATATGGTAAAAGCAATTAAAAAAATTAATACAATAAAAAGAGAAGAAGTTCGCCAAAGGGCAGAAATTTATTTTAGCCTTGAAAAAATGGTTTCTGGATATTTAAAAGTGTACTCTCGAATTTTAGAAGAAGAAAAATATAAAAACAATAAAAAAATAAATTAATTTGCTTGATATATTTTTAAATCGTTATATTATAAATTATAATCTATACTTAGATTATAATTGCACTTTAAAACATAACAAGAACTAAAAATTTAAGGAGGCTATTTATGAAATACAAGGTTAGATTTGTTTATTATTATTACACTAAGACTGATACCATTTTAGCTAATATCTATGATGTAATCCTCCGGGAGAAAAATTTATTATACGCATTGGAAATTGCTGAAGTAGTTGTAAAAAGAGAAGTAAAAAAATCTTTTTTACCAAACACTATGTGTTTCGTTAGTATAACGGATGAAAAAGAGCAAATATATGTTAATAATTTAGCTAAAGAGAAAAACTATATAACACCATTGCCTCTTTTTCCTAAAAATATCGAGATTGTCCCATTATCAGATAAAAACCATAACAAATTACCGACTACTTTTTGCGATACAAAAGAAAAATTTTTTACCATAACTTATAACCCCTAAAATTTTTAAAGCCCTAAAATATTTTAGGGCTTTTTAATTATTTCATTTCTTTTTCTAACCATTTTATCGCGCTATAATTATCTTCTCTTTTTCTTTTGGAAATAAAAAAATATTATTATTAAAATTTATAATATTAAAATATTTTAATATTATGGACCCGGGGAGAATTGAACTCCCATCTCCGCAATGCGAATGCGATGTATTGCCGTTATACTACGGGCCCATTTTTTTAAAATTTTCGGGGCGCCGGGAATTGAACCCGGTCTACGCCCTCCCGAAGGGCGCGTACTACCGTCATACTCCGCCCCGCTTTTTAAACTACCCAATATTTTTGTTTTGTCATTTGGTCTCTTTTCATTTCCACGTCTTCTATTTCTTTTTGCGCCTTCTCGTATAATTCTTTAAATTCTTTCTCAGATAAAGTTTTTAATTTTTCAACTTCTTTTTTTAAAACCTCTTTTTTGTTTTTTTTAGGATCCGAAAGCACATAACTTAACAATATAGTTAAAACCTCGCCGACTTTAGGCCCAGGCTTTATTTTTAAAATTTCTATTACATCATTTCCGTTAATTTTTAACATTTTTACAGAAATCGGATCTTGACTTACTTTTTCAATTATATATTTTAAATGGCGAAGCTTATAAGGCTCTGCTTTTGGGACACCAGAACCAATCCTGTCAGCCATTCTTAACTGTAATAACTCTTCCATATTTTCTAATCCAACATTTTTAACTAACCTTCTAACAGATGATTCTGAAACCTCTCCAACGTTGTAATAAAAAAGATGATATCGGACAAGTTTTGTTATCTTTTCAATGTCTTTTTGAGGAAACTTTAATCTTTTAAGTATTTGATAAGTCATTTTTGCTCCCACAATTTCATGATTATAAAAAGTAGCATCTGGCCCCTCTCCTTTTTTAACTCTCGGTTTAGCAATATCATGAAACAAAGCCGCAATCCGAACATTTTGATTAAATTTTTTTTCAGCAGCATATTTTAAAGACAATAGAGAATGAGTATAGCAATCATAAATATGATGTTTGTTTTGGCTTACTCCATAACCCTCTTCTATCTCTGGAATAATGAATTTTAAAAGACCTAATTTTCTTAACATCTCTATTCCTTTATCTGGAAAATCAGAATTAATAATTTTTAAAAACTCATCTCTTATCCTTTCTTTTGAAATCTCTTGAATTAAAAAAGCGTTCTTAATTATTGCCTCTTCTGTCTCTTTTTCGATTTTAAAATTAAAAATCGTAGCAAATCTTACTGCCCTCATCATTCTCAAAGCATCCTCATTAAATCTTTCATAAGGATTTCCAACTGCTCTAATAGTTTTATTCTTTAAATCTTTTCTTCCGTTGAATAAATCAATAACTCTTGCCTTTTTGTTTAAAACCTCTAACGCCATTGCATTAATAGTAAAATCCCTCCGAGACAAATCTTCTTCTAGGGTTTTAGCAAATTTTATTTCATCTGGATGTCTTTTGTCAGTATATTTTGATTCTTTTCTAAAGGTGGTAATTTCTATTTCTTTTAATTTCGGGTTTTTACTTTTTGTTAAAACAGTAACAGTAAAAAATTTATTTTCATAAAAACTATCAGGAAAAATTTTTTTAATTTCCAATGGTTTAGCGTCTGTTGTAATATCCCAATCTTCAGGATCTTCTCCTCTTAATAAATCCCTCACACACCCACCAACAATATAAGCCTTAAAACCTTCTTTATTTAAAGTTTTAATAATATCTTTAATTTCTTTTGGAATTTTCATTTAAAAAAAATTTAATAATAAAAATAATTTTAAATTATTTCATCTGGCTTATTTTATCTTTTTTTCTTGTTTTTTTCAATTTATCTGATAAAATTTAATTAGCATTTAAAAAATAAAGCCCCCGTAGCTCAATGGAAAGAGTGCCGGACTTCGGATCCGGCGATGAGGGTTCAAGTCCTTCCGGGGGCATTTAAAAATAAAATGGAAAAAATAAAAATTGCTTTTTTTGAAACAGAAGATTGGGAAAAAGAATATTTAGAAAACCATCTTAAAAATTTTGATATAATATTTTTTAAAGATAAAATAAACTCTTTAACTTTTAAAAAAATTAAAGATGTAAATATTTTATCTACTTTTATTTATTCAAAAATCGATAAAAAAGTTTTAAATTCTTTAAAAAATTTAAAGTATATTACTACTCGCTCAACTGGATTTGACCATATTGATTTAAAATCTTGTAAAAGAAAAAATATTTTAGTTTCAAATGTTCCAACCTATGGAGAAAATACAGTTGCTGAACATACCTTTGCTTTAATTTTAACTTTATCAAGAAAAATTTATCCTGCTGTTGAAAGAGTAAAAAGAGGGGATTTTTCTTTAGATAATTTAACTGGTTTTGACTTAAAAAATAAAACATTGGGAGTAATTGGAGTTGGGCATATTGGGAAAAATGTTATTAAAATCGCAAAAGGATTTCAAATGAAAATTTTAGCTTACGATATTATAGAAAACAAAAAATTAGCTAAAAAAATGGGGTTTAGATTTGTTTCTTTTGAGGATCTCTTAAAAAATTCTGATATTGTTACCCTGCATGTTCCTTATAATAAAAAAACTCATCATTTAATAAATATTAAAAATTTAAAATTATTCAAAAAAGGAGCAATTTTAATAAATACATCAAGAGGAGGAATTTGCGACGCAACAACTTTAGTAAAAGGGATAAAAGAAAATATTTTTTCGGGATTAGGGCTTGATGTTTTAGAAGAAGAGTCTTTTATTAAAGAAGAAAGAGAACTTTTATCTTCTATTTTTAGAAAAAAAACTAATTTAAAATCTTCTTATGAAAGTTTAAAAACAGCTCTTGAAAATCATATGCTAATTAACCAGGAAAATGTAATTATTACTCCTCATAATGCTTTTAATAGCCAGGAATCATTAACAAAAATATCAGAAACCACTGTTAAAAATATTAAATCTTTTATAAAAGGAAAACCAATTAATTTAGTGATAAAAAAATGAAAAATATAATAAAAATATCTTTTTTTTGTTTTCTTTTTTTGTTATTTTTTGCAAATCAATCTTTTGCCCAAACCTCAGGATGCCCAACAGGATTAGTTCCATGCGGAGGACAAGATTGTCCTTGCCAATTTTGTCATTTTTTTATAATGTTTGACAATATCTTTAATTTTGTTTTATTTAGAATTGTCCCTATTGTTGCTGCTTTACTTATTGCAATCGCTGGATTTATGTTTATTTTTGGATATGCAGATCAACAAGGAGCAACAATAAATAAAGCAAAAGAATTATTTAAAGCAATAATTATAGGAATGGTAATAATTTATTGCGCTTGGCTTATAGTTAATTTATTTTTTACTGCTATGGGAGTTAAAATTTTTAACCCAAGTACTGGACAAAACTGGTTTGAAATTGATTGTCCTATTTCTAATACTCCTCCTCCCGCTAATCAAGGAACTGTTCCAACTCCAGGACAACAAAACCAATCAAATCAACAGGGACAACAAAACCAATCAAATCAATCTAATATTTCAATTCCTATACAAAAGAAATGCGAAGATTGCGGAAAAGGTTTTGTAAATAGATGTGACATGGTAGAATGCGCAAAATTAGGAAATTGCACATTCGTAGTCCATCTATTTTGGGGAGAATGTAAACCTCTTGAACAATAAATAAAGCCCCGCTAATTCAACTGGCAGAATAGCTCCCTCTTAAGGAGAAAGTTGCAGGTTCGAGTCCTGCGCGGGGCATCAGTAAGAATTTTCAAGCATTTAAGAAAAATTTTTATGATTACAAAATCGACAAAATTTCATAATAAAATCGCTCAAAAGTATGAGAAAGAATATCAAACACCTTATTGGAATTTATATAATGAAATAACTTGGGAACATATTAAAAAATATTTACCTAATAATAAAAAATATCCAATACTTGATGCTGGGGGAGGAACTGGCTATTGGTCACGAAAACTAGCTGAACTCGGTTTTAATGTCGTTTGTTCTGATGTGGCAGAAAAAATGCTTGAGGTAGGTAAAAAAATCGTTGAAAAAACACCTTTATCTGAAAGAATAAATTTTGTCATTTCTGATATTACGGATATGAAAGAATTTGAAAACAATTCTTTTTCGTTAGTTTTATCAGAATTTGATCCGGTCGGATATTGTGGAAACCCACAAAAAGCAATTAAAGAATTAGCAAGAGTAGCACGAAAAGGCAGTGCGATAATTATTTCAGTTGATAGTTTATTTTCGGTTATTGGCCGCATGATTAGTAATAAGAAATTTAAACTAATACCCAAGTTATTAGAAACACATATCTCTGATTTTTCTGGACAATATCCGCAATATAATTTTTCAATCGAAGAATTACGAGATTTATATTCTCATAATAATATTTCTGTTGATAGTATTATTGGCAAAACTGTTTTTACTCGTTTCATACCTAAAGATAAAATTGATGAATTGCTTGCCAATAAATTATTTTATAAACAAATCTTGAAACTTGAACTGGATTTTAATAGCGATCCTTCTATAATTGGTTTTGCCGATCATATTGAAATTGCCGGAATTAAGAAATAAAAAATTTACCGTCAAAATTAAAATTATAATTAATTTCAGCAGTTTGCCTTGCAAACTAAAAAATCTGAAATTGCAATAATAAAATGCTGTATTTTAAAATTTTGTAGAGATTTCCTTGCTGTCGCAAATATTGAGATGCGCTCAAACTATTTTTAAAATACAGCACTTCTGTTCATTTTTTACTTTATTTATTTTTTAAAAATATTATAATTAATATTAATAATTTAAATATTTAAAAAATGAATATAACTAATAATTTTAAAAAAGGGGTAATTAAAGAAACTCTTTCTTTGTTGCCAAAAATTTCTGATAAAATTTGGGAAGAGCAACAAAAATAAACAAAGGTCGAATATAAAAATTAAAATAAAAATAATATGTTTATAAGCTATGCTTTAATAATTTAGGAGTTGTCTTTTTATTAAAAAATTTAGGAATTATCAGCAGCAGTGTTTGGGGAATTATTTGGCCATTGATTTTAATTTTAATAGGACTATATCCATTAATAAAAGCTCGAAGATATAGATTATTCTGGGAAAAAATTTGGAAAAAACTTGATTAATCAAAACACTCCATTTTAAAGAGAACTTTATAAATAGAAAAACGACTAACCTCGTTTTTCTATTATTTTAAAATAACTCTCTTTTCTTTTTTTAAAATTTAGGTATAATTTAAAAATAAAATAAAAATTAATGGTTGATAAATTTTTATTTTATTTATTATTAAAAAAATAGTATAATTTAAATAATATTTAATCTTATGCTTACATCAGAAGAAAAAGAAAAAATTATAGAAAAAAATAAAACCCACGAAGATGACACTGGTTCACCAGAAGTTCAAATTGCTCTACTTTCAGAAGAAATTGATAAACTTCTTTCTCATTTAAAAAAACACCCAAAAGATCTTCACTCTAAAAAAGGTTTATTAAAAATGGTTTCCAAAAGAAGACGACTTTTAAATTATTTAAAAAAAGAAGACGAAAAAAGATATAAAAAAGCCTTGAAGAGTATAAAAGAAGAAAAATAAAAACAGATGATAATAAAAAACAAAGCTCAAAGAGTAGGAGTTTTAATAGATGTGCAAAATCTTTATTATTCTGCTAAAAATCTTTATCAGTCACATGTAAATTTTCAAGAAATTTTAAAGCAGGCAATAGATGGAAGAAGTTTAATCAGAGCTTTTGCTTATGTTGTAAAAACAAAAACTCAAGAAGAAAAAACTTTTTTTGAAGCACTTATAAAGCTTGGAATAGAAACAAAAATAAAAGAGCTTCAAGAATATTATGGAGGAGCAAAAAAAGCAGACTGGGATGTAGGAATAACAGTAGATGCGATAAAAATGATCTCTAATACTGATGTAATTGTAATTGCTTCAGGAGACGGAGATTTTACTCCGCTAGTAGAATATTTAAAAAATCAAGGAAGAAGAGTAGAAATAATTGCTTTTGGGCGATCAACCTCTTCTCTTTTAAAACAAGAGGCAGATGAATTTATCGATATAGATAAAACGCCAAAGAAATATTTACTCAAAAAATAAACAAAATGAAAAATAAAATATATAAAAAAAAGATTGGAAATAAGGAATTAATTATTGAATTTAAAAATTTAGCAGAACAAACAAATGGTAATATTTTTGTTCGATTTGGAGATACTTTAGTTTTAACAACAGTAGTAATGAGCAAGGAAGAAAAATTAAATTATGATTTTTTTCCTTTGACAGTTGAGTATGAAGAAAAATATTATGCTGCTGGAAAAATAAAAGGTTCAAGATATATAAAAAGAGAAAGTAGACCATCTGACGAAGCGATTTGCAATGCCAGGTTGATTGATAGGGCGATACGGCCGAGGTTTCCTGAAAATTTGTTTAGAGAAGTACAGGTAATTACTACTGTTTTGTCTTGGGATGCAGAAAATGATCCTGATGTTTTAGGATTAATTGCTGCCTCTCTCTCTTTATCAATATCAGATATTCCTTTTAACGGGCCTGTTTCAGCAGTAAGGGTTTGTTATAAAAATGATAAGTTTATTTTAAATCCAACTTATCAAGAAAGAGAGGATAGCGTTTTAGATGTTGTTTTTGCTGCTATTTTAAAAAATGATGAGTTATTAATTAATATGATTGAGGGAGGATTTGAAGAGGCTGAAGAAGATTTGGTTTTCAAAGCGTTTGAATTTGCTGAGGAGTCATTAAAAGAATTAATTTCTTTCCAAAATGAAATTATTAAAGATATAGGAAAGGAAAAAATTATACTCCCAAAAATTGAAATTGATTTTCAATTTGAAAGTCAAGTTAAAAATTTTTTAAATCAAAAATTAGAGGAAGCGATTTATAAAAAGGATAAAAAGGAAAGAGATGAAAGTTTAAATTTATTAAAAAAAGATTTATTTTCTTTTATTGAGGAAAATTTTAAAGAAGACGAAAATGCTCATAAAAACGCTCAAATTATTTTAGAAAAAGAAATCAATAGAATAATTCACGAAAATATTATAAAATATGAAAAAAGACCTGATGGAAGAAGAATAAATGAATTAAGAGAAATTTATTGTGAAGCTAATATTTTACCGCGAACTCATGGATCAGGGCTCTTTTGCCGAGAGATGACAAAATCTCTTTCAATTTTAACATTAGGATCTCCAAATGATCAGCAGCTATTAGAAGGAATGGAAATTGTAGGTAAAAAAAGATTTATGCATCATTATAATTTTCCGCCTTATTGTTCTGGAGAAATAAAACCATTAAGAGGGCCAGGAAGAAGAGAAATAGGACACGGCGCTTTGGCAGAAAAAGCTCTTTTGCCTTTAATCCCAAGCTACGAAGAATTTCCATATACAATAAGAATTGTTTCTGAAATTCTTTCTTCAAATGGTTCAACCTCTATGGCTTCTGTTTGTTCTTCTTCTTTGTCTTTAATGGATGCAGGTGTACCAATTAAAAGACCTGTTGCTGGAATTTCTTCCGGATTAATACAAGATGAGAGTGGAAATTATAAAATTTTGACTGATATTCAGGGACCAGAAGACCATTATGGAGATATGGATTTTAAAGTAGCAAGAACAGAAAAAGGAATTACAGCAATCCAGTTAGATGTAAAAATTGACGGAATAAATAAAAAGATTTTTAAAGAAACATTAGATCGAGCAAAAATTGCAATTCTTGAAATTTTAGAAAAAATAAAGAAAGTTTTAGATAAACCGCGAGAAAATCTTTCTCCTTATGCTCCTCGAATTTTAAAAATTCAAATTGATCCAAATAAAATTAAAGACGTAATTGGTCCGGGAGGAAAAATAATTAATGAAATTATTGAAAAAACAAGTACAACTATAGACATTGAAGATTCTGGTCTTATTTTTGTAACTTCAGAAAAAGAAGAATCTGCTCAAAAAGCAATTGAATGGATTAAAAATATTACAAGAGAGGTGGCAGTTGGAGAAATTTTTAAAGGAAAAGTAAAAAGAATTTTAGATTTTGGAGCATTTGTTGAAATTTTACCTGGACAGGAGGGATTAATTCATATTTCTAAAATGGCTCCGTATAGAATTAAAAAAGTTGAAGATGTTTTAAATGTTGGAGATATAGTTGAAGTAAAAGTAATTTCAATCGATGAACAAGGAAGGATAAATTTATCTTTAATTAAAAATGATAATAAATAAACTAAAAATATGGCAGAACTTCAATCTCCTGTAATAAAATATGGGAAGATAAGAACAATGAAAGACGATATTGAAGATATTAAAAATGGAACATTAAAAATTAATGAAATTGATTTTCAAAAAATCAGAAAACTTCAAGAGATATTAAAAAAAGCAAATGAGGAAAATTTAAGAAGAATTCAAAAAGAAAAAGAAGAGGAAGCGAAAAAGAAAGAAGAAGAAATGAAAAGAATTGAAGAGGAAAAAAAGAGAAAAGAAGAGGAAGCGAAAAAGAAAGAAGAAGAAATGAAAAGAATTGAAGAGGAAAAAAAGAGGAAACAACAAGAAGAAGGGGAAAAAGAAGAAAATACAGAAAAAGGGCAAGAAGAGGAAAGAAAGAAAAGAGAAGAAGAGGAAAGACTAAAAAAAGAGATAGAAGAATTAAAAAAACAAAAAGAAGAGGAAGCGAAAAAGAAAGAAGAAGAAATGAAAAAAATTGAAGAGGAAAGAAAGAGAAAACAAGAAGAAGAGGAAAAAGAAGAAAAGCCAAAAAGAGAATTAGAAAAATTAAATTACGAAAAACAAAAATTAAAAGATGAAAGATTAAGCCTCGAGAAGGAATTAAATAATTTAAAAAACCAAGAAAGACCATTAGAAGAAAATAAAAATCAATTACTTAAAGAGATTGAAGAAATAAATAAAAATTTTGAAATATTATTAGAAAAAGAAAAAACACTGGAAGAAAAAAAATCTTTAATAGAAGAAAAAGAGAAAAGGGCAACAACCTCAAAAGAAAAGAGAGAGATAGAACAAGAAAGATGGCAGATAGAAAAAGAAATGGAAGAAATAGAAGAAAAAAGATGGCCATGGGATGAAAAAATTATTGAAATTAATAATAAAATAAAAGAGATTGATACAAGTCTCTCTAATATAAAAGATAAAAAAAATTCTATTACAGAAAAAATAAATCAAATTTTGGAAAGAGAAGATGAAATAAATTTACAAATAGAAAAAATAAATCTTACTTTAGAATTTCAAAATATTATAAAAGAAAGAAAGAAAAAAGAAGAAGAAAAAATATCACTTATAAAGAAAACAAATGAATTATCCCAAAAATTAAATGAAGTTGTTGAAGAAGAAAATATAATCGAAAAAGAATACGAATTAATCGAAGAAGAAGAAAAAATTACAAAAGATATTTCTGAAAGAAGAAAAATTGAAGAGGAAAGAAAAAAAATAGCTCAAAGAAGAAGAGAAATAGAGAAAGAAAGATGGCCTATAGAAGAGTCTTTGGAAAAAAATGAAATAGAAATAAAGAAAAACGAAATAGAAGTGCAAAAATTGTTGGAAAGAGCTTCTATTATTCTTGATAAAATAAAAGAGATTGATAAAAAATTAGGAATAGAAACAGAAGAAACTAATGAGTCTCAAGAAATAAAAAAGGAACAAGATGAAATAAAGCAAAGATTAGAAGAAAAAGAGAACGAAAATGAACCTAATATTTCAGATATTAGCTTTAAATTTTAAATAATATGTCAATAATTGATTCTATCCAAAAAGCACGGGAAAAAGGAGCAAGCGATGAATTAATTTTAAGAGAAATTATAAAACAAAATCCTGATAAGGGAATAATTTTTGAAGAAAAATTAAAAAAAGGAGAAAAAGCAACTAATATTTTAAATGAGATAATAAAAGAAGAAGAAAAAAAAGCCGAAGAGGAAAGGATAAAAAAAGCAAAACAAAGAATTGAAGAATTAAAAAAAACATCAATTGAAAAAGAGAAAATTAAAACTTTTCCAATTGAAGAACAATTTGAACTAAAAGAAGAAAATATACCCCAAGAAAAGATTGAACCATTGAAAAATCAGGAAGATGTTAAGATTATTACTCCACGATATCAACAAAAAATTTTTTCTCAACCTTCAACTCCCTCTTATATGACTCCCCCCTATGATATTCCCGAAAAAGATCAAGAAAAAAAAGAAGATATTGAAACAAAAAATATTTCTCCAGAGACAATAAGACCAGTCCCTCAAAAAACTAGCTCTAGAAAGAAAATATTAATTAGGTTTTCTTTTTTTGCTGTTTTTTTAATTATTTTAGCAAGTATTGGCACTTTCTGGTATTGGTATTTTATAATAAGAAATCAAAAAATATCTCAGCCTGGAGGATGTCAAGATAATAAAGACTGTCCAATAGGATATTATTGTAATACAGAAAAAATATGCGTTCAATCTGTTTTAGTGGAGTGTGAAAAAAACGAGGATTGCCCTCAAAATAAAATTTGCAGTTCGGAAAAAAAATGTATAGAAATGACTTCAATAGTCGAAGCGTTTGAACCTCTTTTTGAGGTTGATAGTACAAGAGAAATATCTATTTCTTCTTTAGAAGAGATAAAATCTATCTTACCGGAAATTCTTAAAGAATCTATTAATTTAAATGAATTTAAAAGAATCGTTATTAAAAACATTACTAAAAATGAAATTGTAGGGCTAAAAGATTTTTTTGACACCCTTCAAATTAGAACGCCCCAAGGATTTTTTAACACAATAAAAGATGATTTTACTTTATTTATCTATTCTCAAATGGAAGGACCACGAATTGGTTTTGCTGTTGAAGTTTTAGATAAAGAAACATTAGAAAATCTAATAAGAAATCAAGAAAGCACTATGAAAAGCGATTATAAGTCTTTTCTTTCTTTTATAGTTGAAGATAAAATTCCTCTTGTTCCTTATTTTAGAAACTCTAAAGATGTTGTAGGATATGTTGGTCCAAATTTTAGATATCAAACAATTTCTAAAAATGATATAGGAATTTCTTATTTAATATCTGATAAATATTTTATTTTTACAACTTCCTGGAAAAGCATGCAAGATGTAATAAAAAGATTAGAATTAGAAATGGAAACAATAGAAATAACATCGGAGTTAAAGCTTAACGATAAAGGAGAAGAAGTAAAGTTATTACAAACCTGGCTTGCTCAAGACCCAACAGTTTACCCAGAAAGATTAGTCACTGGATTTTTTGGATCTTTGACACAAAAAGCAGTTATTAGATTCCAAGAAAAATATGCATCAGAAATTTTAGCTCCACAAGGATTAGTTAAAGGAACAGGAGTTGTTGACTTTTATACAAGAATGAAATTAAATGAATTATATGGAAAATCTGGAGTTATTCCAGCTGTACCAGAAATCACAAAAGACTTAAGATACGGCGATAAAGGAGATGAAGTAAAGGTTTTACAAACCTGGCTTGCAAAAGATAAAGAAATATATCCTCAAGGATTAGTTACTGGATTTTTTGGACCTTTAACGCAAAAAGCAGTTATTAAATTCCAAGAAAAATATGCAACTGAGATATTAGAACCACAAGGATTAACAAGGGGCACCGGTATAGTTGATGCTTTAACGAGAAAAAAGCTAAATGAATTATATAAATAGTAAATAAAAATATTATGGATAAAAAAAATATTGAAAATTTAAGAAAAAAATTAGAAAAAGAAAAAATTCTAATAGAAGAGCAATTAAAAAACTTTGCCCAAAAAGATAAAAAAAATAAAGATGACTGGGACACTAAATATCCTGAATTTAACGAAGGAGGATTTAGTAGTCAACAATTAGAAGAAGAGGCAGATGAAGTGGAAGAATATTTAAATTTATTACCAATAGAACATAATTTAGAATTAAAATTAAAAAAAATTAATTCTGCCATAGAACGAATTAAAAATAATACTTTTGGGAAATGTTTAAAGTGCGGCGGAAAAATTAATGAAAAAAAATTAAAACTCTATCCTGAAACAGAATATTGCAATAAATGTCAAAATAAAATTTAATTTAAATAATGTCTACAAAAATTTTTTCAGCTGCTATTTCTGGCCTTGAAGCTGAAATTATTGAAGTAGAAACTGATGTTTCGTATGGGTTAAGGTCTTTTAATATTGTTGGATTGCCTGACAAAAGTATTGAAGAATCAAAAGAAAGAGTTGGCGCTGCAATTAAAAATAGCGGATTAAAGTCTCCTTTTTCTCAACCTCAAAAAGTTTTAGTAAATTTAGCTCCTGCTGATTTAAAAAAAGAAGGTTCTTTATATGATCTTCCTATTGCTTTAGGTTATTTAACCGCCTCAGGACAAATTAATTTTAACTCTCAAAAAAGAATTTTTATCGGAGAATTATCTTTAAATGGAAAATTAAAATCTATAAAAGGAACTCTTTCTATTGCTTTGACTGCTAGAGATAAAGGATTTAATGAATTAATTTTACCTAAAATAAATGCCTATGAAGCAGCTGCAGTTTTATTTGAAAATAATAATAAAGATTTTAAAATTATTGGAGTAGAATCTTTAAAAGAAACAATTAATTATTTAGAAAATAAAATAAAAATTGAACCTTTTAAAATAGATATTCAAAATTTACCATTAGAAGAAAATTATTCCTTTAACTTTTCTTGGATAAAAGGGCAAGAAAGTGCTAAAAGAGCATTAGAGATTGCTGCTGCCGGCGGACATAATATCCTTTTAGAAGGACCCCCTGGAACAGGAAAAAGCTTATTAGCACGTTCTCTTCCTTCTATTTTACCTTTATTAAATTTTGAAGAATCTTTAGAGGTAACAAAAATTTATAGTATTGCAGGGCTTTTACCTCAAAATATTTCGTTAATTAAAACAAGACCATTTCGCTCTCCCCATCATACTACTTCTGAAGCAGCAATAATTGGCGGAGGAAATCCAATAAAACCAGGTGAAATAACTTTATCTCATAGAGGTGTTTTATTTTTAGATGAATTTCCTGAGTTTCATAGAGATATTTTAGAAAGCTTACGGCAACCGATTGAAGAGGGAAAAATTACTATTTTACGAGCAAAAGAAAAATTTACTTTCCCGGCGCGTTTTTTATTAGTTGCAGCGGCAAATCCTTGTCCATGCGGGTACTATAAAGATCCTAATAAACAATGCACTTGTCAACCTTCCCAAATTGCTAAATATAGAAGAAAATTATCAGGGCCATTAATGGATAGAATTGATATAGTTGTAAACGTTCCACCTGTAAAATTTGAAAAACTAATTACTCCTGATAATGAAAATATTACTTTAAAAATTAGAGAAAAAATTCAAAAAGCGCGGGAAATACAAAATGAAAGGTTTTCTAAAATTAAAAATAAATTTTTTTTAAATTCAGAAATGGAAGCAGTAGAAATTAAAAAATATTGTCAAATTGATTTTAAATCTCAAAACATTTTGCGAAAATTTATTGATTCAGGAAAAATTTCAACTCGCGGTTATTATAGAATTTTAAAAACCGCAAGGACTATTGCTGATCTAGAAGAATCTGAAAATATTAAATATGACCATTTATTAGAAGCCTTAAATTATAGAATAAGAGAAAATTAATTTATTTATTAAAAGGATTGTTTGCTCCTCTTACCTCAAAGTGAACATGACAACCAGTAGCAACCCCTGTTCTTCCAATTGATCCTATAGGAGTTCCTTGGGAAACAGAATCTCCTGGTTTTACTAAAAAAGAAGATAAATGTCCATAATAAGTAACAACATCATTAGGGTGTAAAATAGTAATATAATTTCCTCCAGTATTATCCCATCCTCGTCTTAAAACTGTTCCTCCTGCAGAAGCTAGAACATAATTTCCACATTTTTCAGAAAAATCAATAGCATTATGCCAATGAAGATATTGAGAGATTTTACAAGAAGAAGTAGGACAAATAAAATAACTCGAACCAACAGGTATTTTATTATATATTACTGTTGATGATTGAACATATTGTTTATTGGTTTTTACAGGAGTCGGTATTTTCCCATTAGGAATAATTAAAATATCTCCGATATAAATATCTTCGCTCTCTAAATTATTAAAAGAAATAATTTCCTGTATATCTCCGCTATACTTTTTAGCAATTTCATTTAAAGTATCTCCTTTTTTAACATAATATAATACTCCAGAAACCGGCAAAATAATTAAAGTTTGTCCTTCTTTTAATTTTGAATTTTTATTTAAATTATTAGCCCACAAAATTGTATCTATTGAAATATTAAATTTTTGAGATATTGAAGTAAAAGTATCTCCTTCTTTAACGCTATATTCTATAACAGATCTTCCTTCTTCTAAACTTTCTTCACTATCTTCTTCTATAGTAGCTAGTGTTTGAGAGATTATTATTGATGGAGGAATAACGCCTTTAATACTATTATCTTGAATAAAAGAAATTTCTGATATTTTTTTTGAATTATTTTTTAAAGGGTTGATAAATAAATCATCTTGTAAATAATTTCCCTTACTATTTAAATTTAAATTATTAAAATCTAAAAAAGAAGATCCAAAAGCATAATAATTTTGAAAATTTAATTTAGGATAAAAAATAATCCCTAATATTATAAAAACAAAACAAGAAAAAAAAGAGATAAGAAGGGGATCTTTTAAAACTCTTTTAATTTTTTTTGTATTAATTTTAAAATCCCTTATTTGTTTTATAATAAAATAAGGAATTAATCCTATTTTATTAAAATTATTTGAAATAAATGGTAAAATCGCTAAAAGCGGTTTTAAAATTTTTAAGAAAATAAAATTATTAATAATTCGGCGAAAAATTGATTTATTTTCGACCGTTTTATTGATTAATTTATATATATAAATTTTATAAATTTAAAAGAAATAAGTCAAGAGAAAATGAATTTATATTCTAAAAAAAATATAATTAATTTATTTAAAAAATATAACATTAAACCCCAAAAAAAATTAGGGCAAAATTTTTTAATTGATAAAAATATTATTAAAAAAATTATTAGAAGCTCAAATATTTCAAAAAATGATATTGTTTTAGAAATTGGTCCCGGGATAGGAACTTTAACTATAGAATTATCAAAAAAAGTAAAAAAAGTAATTGCCATAGAAAAAGACAAAACAATAATAAAAATTTTAAAAGAAACAACAAAAGGCTTTAAAAATATTAAAATTATTAATCAAGATATTTTAAAAATAAAAAAAATAAAGATAAATAAAAAATACAAAATTATTGCCAATTTACCTTATTATATTGTTTTTCCTTTTTTAAAAAAATTTTTAGAAGAAGAAAATCCACCACATGAAATGATTTTAACTATTCAAAAAGAAGTAGCTCAAAAAATAGTTAAAAAACCGCCTAAAGCAAACTTTTTATCAATTTTTATTAATTTCTATTGCGATTCTAAGATTCTTTTTTTTATCCCAAAAGAATCTTTCTGGCCTAAACCAAAAGTTGATGGCGCAGTAATAAAATTATCAAATATTAAAAATAAAAATTTAGAAGTTGATAAATTTTTATTTTATAAAGTTATAAAAATAGGTTTTTCTTCTCCTCGTAAAAAAATAATTAATAATTATTTTAATAATATAAAATTAAATAAAAAAGAAGTATATAATTTATTTAATAAAATTAATATTAACCCTAATTTAAGGCCTGAAAATTTAAGTTTAAAAGATTGGATCAAATTAACTGAAGAAATTTCTAATCTGATTTTATAGGCATAACTACATAGATATAAGTATCATCGCCAACAGGTTTTAAAATAGCAGGGCCATCATCCCCATTTAATTCTAAAATTATTTCTGAGCTTTTTATATTTGAAATTCCATCTATTAAAAACTTATAATTAAAACAAACTTCAATATTTTCTCCTATTATTTTTACTGGTAGTTTTGAATTATATTCTCCTATATCTTTATTTTGATTAAAAATTTCTAATTCATTTTTATTTAAATTTGTTTTTATTTTTACCTCATTTGTTTTTCCAGTAAATAATCCGGAAATCCTTAATCTATTTAAAAATTCATCTTTATTTAATATTATTTGAGTATTATATTTTAAAGGAATTATTTCTTTATAATCTGGATACTCTCCTTCTATTAATTTTGAAACAACTTGAATTTCTGGGTAATTTGTTTCTGTCATTAAGGTTTCAAACATTATTTGATTACCAGAAAGATAAATATTTAAATCCCTATCTTTAGTGTTAAAAATATTTATAATTTCTTTAGCAGTTTTTTGAGGTAAAATTAAAGAATAATTATTAGTTAGCTTTTGTTCATTTTTAAAAATAATTTTTTTCTCTCCTAAACGAAAACTATCTGTTGATACCATAGTAATTGCATTTTTTTGAAATAAAAAATAAATACCAGAAATTTCTGGTCTTGAATTTGAAAGTAAAGGAATATCTACAATTTGATTTAAACTTTGACAAAAAATTGAACTTTTCAAAGAAATAAATTCATTTTTTTTAATATTAGGAATGATTGGAAACTCATCAGATGATAACCCTTTTATTTGAGTAAAATAATTTTCACATTCTATTAAAATATCATTATTTTTTGTTTTAATATTTATTTTTTTATTAGGAAGTAAATTTATAAAATTAGAAAATAATTTTGAAGGAATAGTAATTTTTCCCTCTTCTTCAATTTTAGATAATGACCACCAATTTATCCCAATTTCTAAATCAGTTGATGATAAATTTAAAAAATTTTTTTCAGCTGATATTAAAATATTATTTAAAATAGGCAAGGTTAAAGATTTTAAAGAAATTTTTTCCACAATACTTAAACCTTCTTTTAATTTTTCTTGTAAAATTGTTAATTTCATAATTTATATTAATTTAATTTATTATTATAATTAAATATATCTTTTTATTTATTTTTTAAATTTAATTTATTTGGTAAAAAATAGTGATTAAGTTTATATATTTAATATAGTATTAAAAATTGGAAAAATAGTGAATAATTTTTAATGTATTTTTATTAATAATTTGTTAACAGATTATTAACTATTTAATAACTTTTCTCTTATTAAATTTATTTCTTCTTCTAAATTTTTATTTTCTTTAATTTCTTCTGAAATTTTTTTATAAGAATGAATAGCGGTTGTATGGTCTTTTCCATTAAATTTTCTTCCAATAAAAGGAAAAGAGCTTTTTAAATCTTCTCTTAATAAATACATAGCAATTTGACGAGGTTTTACAATTTCTTTTTTTCTAGAATTATTTAAAATATCTTTTTCTTTTAAATCATAAAAATCAGCAACAGTTTCAATTATTTTTTTTGGCGTTATAATTTTATTAGGAGAAGATGTAATATTTTTTAAAATATTTTTTACCATCTCTAAATTTATAGGTTGATTATTTATTTTTTGATACATTATTATTCTATTTAAAGCTCCTTCTAATTCTCTAATATTTTTTTGGATAATAGAAGCGATATATTGGTATATTTCTTCAGAAAACAATACTCCTTTTAATTGGCTTTTTAATTTCAAAATAGCAACCCTTGTTTCAAAATCAGGAATACTTATATCTGCAATCATTCCCCCTTCAAATCTAGATCTTAATCGTTCTGTTAGTGCTTGAATAGTTTTTGGCGGTCTATCTGATGATAAAATAATTTGTTTATTATTTTCATATAAAACATTAAAAATATGAAAAAATTCTTCTTGGGTTTTTTCTTTTCCGGATAAAAATTGAATATCGTCAATTATTAAAACATCAATGTTTTTATATTTAGACTTAAATTGATTCATTTCGTGATTTTTAATACTATTTACCACTTCGGAGGTAAATTTTTCAGAAGAGATATATTTTATTTTTTTATCAGGAAAATTTTTAATAACCTCATTCCCAATTGCTTGTAATAGATGAGTTTTTCCTAATCCAACTCCTCCATAAATAAATAAAGGATTATAAATTAATCCCGGGTCATTTGAAACAGCAACAGCAGCTGCATGAGGTAGTTCGTTAAATGGGCCGACAACAAATGATTCAAAAGTATATCTTGGGTTTAAGTTTGTTTCTTTGTTTATTTTAAATTCTTGGAAATCAAGTTGGTTTTCCTCGTTTAAATCTAAAATAAGTTTTTTATTATTAATTGTTTTTAAATTTTCTTTTCCTACACAAAATTCAATATCTTTTATCTCGTTATCTAAATTATGTAAAATTTTTAAAATTTCTTTATTATATTTTTTTTCTAACCATTCTTTTACAAAAGAATTTGGAACTGATACGGTAACTTTATTATCTTTTTGGGAAACAATATAAGTGTTTTTAAACCAAGTTGAAAAACTCGCTTTTGATATATTTAATTGGATTTGGGCTAAAACTGATTGCCAAAGTTCTTCATTGGTAAACATATTTTTTATGTTTTTATTTAATATTTAAATATATTATTATAAAAAAATAAGTCAAATTAAATAAAATAAAATAAAATTTCAAAATTTGTTAATAAATTGTGAAAAAGATGTTAATTTAAAGTGTTTTATTTGATTATTTTAATAAATATTAAAATTTAAAATTGACCAAATTTAAATTTTATCTTATAATCAAATTATTATAATTTAATTATTAATTATATAAGAATATGTCTTTAACATACAATCCTAAAAAAAGAAAAAGAAGTAAAACTCACGGATATAGGGCAAGAAAAAAAACAAAAGGAGGGCAAAAGGTTTTAAAAAGAAGAATTAAAAAAGGAAGATATAAAATTTCAGTTTAATAATTTAAAATTTTTAAATGCTTCCTTTAAATAATAGATTAAAAAAGAAAAAAGATTTCGAAGAGGTTTTTAAAAATGGGAAAAGTTATAAAGAAAATTCTTTACAGTTAAAATTTTTGGAGAATAATTTAAAAACAAGCAGATTTGGTTTTGTTGTTAGTAAAAAATTTTCCAAAAAGGCAGTTGTCCGCAATAAAATTAAAAGAAGATTAAGAGAAATAATTAGGAAGAATTTAATTTATATTAAAAAAGGGTTTGATTGCGTAATTATTGTTTTACCGGATTTAAAAATTAAAAAATTTGAAGAATTAGAAGAAATTTTAATAAAGTTATTTAAAAAAGCAGATTTATTAGAATAAAAATAAAAAACTAATGAGTATTATTTCTAATTTTTTTAATTATTGTTTTTATCAGCCATTATTTAATTTTTTAATTTTAATTTATAAATTAATACCAGGAGGCGATTTTGGAATTAGTATAATTATTTTAACTATTTTAATTAAATTATTAATGCTTCCTTTTAATAATAAAGCAATAAAATCTCAAAAAATTATTGCTGACCTTCAACCAAAAATTAAAGAAATTCAAGAAAAATATAAAAATGATAAAGAAAAACAAGCAAAAGAAATGATGGAAATTTATAAAAAAGAGAAAATAAGCCCTTTTGCTGGAATTATTCCCGCCCTTATTCAATTGCCAATTCTTATTGCTCTATATCAGCTTTTTTTACGCGGATTTAATACAGAACAAATGTCTTTACTTTATAGTTTTAATCATTTTTCAGGAGAAATTAATCCCTATTTTTTAGGAATTATAAATTTAAGCAAACCAAATTATATATTGGCTATTATTGTCGGAGTATTGCAGTTTTTTCAGTTAAAAACATCAACACCAAAAAAATCTAAAAACAATAAACCCTTAAAAAAATCTGATAGACCCGATATCTCTTATATTATACAAAAAGAAACACTTTTTATTGTTCCCTTATTTACTGCTTTTATTCTTTTAACAATTCCTTCTGCTGTCGGAATTTATCTTTTGACTACAACATTATTTACAATAATTCAGCAATATTCCATTTTAAAAAATAGAAAAAATATTAATTAATAATATGATTGAAGAAATAAATAAAGATAAAATTAAAAAAACCGCAAAAAACTTTTTTGAAAAAATGGGTTTTGATGTTGATATTTCTATCACAGAAAAAGAAAATAATATGGTTTTTATAGATATAAAAACAGATGAACCAAAAATTTTAATAGGGCAAAAGGGTCAAGTGCTATTTGATATCCAACATGTCTTAAAACTGATTATAAAAAGAAATATTTTAAATTCTCCTTTAGGATTGGAAGAAACAGAAAAAGAATTTTTTATTGATATTGATATCAATAATTATAAAAAGAAGAAAATTGAATATTTAAAAGAAACAGCAAACTATATTGCTGATGAAGTTGCTTTACATAAAAAAGAAAAAGAAATGGAGCCGATGTCTTCTTACGAAAGAAGAATAGTTCATACAGAGATTTCTAAAAGAGGAGATGTAATAACAGAAAGTATTGGTGAAGGAGAAAACAGAAGGGTAGTAATAAAACCTAAAAATTAAATTCTAAAAAATAATAAAAATTATATCTTTGTGCCCTCGAGAGGAGTTGAACCTCTATTTTAAGATCCGCAATCTTATGTCCTATCCATTGAACGACGAGGGCTTTTAAAATAGATTTACTTAAATTTATCAAAAAAATAAATTAAAATCAATTGACCGAATTATTTCTTTTATGTAAAATAAAAAATCTTTGGAGGAGTGCGGCGAATGGCAAGCCAACAGTTTGCTAAACTGTACTCGTCTAAAAAACGAGTTGTGGGTTCGAGTCCCACCTCCTCCGCTTTAAAATATTAAAATAAAAGATTAAAACAGAAGGATTAAAATTAAAAAATTAAGATTAATTATTTAAAGAAGGTGTGATGAGAACCCACCCACTGAATTGCGAGAGAGCGAGTGAAACGAGCGAAAGAGGCAATGCCTTCGGGAAACTTTTCGAGTCCCACCTCCTCCGCACAGAAAGATTAGGGTTAAAAATTAGATTGCTTTGTCATCTTTTATTTTAAAAATAACTTAAATTAATATTTAATAAATTTATGGCATTATCAATTGGAATTGTTGGCTTGCCGAATGTAGGCAAATCAACACTATTTGAGACACTAACAAAAAAACAAGTAGATAAAGCAAACTATCCATTTTGCACAATAGATCCAAATATTGGAGTTGTTGCTGTTCCTGATGAAAGAGTGGACAAACTTGCTGAATTAACAAAATCACAAAAAAAGATATACACAACAATTGATTTTATTGATATTGCTGGGTTAGTAAAGGGAGCAAGTAAAGGCGAGGGTTTGGGTAATAAATTTTTAGCAAATATTAGAGAAGTAGACGCTATTGTCTATGTCTTGAGGGCATTTTTAAATAATAAAATTATAAATACTCAAAATAGCATCAACCCTTTTAAAGATAAAGAAATTTTAGACACAGAATTAATTTTAAAAGATTTAGAAACAATTGAAAAAAGATTAAAAAGTTTAGAAAAAGAACTTAAAAATAAAGAAATAATAAAAGAATATGAATCTTTGTTAAAAGCAAAAAATTTATTAGAGCAAGGGAAAATTTTAATAGAAGAATTCTTTACAGAAGATGAAATAAAACAGTTAAAACAATATCAGCTCTTAACATTAAAGCCGAGAATTTATCTTTTAAATGGAAAAGAAGAGGAGGTTTCTCAAGATATTATTAACGAATTTAAAAAAAATAACTGGCCTTATTTAATAATAGATTTGCTAACCGAATTTGAAGCAGCAGACTTATCAAAACAGGAACGAAGAGAGCTCGGATTGCCCGAAGAAACAGAACTTGATATTTTAATAAAAAAATCTTATCAGATTTTAGGATTAATAACATTTTTTACAACAGGGCCTGATGAAACAAGGGCATGGGCAATAAAAAAGGGAACAGCAGTGCCTCAAGCCGGAGGAATAATTCATTCAGACTTTGAAAAACATTTTATAAAAGCAGAAGTTATAAATTGGAAAGATTTAATTAGTGTAGGCGGATTTACTCAAGCGCGAGAAAAAGGATTAATCCGCACTGAGGGAAAAGAGTATATAGTTCAAGACGGAGATGTTATAGAAATAAAACACAATGCCTAAAACAAAAATAAAATTAAAAATTAACCTTTCTTTATTAAAAAGAGATTAAAAATTTTAGTCTCTTTTTTACTTTTAATCTATAAATTATTGCCTTAAATTGTTTTAAATGTAATAATTAAAATATTAAAATTATTTAATTCGGTGGGTTGCGCCGAATGGCAAGGCACCGGTCTTGAAAACCGGAACCCTGAAAAGGGTTTGCAGGTTCGAGTCCTGCACCCACCGCCAATCAGAAAAAGAGGTTGCTGGCTCGCCCTCTACGAGGGCTCGCCAGCCGATGGCAGCTGCAAAATTGAATTTTTTGTCTTTCAAAATAAAGTTCGAGCCGACATTTTTTAGAAATTCCCGGATTTGATAATTGTCGCCCTGCGACAATAGAATTTTGGCTTGTTTCGCCTCGAAAATCATTTCTTTCATCGGTTCGAGCCAATTATTTCCTGATTGTTCAAAATCTCTGATTTTCTGCTCAATATCCAATTTCTCGTTGAGCAGTTTTTGTTTCTTGGCTTGGTATTCTTCAATGGTTAAAGCTCCGCCGGCAATATAGAGGTCTAAAAGTTTTTCAATTTTTTGCTCAACTTCGGCTTTTTCGTTTTGGAGATTTTGAAAAATAATTTCGCTTTCCCTTTTGGCCCGCTGTTTTTCTTTGTCTAATTCTAAAAGCATATTTTCTGCCCAGTCATCAGGCAAAGAAACTTTTTGAATAAAATCTCTTATCTGTTCAACAAGATTTTCTTCTCTCAAATACTTTTCTTCGCATTTTTGCTTTTTCTTGGTGCAACGATAATAATTATGCCCTTTCTGTTTTTCAGCTGTTATCATACAGCCACAGTTTCCGCAACGCATAAAACCGGAAAAAGCGAATTCGTGCTTCCTTTTCCTCTTTTTCTTGCCACGGTTATTCATTACTTGCTGGACAGAATCAAAAAGTTTCTTGGAAATAATTGGCTCGTGGCTTCCTTGATAAACTTCTCCGTTAAACTTAAAAACTCCATAGTAGAAATGATTTTTGAGCAATCGCTGTACACAGGAAACAGAAAGCGGTTTGTTGCGGTAGCTTGTTATTCCGCTCTCCGCCAAAAACTGCTTTATGGCTTTTAGCGTATAGTCGCCGGTAGCGTAAAGCTCAAACGCTTTTCTGATAAACGGCGCTTTGTCTTTATCTAAATCTATTTCTTTTGTTCTGTGATTATTTAAATAGCCAAGCGGCGCAAAGCCCGGCCAAATTCCTTTTCGCAGTTTTTGGCGGTGCCCTCTTTTGATGTTTTCCGAAAGGTTGTCAATATAATACTTGCTTTGTCCGAAAGCAATGGAGAGCATAAATTTTCCCTGTGGCGTATTTTCAAACCAAAAAGTTGGAAATTTCAAATCCAAAAGTTTTCCTGTGTCCAGCAGATAAATGATTTTACCCCCGTCAATTGAATTTCTTGCTAACCTGTCCGGATGCCAAGCCAAAATTCCGCTGGCTTCGCCAGCGCAAATCCGATCTAACATTTCTCCGAAAGTTTTTCGTCCAGGTTCTTTGGCGGTTTGCGCCTCGCAAAGCGAGGCAACGATTTCAAGTTTTTCTTTGGCGGCAAATTCTTTTAGCTCAGCAAGCTGAGCTTCAATAGACAAAACCTGTCTTTCTTCTGAATCCGTTGATTTTCTGCAATAGATAAAGTATTTCATAGTTTCAAATTTAATTTAGAAAAGCCCGCTTCTGGCGTCCCGCAAAGCGGGGCAAAGACAAAAAATTCAATTTTGCAGCTGCCATCGGCTGGCGAGCCCTCGCAGAGGGCGAGCCAGCAACCTCTTTTTCTGATTGGCGGTGTGTATTTGAAAAAATCCGAACCGATTTTATTAACGGGCTCGGCGGGCGGAATTCCCCCCGAACCCCCTTTCCGCCCGCCTCGCCCTGAAGCGGAAGCGAAAAGGCAAACCGCCAAAGAACCTGAAAAATATCGGCCTCGAACTTTATTTTGGCCAGAAGCGGGCTTTTCTTATTTTCCTTGATTGTTTTCATATTTTTTGGTAATCTGATAATAGATGTAAAATTACCATTTACTATTATACTACCAAAACTTTATTAGTATGACAAGTGGAAAAGTTATTAGCGAAAATATAAAAAGATTAA
>ERZ795060.274-NODE-274-length-74155-cov-55.313347_pt1 | contig 74155 bp, 58 predicted proteins | sample MGYA00375144_ERZ795060 | MGnify/ENA primary metagenome ERZ795060 (study PRJEB30189, sample SAMN05720157) | activated sludge metagenome | isolation source: anaerobic digester from wastewater treatment plant | place: Japan | collected 2015-05-15 ... | reverse complement strand
TCGCCCCTCGCCCCTCGCCCCTCGCCCCTCGCCCCTCGCCCCTCGCCCCTCGCCCATCGCCTCTTGCCCCTCGCCCCTCGCCCCTCGCCTCTTGCCCCTCGCCCATCGCCCCTCGCCCATCGCCTATCGCCTATCGCCTATCGCCCTTCACTTCTTACCTCCACTACCTTTGCCAGCTTTTCAAGAATCAATATTCTCTGGTTGTGCTTAACAAAATATATCAAATAATGGTAGGGTATAAACAGGTTATTTAAACTGAAAATCTTTAAAATATTGAGAGGGCAGGCTAATACACAACAGATAGTAAAGAAGGGATGAGAGAGCAGCAAAGACCACAGTGTTATAGATGATATTTCATGGATATGAAAGGCTTAAAAAATAGGCTATGAGGAGGATACTGGCATTATTAAATCTTGTGTTTTCAACTATTTTTCTGTCTTTTATTGCCATCATTATTGCCCCGTTTAATTGTTCGGAGAAAATAAATAATGCCCTTGCCAGGCTATGGGCAAGACTACATCTTTTTGTAAGCGGTATAAAGGTAATTTCTGAAGGTTCGGAAAATATAGAGGTGACACCATGTGTGTTTATGTGCAATCACGAGAGCGTCCTGGATATATTTGCCCTTTACTGTTCTTTAGATGTGCCCTTTAAATGGATTGCAAAAAAAGAACTATTTTCAGTGCCTTTTCTTGGATGGGCATTAAAGGCAGGCGGGCATATAGATATGGATAGAAAAAATCCGAGAAAGGCAGTAAAGGCATTGAATAGGGCAGCCCATTACCTGGAAGAGGGGAAGAATATTATAATCTTCCCGGAAGGCACATGGGGCAGGGGGGATAGGTTACTGCCCTTTAAAAGGGGCGGATTTAACCTTGCCATAAAGGTAGATGTGCCTATAACCCCTGTGGCCATTAAAGGAACTGGCAGGCTCCAGCCCGAGGGTAGTTATGTCCCGAAATCAAAAGGTTTAATAAATGTCTCTATTGGAAAGCCCATATATCATTCAAAAGACATATCATCCAGGGCAAGGCTTATGGAGGAGGTGAGAATTGAGATAGAGAGGCTTCTGGCAGAAAATAATGATGTAGAATTAAATATTTGATTAAAACCCCTTGCCAGACTTTATCTTTTTATCCTGTATAATGCTGTTGCCTCTGTCCAATCAGCAGGTTCAAGCTGATTGAGCCTTTTCACCAGGTCGCTTATCATGCCTGTGGATTTCGAGTCATAGACCTTGAACATGCCCTCTTGAAAACCCAGTGGAATGAGTTCTTCTTTCTTTTTTGTAGCTATAATCTTAACCCTTTCTTCCGCAAGGTTTTCTTTGAAATCCGGGAGGAACATGGCTTTTAGATTTATAGGACTCCCTGAGGGAGGAAACTCGTATACCTTATTCTGCTCAATACGATTGTCTTTATTCATAGAATTGGGCAGAAGCAGTGTAACAGAGCCATCAGCAGCAATTGAAAAGATATACACATAGCAGTCATTGTTGGCCTGATAAAATATCTTTATTGTATCGCCCTCTTTTAAATCTGTCTTTGATAGGGAAAGCCTTATTGTTATATCATGTCCCCTTTCAGGGTAAACAGGCTCTACGAGTGCCTTGAGACTTACCCTATAGAGATTTCTGTCTTTTCTGTCCCAGCCCTCTTTTATGATTTGTGTCTTTTTTATCCTCCCCTTAACAGATGCATAGATCAGGTCTTCTGCCAGTTGGGCATTTGTCACAAGGGTGTGAGACCTTATGAATGCCCCTACTGCCTGCTCTATTGCCTTATTCTGGGCATCTCTTTTAGCCCTTTCCATAGCCTCCTTTGGTGTATCTATCTCACTCATATAGGCCTCGCCTGTTGTCTCAACCCACATAGGTTTTTCAGAGGCGAGACATATCAAGGACAAGAGATAGAATATTACCAATGAAAAAAATATTTGAGATACAGCCCTCAAGTGTTCACCTTTTAACCACTATAGCATCAAACCCTGTTGATTTCAATTTAAGGTCTTTGTAAAACCATGCTGTTGTCTTATCCTGTCAAGATTTCAAGGATCTCCCGGTATCTCCTTGCTGTCTTATCCACTATATCTTTCGGTAGCTCCGGTCCTGGATACTTCTTATCCCAGTCAAGGGTGTTCAGATAATCTCTTACAATCTGTTTATCGTAGCTGTCCTGGGATTTGCCGGGTCTGTAGTCCTTCATGGACCAGAATCTCGATGAATCAGGGGTCAGTATTTCGTCTATAAGGATGACCCTGCCGTCAATCATTCCAAACTCGAATTTTGTATCGGCAATGATTATGCCCTTTTTCTCTGCTATACTGCATGCCCTGTTATAGATGGCGATGCTTAAGTCCTTTAATTGTCTGGCGAGTTTTTCCCCTGTAATTTCGATAAGTTGTTCTTCTGTGATGGCCATATCGTGGCCTTCCTCTGCCTTTGTGGTGGGTGTAAAAATGGGTGCCGGCAGTTTTTCTGATTCAAGAAGACCTGGAGGGAGTTTTATACCGCAGATGCTTCCTGTCTGTCTGTAGTCGTTCCAGCCTGAACCGGCAAGATAACCCCTTACAACGCATTCCACAGGTATCACCTTTGTCTTTTTTACGAGCATGCTCCTGTCTTTTAATATGGATGTATATTTTTTTAAGGGTTCAGGGAAGTTGTCTGCATCGGTCTCTATAAGGTGGTTCTCCACAATCCCCTCCATCTCTCTAAACCAGAACACTGACAGCTTTGTTAAAATCTTACCTTTATCTGGTATACCTGTAGGCAGGACAACATCAAAGGCTGAAAGCCTGTCTGTTGCCACAATCAGAAGCCTATCACCCAAATCATATACATCCCTTACCTTACCCCTTTTCGGGACACCCATGTCTCTTAAATCCGTCTCCCTTAATGTATCACCCATATTGCCTCCCATAAATTTAGATTACAGACTGATGATTATAGTAATAAGCTTCAAAGCCTTTTAATTACAGATTCTACTATTGCCAATCAGCATGGAACCTGAAAATATTCAGCATATACTATAATATTTTTAATTTCAACATTGATTTCATTCTGGAGATATGCGATATAATATCTATATTGCCCCCGTAGCTCAGGCGGATAGAGCAATGGATTCCTAATCCATGTGCCGCATGTTCGAGTCATGCCGGGGGCATTTATGTTTGCTTTATTTTAATCTCTTTTGCACCCCTGGCCTTTTTTAGAACCCCAGGGTCATCGGTTATCCTGCCCACAATGTTGACCTTGCTTGCCGGCACAGGTTCACTGCCTGAGCTCAAAGGTGTTGGCCCAAAAAATATGGCAAGGGCCCTACCTGGAGGCCAGTAGCCTATATCACCTATCTTGACCTCAGATGTTGCAGTCTCGTCGAGGTCGAACTCTACAGGGATTGTAAAGTAGAATTCATCACCCCATTCATTGGGTCTTGCCTCTATGGGCAGGGCATTGAGAATTGCCTCTGCACACCTGGTATCTGACAATTCAGCCTGGACAACTATATCTTTTATGGCAATGGTTATTTTTGTTGGCATGTATCTCCTCCCTCCCTGCAGGTTTCTTTTACCTCAATCTCAGAAATCCCCTTGTCCTCGGGTTTTCCTTTTACCTTCTCATACCATATGGAGTGTCTGTGTCTTGCATAATCCTCATCAATCCAGCCTGTAAACATGCTCTTTAAAAGGGGCCAGTTGGATTTGAATAATAGAACGATGGCAACGTGGACGATAAAGGCTATCATGAATAGAAAACCTGTCAGCGTGTGGACCATTGTGTTCACAGATTCGCATATAGGTGAAAGGACAATCCATTCGAGGTTCTTAAGGATCTTTATAACCCCTGTTACTGTAAGCAATAATATTATGATTCCTATACCTACATAGGCTATCCTCTGCTCAGGGAGATACTTATCCGATGGGGGCTCCTTGCCTATACCTATCATGGCTAATACAACCCTTATGCCATTTTTTACATCCCCTTTTTTAGGCAATAGGCCGAATTCCTTTCTTATGCTGTGATAGAAGATATGGAATACAACCACCATCAGGAAGAATATGGATGCAGTATAATGGACAGTGGTTACTGTGTTAAAATCACCTGTCCATGCAAACCCAGGTATCTCTGCTATGTAATACCTTTTAAAAAGGGGCAGGCAGCCAAGCCCTGTAAATAAAAGGACAATGCCCGATACAGCCATAACCCAGTGTTCAAGGACCTCTATGATTGTATGTCTCTTAATCCTTCCTGACATCTTCATCACCTCCCTTATGTACTCTTTTGGAGATAATTGCCCCCACAATAGCCCCTGCCATACCCATAAAACCCATGGATAAAACTGCCTTGCCGATGGGATTAAATGTGGTCTGGATCTTGTTTTTCACATCAACTGGCATTTTGAACCTGTCCTTTTTCTCTATGAGTGCCCTGTTAATGGCCTCAAAAGGGACTTTTGAGAGGTATAGCGTTGAAGTGCCGCCATTTTGTATATCACCGTATAGGTAGAGACCTTCTTTTTCCTTTCTTTGCTTTGCAAGCCCGTATATGTCTCTTCTCTCACCAAAAGTAAATACAGCATTGTCCTTTAATCTCTGCCTGCATGCTACAACGCAGGCAGGCTCTTCCCCCTTTTCTATCCTATCCTTGCAGAGGTCACATTTATACATGACACCACCGCCAGCATATTTAGGGAGCATATGGAGGTAGATACCCACCCCTGCCTGTCTCTGGGGGATATGCCAGGGGCAAACATCCCTGCACTTTGCACCGCCGAAACAAAGGCCCTCATTGATGACAGAGTTTCCCTGTGGCCTTTTGGTGAGTGCGCCGAAAGGACACCCCCTCACGCAGGGCGGGTTATCGCAGTGCATACACCTCCTGGGGATGAAGATGTCTCTGCCCTCTATGGTTGCCTTCTGGACAAATATCCAGTTGTAAGGGGTGAGTGTATCTATCTTATCTCTCCTATCAGACCAGTCCTCATAGGTCTTTCTTGGCCAGTATGGGAGTATGGGTTTTTTAGGTTCAGGAAACCTCTTTCTGTTCTGTTCTCTACATGCCTCTACACACTTAGGGATTTGTTCAGATGAACAACCGTCACACCTTGTGATGTCCACGAGTGTAGCATACCTGCCCTCAACTGCATGGGCATTTTCCTTAATAATCAGAGAAGACAGAAGCCCTGTTGATATGAGGAAGAATCCCCTTCGAGTTATATCCATGGCTTATACCCCCTTTGGTATTTGTTATCTCTATTATAATCACTTAATCTTTTTTTGTCATAATTATTTAGTCCATACAGGGCAGACTATGGACTACAGGCTTAATAAAAACAAAATTTATCTTGTTATAGCGGGCGGGTATATCTCTGGGTAAGATATTTTTAAAACTCTTTATATGGCTTACTTTCAAATACCTTTCTAAAATGGAATCCATATATGGAATATGCTATTGCCTGTGGCAGGAGCTTGGGTCGCCTGAATAGAGACCAGAAAATGAGTTTCCAGTAATATCGCCTTGCCTTGTCCTTTATCCCCAGAACAATCATCGTCTTCAAAGGGGCTATAAGATAACCGAAACGGAGCAGGATTGCCTTTAAGTCAAGACCCCTTATCCTTTTTTCAAGGGGTTCATATTCCTGGAGATAGGCCTTTACCCGCTCGTAATATAACTGAGGAGAGTATATGGCTTTTACCACCCTTCTATATCCCTCGCAGAGCTTGTCGTATCCCATCTTTGGTATTATGTTTGTGGTAAAATCCGTGTTATCCCCGGAGATGTTTTCTAACAGGCGGCCTTCCCCGCGCAGACGTTCAAATAGCCTGCTGCCACGGGGTGCATTGAGCATGCCCACCATTGCTGTTATAATCCTGCTATTCTGGACAAAGTCAATCTGTCTCTCAAATGTCTCGGATGAATCATTATCAAAACCCACTATAAATCCTCCACGGACATTTAAGCCATATCTCTGTATCTTTTTTACGCATCCTATAAGGTCCCTGTTTGTATTCTGGAATTTGTTACACTCCTGGAGGGCCTTGTTGTCTGTAGTCTCAATCCCTATAAATACGGAATCAAAGCCTGCCTGTATCATAAGCCTCATCAGGTCATCATCATCAGCGAGATTAATGGATGCCTCTGTGGCAAACTCAAAGGGATATTTTCGATTTTTCATCCAGTTGATTATTGCCGGCAATACGTCCTCTTTGAGCGCTTTTTTGTTGCCGATAAAGTTGTCATCTACAAAGAAGACACCACCTCTCCAGCCTAAAGAATAGATGGCCTCCAGTTCTTTGATTATCTGGCCTACAGACTTTGTCCTTGTCTTCCTCCCGTATAGGGTTGTGATATCGCAAAACTCGCAGCTAAAAGGACATCCTCTCGAATACTGGATATTCATGGATACATATCGTTTCATGTCCACGAGTTCCCACATGGGGGTCGGTGTATTCTCGAGGCCCGGAAACTCACGGGATGTGTAGATATGTCTTGCCTGATTTTTTTCAAGGTCCCTCAAAAACAGAGGTATTGTTATCTCTGCCTCGTTTAAAACAAGATAATCTACATCTGGGAATTCTTCCGGTGCTGCAGTAAATAGAGGTCCTCCTGCAACTATTTTGACACCCACTTTTCTACACTGTTCAATAACCTCCCTTACCGATGGTTTCTGGACTGCCATGGCACTTATAAAGACATAATCTGCCCATTCCAGGTCTTTTTTCTCAAGCTTAGCTATGTTCATATCCACAAGCCTTTTGTTCCATTTCTCCGGGAGCATGCTTGCTACTGTTATAAGACCCAGTGGTGGGTGTAGGGCCTTTTTGGATATGAATCTAAGGGCATGTTTAAAGCTCCAGAATGTATCGGGGTATTTGGGATATACAAATAGTGCATTCATCTGATTTTCCTTTATATGCTCTAACCCTTCAAAAGAAGCTCAAGGATATGTCTTGAGTGCCAGAGATTTTTAGAAGGTCTTGAGACCTCAGGTCTGAGAGATAAAAAAACAAAAAAGGCAGGCTGGGAAATCCAGCCTGCCTGAGGGATTAGCCTTTTACCACATTTGACGCTGCTGGACCCTTTGGGCCGTTTACAACATCAAAGCTTACAGACTCACCTTCACTAAGGGATTTGAAGCCGCTTCCCTTAATAGAGCTATGATGAACAAACACATCTGTGCCGTCATCTTTTGTGATGAAACCAAAACCCTTTGCATCGTTGAACCACTTAACTGTTCCTTTTGACATAAAAACTACCTCACTTTTTTTTATTGAAGGATTACGGTGCTGTGTTAAGAAGATACGACAAAAATGAAAATTTCTGCGGTTACTACTAACAAATGCTTCCGAAAACTTCTTGGGCTATTATCCCACAATACTAATAAGAATGCAACATAATTATTTTTTATTTTTGAGATTTCTACTATTTTCTGTCTTTAAGGCGTGTGTAGACTGCATCGGCAAACATATCCCGGTTATTAATACCTGCCTCAGAGCCTTTAAAAGATGCCTCATCAAACTTAGCTACGATGTCTGCCATGTTTTTTTGTTCCTTAGCCCATATCCACAGCCTTTGAAAATCCTCTTCTGTGGTGAAATCATTGTTTCCTAATATAAAGCCCTTACATTTTTTACAGATATACGCCTCGAGAGAGTAAGTATTTATTGGCTTATCTATGTCATAGTCGTGCCAGCATTGACCCATATACTCTGTTATAAACCTGTCACGCTCCTCTTTCATCTATTACCTCCATGATACAGAAGATTAGTTTTGCAAGATTTTAATATCCTGTATGGGGAAAAAGCAATATTTTTGATAATAAAAAAGGCGCCCCACATGGGACGCCTTACGCTGATTTTTTGTTTTTTACTCCACTGCTATCTTTATCTCTTTCTTCTTTGTCTCCTCTGTCTTTGGCAGGGTTATCTTCAGTATCCCGTTTTTATATGTTGCCTTTACCTTGTCATTCTGGACCTGACCCGGAAGCCTGAAAGACCTTGTAAAGCCACCATAGCTACGTTCGATAACATGATAGTTCTCGTTTTCCTCTTCCTTCTCCTGTTTCTTCTCGCCCTTTATGGTCAGTACATTGTCACTTAATGAGATCTCCACATCCTTCGGGTCAATGCCAGGCACCTCTGCCTTTACTATGTAGCTGTTTTTTGTCTCGGATACGTCGAGAGATGGTATCCACTCTGAAACACCATAACCGCTTAGTGGTTTTCTGTCAAAGAAAGTGTCCCAGATATTATCCATCTCCTTCCTTATCCTCTCAAGCTCCCTGAATGGTTTCCAAAGTGTAAGTTCTGTCATACACCATCCCTCCTTTCTTGTTTAATATTCATTAGTTACGTTTCTATAAAAAATTTAATCCTGTTTTTTATTTTGTCAATACCCTGCAAATATGTATAAAAAATTTTTCAAAACAGATAATCATGTCTTAAGACTCAAACTTTTAAATGTTACTCTCCTTGCTGCAATGCTATAATACTATAATCTTATCTACTACTGAGGGGGATACATGAAAAATACGCTAAGGATATTTGTTTTTTTAATAATATTGATTGGTTGCTGGGGCATTGTTTTTGCCGGCGAAGAGATATCACGAGGCAGTGCAAAGATAGAAAACTTTACCCCCCAGGGTTTGGTTAAGAATATAAGACAGGTTACTGTAAGGTTTTCAGAGCAGATAGTGCCATTCGGCGAACTGAACCTCCCGGATCCCTTTGTTGTTAATTGTCCTGTTCAGGGCAAGGGCAGGTGGTTGGATGGGAAAAACTGGGTCTATGATTTTGATAAAGACCTTGAGGCAGGGATTATATGCCAATTCAGGCTGAAAGACCTTATCCAGAGCCTGAAAGGAAATCCAGTAACCGGGGAGAGGTCTTTTTCATTCTCCACAGGAGGGCCTGCAGTAAAGACAGTATTCCCTCCGGCAGATACCAATACCATAGAAGAACAGCAGGTCTTCATACTTGCCCTTGATGGCCCGGCAGATGAGTTATCAATAATAAAAAACGCATATTTTATCGTTGATGGCATAAAAGAGCCTGTTGAAATGGAGATATTAAAGGATCACCTAAGAGAGAGGATTTTGATGACATATCATAAAAACTATTACCCTGATAAAGAAAAATACGAGATGGTGGTGAGGCCTAAAAGGGTGTTTCCAAATAATACTACTATCCGTCTTATATGGGGTAGGGGCATAAAAACTACAACAGGTGTGCCTACAATAAAGGACCAGATATTTGTCTTTAAGACAAGGAGACCTTTTACAGCCACCTTTGAATGTATGAGGGAGAATCCAAAGGCAGGGTGTATCCCTGTATTACCCATGAGGATAATGTTTAATGCCCCGGTTGCATCAAGCATGGCAAGACAGATAGTGATAAAGGATGCTAAAAAGACCTACAGACCCAAAGTGGATGAAAATAAAGGGTTTGTGGAATATGTATCTTTTCCAGGACCTTTTCCTGAAAAGACATTGTTTACAGTATATCTCCCAAAAAATATTAAAGACGATGGGGGTAGAGCCCTGATAAATGAAAAGAGATTTCCCCTTAAGGTCAAGACAGATGCCTATCCACCCCTTGCCAAGTTTTCTTCGAGGTTCGGGATAATAGAAAAACAAGACCCTGTCCTGCCTGTGACTGTCCGTAATATTGAGGCTCAGGTGGCAGGAAGGACCCTGGAGGGGGGCACAGGGGATATATGGGTGAGGATGGAAAAGCCAAATACGGATAAGTTAATCATAGAGTGGCTTAATAAGGCTGCCTCTGCAGGGAGAACAAGGTCAATCCTCAAGGGAGAAAAAGGCACTGTATCCTTTGCACTGCCAAAACCTTCAGGACAAAAAGCCTTTGAGGTCATGGGTATACCCCTTAAAAAGCCGGGGTTCTATGTGGTGGAGATAGAAAGTAATATACTGGGGACATCCCTTATCGGTAAGGGTAAGACCATGTATTGCCCCACCACAGCCCTTGTTACTGATATGGCAGCCCATTTTAAGTGGGGCAGGGATTCATCTCTTGTATGGATTACATCCTTAAGCAAGGGTCAGCCTGTTGAGGATGTAGATGTTGTTGTCCGTAATTGTGAGGGCAGGGCATTATGGCAAGGAAAGACAGACAGGTCAGGGATAGCTATGATTGATAAGCCGCTACCTCGTCCTGATGAGCTACCACAGTGTGAGCTAAAACATGACGACGATGTCCACTATGATTATCAACAGCTTAAACCCCTCTCCTCTATAAACAGGGGCCTCTTTGTCTTTGCAAGGAAGGGCGATGACATGACCTTTGTCCATTCCGGCTGGGATGAAGGGATTGAACCTTATCGCTTCAGGCTCCCCTATGGTATGGAGAGGTCGAATATCATAGCCCATACAGTCTTTGACAGGGTACTTTTCAGGGCAGGGGAGACTGTCCATATGAAGCATTTTTTAAGGAGACATACTACAGCTGGTATGAGGTTTGCCGATGATATTGTCCCCAGAAAGTTGTTTATCCAGCATATGGGCAGTAGAGAAAAGTATGAACTACCTGTCAAGTGGGATAAGGCAAAAAGCCAGGGTGAATCAACATGGGAGATACCAAGGGATGCCAAGTTAGGCCATTATTCTGTTTTCCTCGTCTTAAAAGATGATGATACAGAGACAGGGGACTACATGACAGGGTCAGGTTTTAAAAGCGGGGAGTTCAGGGTTGAGGAGTTCAGGGTGCCCCTCATGAAGGCTATTATAAAGCCCCATACAGATAAAATAGTCCACAGAGGTGATCTGGAATTAGACCTCATGGTTGAATATCTGTCCGGAGGTGGTGCAAAGGGTATGCCGGTCAAACTGAGGTCCCAGATTCAACCCCGTTATGTATATTTCGACGAGTATGAAGACATCAGTTTTGCAAATGGTAAGGTAAAGGAAGGGATAAAGAGGCGTTCAGGCGATGAGGATATGAATCAAGACAATGAGGATCAAGAAGAAGAAAAACCAAGCATCCAGCTTAAGACCCTTGAGTTGACTCTGGGGGAAGGTGGCTCAGCAAGGGCAAGGATTGAAGACATACCCTATACAACAATGGCAAAGGACCTACTCGTAGAACTCGAGTATAATGACCCTAACGGCGAGACACAGACTGTATCGAGGCGCATCCCGGTCTATCCATCCCATATCCTTTTAGGGATAATGACAGATACATGGGGTGGCGAAAAGCAGAAGGTTAAGTTCCAGGTCCAGGCTATTGATACATCAGGGAGGCCACAAGAGGGTGTGGCTATTACATCCCATATATATAAAAGGGATTATTATACCCATAGAAAGAGGCTTGTGGGGGGGTTCTATTCATATGAACACGTAAGCGAGATAAGACGGATAGCTCAAATATGTAAAGGGACTACAGACAAGAGAGGTATGCTCTTATGCGAGGTCACATCGCCTGTGACAGGCAGTGTAATCATAGAGGGAATGGCAGAAGACAGACAGGGAAACCCTTCATATGCAAGGATGGACACATGGATTGCTGGAAAAGACGATGTGTGGTTCGATGTAAGTGATACGGACAGGATGGACTTGATCCCTGAAAAGAAGAGATACGAGCCCGGGGAGGTAGCCACATTTCAGGTAAGGATGCCCATGAGAGAGGCCCATGCCCTTGTGACTGTGGAGAGGGAGGGCATTATTGATGCCTTTGTGACCAGGGTCTCAGGCAAAGACCCTGTTATTAAGCTGCCCATCAAGGCTGTATATGCCCCCAATGTCTTTGTATCTGTCATGTGTCTGAGGGGCAGGGTAGGGGATATAAAGCCTACTGCCATGATTGACCTTGGTAAGCCTTCATACAAACTGGGCATAACAGAGGTCTATGTGGGATGGAAGGCCAATGAGCTCCATGTGGATGTCAAGACAGATAGAGATATTTACAGGGTGCGAGAAAAGGCGGTTGTAAAGATCAAGGTTAGGACAATAGATGGAAAGACACCGCCAAAGGGGACTGAGGTGGCGGTTGCTGCAGTTGATGAGGGCCTTCTTGAGATCCTGGATAACAGGACCTGGGACATACTGGGGCGTATGATGCAGAAGAGAGGTTATGATGTAAGGACATCTACTGCCCAGATGCAGGTGGTGGGAAAGAGACATTATGGTCTCAAGGCCCTGCCCCATGGTGGAGGAGGGGGGAGACAGATAACAAGAGAGCTTTTTAACACCCTCCTTTTCTGGGATGGAAGAGTCACCCTTGATGAAAAGGCAGAGGCATCAATAACCATACCCCTTAATGACTCTATAACCGGTTTTGTTGTTGCTGCTGTTGCCAGTGGAGGCCAGGAACTTTTTGGCAGTGCCAGGACAAGGTTCCAGACTACCCAGGATATTATAATATCTTCAGGTCTGCCTGAGATGATAAGGCAGGGCGATAGATTCAAGGCCAGATTTACTGTGAGAAACACAACGAATGAATCTATAGGGGTAGAGATACATGCAGGTATAAAACAGACAAGGTCTTTAGGGGCGCTGCCAGCAATATCTGAGAAGATAGGGGCAGGGGAGGCAAAAGAGGTGGGGTGGCATATAACTGCCCCTGAAGATACTGAAAAAATAACGTGGGAGGTGGCGGTAAAGGACAAAAAAGGTGTAGTCCTTGATTCCATGAGGGTCACCCAGAGGGTTGTCCCTGTTACCCCTCCCAGGGTTATCCAATCAACTTTGATGAGGCTGGAGAGGGATTTAGAAATGGATGTAAGAGTGCCTCAGGGGGCTATACCAAAAAAAGGCGGGCTAAGTGTCTCCATAAGACCCAGGCTTTCTGCTGAGACAAGGGCAATAACTGAATATATGAGGCAATACCCTTATTCATGCCTTGAGCAGAAGGTTTCAAAGGCAGTTGCCATAAGCGATGAGGCAATGTGGAACAAGGTGATGGCAGAGGTACCATCCCATCTTGATGCAAATGGTCTGGTAAAGTATTTTCCCCGCCAGTTTTCAGGTAGTGACATCCTGACGTCTTACATCATAGCCATAGCAGATGAGGCAGGTTTAAAGATACCCGGGTCAATAGAGACCCGCATGCTCCAGGGGCTAAAAAACTTTGTTAACGGGCGATTTGTGGATATACAGGGACTTGGCACAGCAGATATCTCCATTAGAAGACTCTCTGCCATAGAGGCCCTATCGAGAAAAAAGATGGCAGAACCATCTATGGTGGAATCTATAGGTATTGACCCGGAGCTGTGGCCTACATCGGCGGTTATTGACTGGATTAATATATTAAAGAGGGTTTCGGGGATTCAGAATAGAGACATAAGGATGAGGGAGGCAAACCAGATATTGAGGTCAAGACTCAATCTCCAGGGGACAACCATGGGTTTCTCTACAGAGAAGAGAGATAATCTGTGGTGGCTCATGACAGGGGTAGATGTAAATACCATAAGGACCATCCTTACTTTTCTTGATGAGCCACAATGGAGAGACGATATACCGAGGCTCATAAGGGGTATGATAGCCCGACAGAGGGCCGGGAGATGGCAGACCACTACAGCCAATGCATGGGGGGTTGTGACATTAAAAAAGTTTAGCAGTAGATATGAGAAAGAGCCCATAACAGGGATTACGAGGATTACTTTAGATAATGCCCAGAATGTTCTGGATTGGAATAGACACAAATCAGGGGAGGGCTTTCTATATCAATGGCAAAGGCATACAGCAAACCTCCATGTCGCCCATAGTGGCAGTGGATATCCCTGGATTACTGTATCGAGTATAGCCTCTATCCCCAGAAAAACTGAGGTCTCAACAGGTTTTAAGATTAAAAAGTCCATATTGCCTGTTGAGCAAAAGATAAAGGATATATTGAGCCCGGGGGATGTAATGCGGATAAGGCTCGAGATAGAATCTCAGGCAGATATGACATGGGTTGTAGTCTCTGACCCTGTGCCTGCCGGTGCAAGAATTATAAAGGGTGGTCAATCAAGGGGTTCAAATATACTTACAAGAGATGAAAGGGACGACAATTGGGTATATCCTGTTTTTGAGGAACACTCCTTTGAGGCATTCAGGGCTTATTATAGCTTTGTCCCCAAAGGTATGTGGTCTGTGGAATATACAATCAGGCTGAACAATGAGGGGGTTTTCAATCTCCCGGAGACAAGGGTAGAGGCCCTTTATGCACCGGAGATGTTTGGCGAGATACCCAATAAGCCCCTCTCAATAAATAATGCAAGATAAATAGGGATAGCTAATGGGCAGAATAAGGCATAGAAGGATTTTATATTTCCCCGTCTTTCTGGTAGCATTGCTATTAGCCCTGTATATCTTTGCTGATTACAACAAAGGACAAATATCAGAATTTAAGGATATATATCAGTCCTATAGGAAATCAGATGCCATCCTTAAGGACAGACATGGTGAGATACTCCACGAATACAGGGTTGATTATCAGGCAAGGAGACTCGAATGGACAGGATTGGATGATATATCCCCATCCCTTATAAAGGCTGTTTTATATTCAGAAGACAAGAGGTTTTACAGCCACAGTGGTGTCGATATCCTGGCATTTTTAAGGGCATCGGTCCAGAATCTCGTATCCAATAGAAGAATCGGGGCAAGCACCATTACCATGCAGCTTGCATCCATGATGGATAGAGGTTTAAGATCAGGGGGGAGGAGGTCTGTTTTAAAGAAACTGAAACAGGTGCTTGCTGCCTGGGAGATAGAGAAGAGGTGGTCAAAGAAACAGATACTCGAGGCATATCTGAATCTTGTATATTTCAGGGGTGAACTCCAGGGGATTGCAGCAGCATCCAGGGGTATATTTCAGAAAAAACCAGATAGTCTAAGCCCTGAAGAATCCCTTGTCATTGCCTCCCTTATCCGTTCACCCAATGCAGGGCTGGAGGATATTGCAAGACGGGTAAAGGCACTTAATATGTCTATGGGAGCAGGTATCCCTGACAAGAGGATTGACAATACAGTAATGCAGAACCTCTCAACACCCTATAAGATAAAACCTGCAGTGTCTATAGCGCCCCATGTGGCAAGATACCTCATAAAAGATGAACAAAGAGAGGTTGTGTGCACACTGGATAGACGTATTCAGATGTTTGTCACAGAGGTCTTAAGGGGGCACATATCAAGGCTCAGAGACCAGAATGTCACTGATGGGGCAGCCATTGTTGTAGATAATAGAACAGGCGATATCCTTGCATATGTTGGCAATTTAGGTGTTGACTCCTCTTATGTGTATCTGGATGGTATTCGGGCAAAAAGGCAGGCAGGCTCAACATTAAAACCTTTTTTATATGCCCATGCCTTTGACAGGCTTCTTCTTACCCCGGCATCAGAGTTGATTGACTCACCCCTTGACGTGACCACTGAGATGGGTATATATAGGCCAGAGAACTATGACAGGGGTTATAAGGGCCCTGTTACAGCCCGTATTGCCCTTGCGTCATCCCTGAATATCCCTGCTGTAAAGGTTCTTATGCTTTTAGGCCAGGATGAGTTTGTAGGTAAATTAAATGAGCTTGGTTTTAGTGATCTAAAAGATGGTGAATACTATGGATATTCCCTTGCCCTGGGGACACTGGATGTGAGCCTCTATGAACTTGTTAATGCATACAGGACCATTGCCAATAACGGCATGTACAGCAGTCTGAATATTGTTCCAGGCTCAGGTCATATAGAGAAAAAAAGGGTATTTTCTAAGCAGGCATCCTTTATAGTCTCGGACATCCTTTCAGACAGGGATGCCCGTAGCCTTACCTTTGGCCTTGAAAATCCACTCTCCACAGGTTTCTGGAGTGCGGTAAAGACAGGGACAAGCAAGGATATGAGGGATAACTGGTGTATAGGTTTTACAGAGAGATATACCGTAGGTGTATGGGTTGGCAATTTCTCCGGTGAATCCATGTGGAATGTAAGTGGTATTGCTGGTGCAGCACCTGTTTGGCATGAGATAGTAAGGTATCTCCACAGGGATACCCCATCAAGACCCAGGCCACAGCCTGAGGGCATAACAGTATCTCATGTTTTCACAGGTAACAGGTATGGTGGAAAACATGAGTATTTCATAAAGGGGACAGAGCCCAGTGCTGTAGGACAAATAGATAGGGCTAATGTAATAAATCCAAGGATTACTTACCCTTCAAGGAACATGACCATAGCCTTAGACCCGGATATCCCTACCCAGTACCAGAAGATTTTCTTTGAATATTCAGGCGGTCCAGGGGATATAAAATGGGTCCTCAACGATGATGTAATCGGGGAGGGCAGGATGCTTAAGTGGTCCCCGAAAGAGGGCCACCATAGATTGAAGATAGTGGATAGGGATAATGTGGCACTCGATGAGGTTGATTTTCAGGTTGGCCCTCCCATGTAGGGCTATCAAAATAGAGGCCAGGATTAAAATCTAATCAGAAAGCCTGAGCGGGTTGAATGATGTGTCGTAGTCATACACATCCATACCCTCTTTCTGTTTCAAAAACCTCACAACAAGATAGGTTAGAGGCGTGACACAGACCTCATAGGCTGTCTTGAATAGCCACTGGGAGACAGCCATTGAAAGGAGTACTGCCAGGGGTATTGTGCCTACAAAAGCGAGGGTAATGAAGACAAAGGAATCAAAGCCCTCTCCCACAAGGGTCGAGCCTATGGTTCGGCTCCACAGCCACTTGCCTTTTGTTGCGACCTTCATCTTTGCCAGTACATAGGCATTTGCAAATTCGCCAACGAGATAGGCAATAAAGGAGGCTAAAAGGAGTCGGGGTGTGAATCCCAGTATCCTTTCATATGCAGCCTGCCCATCCCAGAATTGGGCAGGTTTTATTAGTCCTGAAAGCCATATGAATAATGTGAGTATAAGGTTACACAAAAAACCGAGCCATATGACCCGCCTCGAGCGTGAATAACCATATATCTCTGTGAGTATATCGCCTATAATATAGCTTACAGGGAATATTATAACCCCTGCAGGGAGTATGATGCCAAATATATGTATCAGTTTTACAGATATGATGTTGGATGTGATAATACATGTTATAAAAACAGAGACAATAATGACAAACCAGATGGAATACTGGTGGTTTTTTGGAATCTTTATGTCTTTTTCTTTGTACAAATTGCAATACCCCTCAATTTTCCGATTTTTTGAAATATATATGACAGGTTTTGTATTGTCAATGGTAATTTATCAGCAGGATTTATGGGACAGTTACGGGGTTCAATGCTGTTTCTTAACAGAAGATAATTTTTTCTTGATTTTATAAGAATTTTTTTGAATAATCAACCAGGACAGGGGAATAGATACATGAAGATTGAACAGCCCGGCTCACATATAGACCATCTTCTCTCCATGACGAGAAATCATCACATACAACTGAGTTCTATGGCAGATTTAAAGGCAAACATACTGCTGACCATGGCATCTCTGGTTATAACCTTTTCAGTTCGTTATACAACAGAGACAGGTCTCAAATATGTGGCCTTTACACTCATTGCATTCTGTATCCTGACTATTGTACTGGCAGCCTATGCAGTAATGCCCAAAGTGCCTCTTACATTAAAAGATGAGAAAAGGAACAATACAAAAAATCCAAATTTTAACCTATTGTTTTTCGGGGACTTTCAACATATTACGTACGAGGATTTTTCAAAAAAAATTGAGGATGCCCTAAACGACCATTCCAGGACATATGAACTTGCCATAAAAGAGATATATACCCTTGGCATATTTCTCCAGAAGAAATATTTTTTTGTAAAACTTGCCTATATCTCACTCATTGCCGGGTTTCTGGCAAGCGGGCTCATGATAATCCTGACAAACCTTATGACTTAATTTTTAAAAAAATTATATACAATTTAAAAAAATAATATTTATCCCCTTTCTCTGCAAATTGAAAACAGTTCCATTTGTGTTTTATCAATTTTATTATTTTTTGTTTCCTTTGTTATATTGGCCAATAAGTAGATTTTTCTCTTTTCTAACTCTATTGGAGTTTTTGGGATAATAAATGCCTCTTTAGCCTTTTGCCAATCTTTATCTCTGATAGTGACTACGTTATCAAGAAAGACACTTACAAAACAGCCATTGATTATTGTAGGTTCTATTTCATCTAATTTTTGATTTGTTATTTCCACATATTTTGGGTCAATATCTATACCTATAAATTTTCTTCCCAATTTTTTAGCAGCTATTGCTGTTGTACCTGTGCCTATAAATGGATCAAGGACAATGTCTCCTTCATCACTACTCATCAAAATTAATCTTTCCATAAGATGAACTGGTAATTGACAGGGGTGCTCATCTCTTCTTTTTCTGTGTCTTATCCTATGAATATCTGTCCAGACATCGGAGACAAGAGGGCCGAATTGATGCATTTGATTTTTCTTTCCACCATAATCTTGTAAAACATAATGGCAATTTCTGCATCGTTTATGTAACATCCTAATATCATAGAATTTGAATTTATCAGATTTCACATAATACAGAATCCCGTAATGATTGGGCAAAAGTGTTTTACCAAGAGGGGAACCCATTGCATCCCATGCAATCCAGTGTTTAAAAATGGCTATCTCATTTAAGTATGAACCAAAGTAAATCAACCATTTGGGAATATTATGAACAAAAATTGAACCTGTGGGTTTGGTAATTCGAACCATCTCATAAAGCCATTTTTTACACCATAAGAGGTATTCTTCAACTTCGTGTTTATCATAATAGCTGTTGTATTTTTTCTTTAAATTAAATGGTGGATCAGCAAATGTCACATCTATACAGTCATCTGGAATCTGTCTCATTATTTCAAGACAATCACCTTGAATTATTTTGTTAATGAAAAAATCTAAAAAAGCTTTATTTTTCATAGAAAATTTTCCTTAAAAGGTTTTCAAATTTTATAATTTCCTCTTTATGGAATGTAAAGACAAAGTCATAAGCATCAACCATTCGTTTTAAATCGCCTCTTCTTACATACCAACCAATACCATCAACAAAACCAACAAATACAACCTCAGGATAGTTCTTCTTTAAATAGTCTGCAACCGTCTTTTCTGTCTTAGCTTTATCCCCCATTCCCGAGGCAGTCGTTACTGAATAGGAACATTCTATTATCAGGTTTGGTGATGTCTTGTTTGGAACTATAAAATCCATTGTTCTGGGAATATTTCCTGCTTCTGGTATTCTGAATTTTCCTTTTTCAAAGGATAGTTTATTCTTAACAAGCATTTCTTCTATCACAACCTCAGGATTGCCTTCTCTGGCTGCTTTATATGAACCTTTTGTTTTGTATCTGATTATGGTGTCTACAAGAGATTCTACTGAAAAGCTAAACTTCCTTATATCAAGTTTCTTAAATTCAAAAAGCGGAAGGACCTGTTTTATCACAGAAACTGTAGGGCCTCTGAAAAATAAGTTAACAATGCCCTCAGCAAACTTTTCATTTGTTTTTATTAAAGATTTTATTTTATCCAGTCCCCATTCAGATCTAAATTCTTCTTCTGGCCAGTGAAATTTATTAACAAGCTCTGACAGAGTTTTATCTTCACTAACCCTGATGAAAGTAATCAATCTCTGCAAACTCTCCTTTGAGAAACCTGTTATAGTTAAAACAGCGTCCAATCCATCTTCAACGGTTCTTATATGCTCAAGTAGGACAGACTCTTTTAAGCCATTCTGCTCTATTCTGTTTTTAAGAAGAAAAATATTTTGGGCAATTGAAGAGATATGCCCTTCATGATAGTCTTCAAACTCTTCGTTATAAAAATAGAAGGTGTTCTTAGAAATTACAGTACTGAATTTTTCATCTATGTTAGGAAAAACCAGCCTTTTCATGTTATTCACCTACTGCAGACAGCAGAAACTGGATATCTATCGGTTGTTCAATCAATTTTTTTCCTTCTATTTCACCTTTCTCTAAAAACTTTTTGAAAAATTCAGGTCTTGTCTGCCCAAAAGCATTAGATATAGTCTCGCCTCGGTCTATCCAAATCTTGTGCCTTATCATCTTATCAATCATTTTGCCTATTGCCCTCCAATCATTGTCGTCTAACTTGGTCCAAAAAATTCTTGTCCCTTTTCCTTTTTTTCTTTCCATTTTCATATCGTTAATAATCTTACTATTCATTATTAAATAAGTTGCTATTGCTTCTTTAAGTAATTCACACCAAACAATAAAGGCTGCTGGTCTATATAATCTAAATGCTCGTAGATGTTCGTCAGGAATGCTTTTACCCTTTCTGATTTGTTCTTCGATTTTGTAAGCTCCTATTTTTGTATCAAACTTATTTTCAAGTGTTTTTTCAGCCAATAAATTCATCAATTTAACAACGTTATTAGCTTCATTATCTCTCGGATATGCTTTCCCTTGATTCTCACGCTCATAAATATCAACTTCACATGGGGTAGCATTTATAAACCATCTAAAAAGCGTTTTCTCTACGGAATCATATGATATGGGTAATACTCTACTTCTTGCTTTTTCCATTTCCACAAAAGCAAAGAATTTATTTATGGGATTTTTAAAATCTCTGATCCGTGCTTTGAGATAATGATTTAAATTCTTTTTCATATTGGATCTATCTTCGGCTTCGAGCCAGTCTAAAAATCCTTTTTCGGATTTAGGTTTAGTTTCAGGACTTTCTAAATACTCTTTAAATTTAACGCTAAAAATATCTTGACCAAGTGTATCTAACACCGAGCGGAAAAACTCTATTTGTCTTAGTTCTTTATGGGCTCTACGGTTAACTTCTTTTAAGTGGTCTTTGGGAGGATTTATAAAAACTCTACAAAATATATCTTTTCTTCCTAAGATGACCTGAGCAGCAGTTTTGTGTTGTCCATCAAAAAGAAGCACTCTGGTTTTCCCTTCGGTTCCTTCAAAATGCATACGACAGAGAGCAACATGAAGTTGTGGATTTTTTCTAAAAAATTCATCTATTAGTTTGTCTATATCTACGATCTTTCGCGGATTTAATTCTGAATCATGGTAAATAATATCTATAGGAAGCAGTCCAAAAAAACACTTGTAAGAATCATTGCTAGGATCAGTAACTATGGGAAATTTATAATCTTTATTCTTAAAGCGTATTTTGATAGTATTATTTTCAATCTTTGTATAAATCTCTTCTTTGCTCCCATTAAATTCCTCTAAAATTTGAGCTGTAGTGACAGCGCCACCATATTTTTCTTTTATTTTATCAAATCTCATTTTTGCCTTTGCAAGTTCGAGATTCTGTGCTTTCTTTTTATTATTACATTCAGCGTGCGTAAGAGCCCAATTTGATTCTTGATCCGGTCCGTTATCGGCTAATGGTATAATATGGTCTACTTCCACTTCGTCCGCTTCTAAATTAATTTCTTTCTCACAAAGAAAACAGATCTTTCCCTGCAGCTCCCAAAGTCTTTGAACTAATTTCTCTTTTTCTACTTCTGACATCCCATCTATTTTGGATTTAGGTCTTGGCATATTTTACCCTCCTAAAAAACAAAATATACTCATCTTTCATCGTATTCTGAATCCCTTTGATTGGTTTTACTATCTTCTGGTCAAGGGCAAAGCCAATATGGGTTGCCATTTCTTCAATCTTGGTCTCAAGCCGTATACCACCTGTCTGTATATCATTTGAACCAATAATAATTACAGCATATTTATCAGGCTTTAAAACCCTGTACATTTCTGATAGTACCTTTTCCATATCTTCAAAATATCTTGCAAGTTTTTCTTTTCTGGTTCTACCTTTCAATCCTATCATATCTTCTCTAAGTTCATCTACATTATAACCAAGATATTCCAGTTGAGGTTTATCATTTTCAGCATAATCAATGGCAAACGAATATGGTGGAGATGTTATGATAGCATCTATTGAATTATCATTTATTGGAAGATTTTTTGCATCGCCCTGTTCAAATCTTGCATTACCGACCCTTAGGTTTAATTTGTCTCTTGCCTGAATAAAGGAATTAATTTGACCAGCATATCTTTTAAGTACTGCAGGAAAAAGCACATCTATACTTTTAGTGCATCTTCTTGCATAACCCATAGCATCCAAAAAAGCGAGTAAAGTGATTAAGTTTGAGGGATTTTCATAAGTTAAAAAAGATTCAGGCAAAATCGTACTGCTTACAAGTTTTTGATAATTTTTCAGCCCATTTTTTAAGATTTCTTCTATAATACTAATGTGTACTTTTAATGCTTCATGCTTAACCTTACTCATTATTATACAAAAAGGACTTTTTTCTATTCCAATTGAATCAATGCCAATAAGACTTGCTTCTATGTTTAAAGTACCGCTTCCACACATGGGGTCAAGTACAACATCACCTTCCTGAATTCTTAAAATATTCAGTATTCCTTTTATTAACTGTGGATGAAACTTCCCTCTATAGGGAAAAAGTCCATGTGTTGCATAGCCTGTTGAAAAATTTCCTTCTCTAAAGTATGCTTTGGTTATTTCTGACCTTCCTTCCCATATAAGAGGACTATTGTTGGAACAGATAAGATAATGGTGAGTAGGGATACCTTCAACACTTTTAAAAAATGCGCCTCTTTGGATAATTTCATCTTTAGCTAAAAATTTATATTCACAGAAAGCAAATTCTAACTCAAAAATCTCAGAGGTATTGGGGAGTAGTTCAAATCCTTCTGGAAAAATAAATGAACTTAATTTTGGTAAGTTTGTTATTGAGCTTTTCTCCAAACAAAACAATGGGTTATGATATTTCTCCATAGTCATTCAATTCAATATTTTAAAGTTCTCTAAATAATCCATTTTGTAAATCCAATTTTTTTCTCTATATATCCTATAATCCAAATTAGTATCTACATCCAAATGGCCGTTCTTTATTAATGCAAGATTATCCCGTTAATTTAAACACCCTTTTGGTTTATTTTGTCCATCAATTTCTTCAGGTATTTTATCATAAGTTCCTTATGGGGGTAATTAATATTATAAACTTTAAACAATAAAGGCAATAACTACAAAATTTTTACAGATAGTAGGGTATAAGACATAAACGAAAATATAATGGTATCTCCAGTACCATACTGTCAAAGGTAATCATGGGTTTGGATAAGACTTTGGTGACTTATTCAAGGGGTTTTTCGCTATATTCTATGGGTTTATCTCTCTCTACCAAAATGATCAATGGCCTTTATCAGACTTTTTAAGGTTTTTGATTTTTTTGATACCATAGCCAAACAAGGCAGTAATGCCTGCAATAAGGGGGATTCCAAATACAACTATTGTTGTTGCTGCCCGCACAATATCAAAACTGGAGACTGTTTTTTTATCTTTTTCATCCATAGAGACCATTTTCACCTAAATACCGTATTCTGTCAAGGTATTTATTGTCTGAGGTGGCTGAGAAGGTAGAAAATTATGAATCCTATTCGTTACTATGTGAAAGCCTTCTTTGCTATTGACAAAGATGCATCTCTACTTTAGGATTTGTAGACAATCTTATGAAAAGAAGATGTATATTGATGTTGTTATTGCTTGCATATTTTTTTGCAGGCGTCTCCTGTGATGGAACGCCTGCAAAAAAGACACAGCCTGACACCCCATTTGCATCCACACCCCACAAGGTTGTGAAAGAGATGCTCAAACTTGCCGATACAGGAAAAGATGATGTGGTATATGACCTCGGTTCAGGGGATGGCAGGATAGTTATTGCTGCTGCCCGTGATTTTGGTGCAAAGGGGGTAGGAATAGAATTGGATGGAGAGCTTTTTAAAGAGAGCAAAATAAATGCAGAAAAGGCCGGGGTAAGCAGAAGTGTGCGATTTATACAGGAGGATTTCTTTGAGACGGTTTTAAATGATGCCACTGTTGTTACCCTCTATCTCTTACCTGAGGTTAATGACCTCCTTATGCCTAAACTAATCAAGGAGCTAAGGCCTGGTGCGAGGATCGTATCCCACATGTGGGGGCTTGGTGACTGGGAACCGGACAAGATTCTAAATGCATACGGCAAGACACTCTATATGTGGTTTGTCCCTGCCCATATAAACGGAGACTGGCGTGTAACCTTACAGAACAAAGATGACTCAAAAGAATACAGCCTGTCCATAAGACAGAGGTATCAGAAGATAGGCGCAGTCCTAACCGATTCAAAAAATAGATATGAATTCACCCATACTGCCCTGTATGGCAACGAGATAAACCTTTATGTATCCTATGCCTATGAAGGTAAGGTGGCTGTTGTATCCCTGGAGGGGGTTGTAAGAGGTGATGTTATGGAGGGAAAGGCATTTATAAAAGAGGCAGACAAGACCACTGCAGATGAGTATAGATGGACGGCAAGAAGATATTGAATGGTCTATTAGTGTCTCCAAAGGTTTTTAGCTTATATGCATAGAGAACTTTTAAGAAGGATTTTATATTACGGATCCTTTTTTGTTGCCATTATACTGGCCATGTATGTATGCCTTGAGCCCCTTGTTATCATAGATATATTTGACCCTTCTATAGACAACAGGACATATGCAAGGAGATATGCAGAATCCCTTCTCAGCGAAGAGGCACAGGAGAAAATAGCAGCAAAAAGAAAGGCACAGATAGAATCAGATACCATTGATGTAGATGATAGGCAATGGCATGACATCTACGATAGTTTAAAGAGATTAAAGGAGGGCAGGGACATCCCGCAAGGATTTAAAAAGAGGTTGCCTTCGAACCAATATCCATCAAAGGTCTTTTTCTTCAGGCCCTATGAGCCTCCTGTCAATACCATTGAGAACCGCCTCATTACCGATAATCAGAGGATGTATTTAAGGTTATCCAGCCCGTCAAAAGGGTCGGCAGAAAAAGATTTATCCCCTTCGGGGCAGCCGGGGCAGGGGGCGAGATACCTAAAACTCGATTACAAGATAATATCCAGTGATGATTTTCACATTGGCTCTGGTTTTTCCAGATACCCAAAACCACCGACACATATGCTCTATCCATATAGAAACATAAGTCTTTGGGTATTATTATTCGGTCTTATCTGCTATATCTTCATACCTACCAAGGCTGTCTTGCCAGGCAGCCTCAGATATCCCAGGTGGAGGGTAATCCTGGGGGACCTGGCAGCCTCAATCATGACATTTTTATTTTTTGCCATGCCTTTTTTCATAATTGGCGGTTTTGTCCAGGCTTTTAAACCATATTTTCTGTTTTCAGCGGTTTTCTGGCTCATAAGCCTCCTTGGTGTTTACAGTATAAAGATAGCACTCTGGTATGCAAGCTATGAGGTTGCGCCTGCCCCCGATGGTATCAAGATTGCAACCTATAAGGGTGCAAGGCACCTTTCTTTTGATGCTATGGAGTATTTCCAGCCCATTTTATTCAAGCCTCCAAAATGGCTTATAGCCATTACATGGATTGCTGCATTGAGCGGGAGGGGAGGTGCGGGCAGGGCAATACTTACAGGTCTATCAGAGGCAGGGTCAATAGGTATAAAGCTCAAGGATGGCCATTTTATATTCATAGTAGTCACAGACCAGATGGGGACAACAGCATTGAAGGGATTTGAAGAGATAATAGAGACATTGAGGAAAAAAGGGATTAAAGAGCTTAAAGAGACAAGGGTTATAAGGAGTATGGGGTTCGAGATAATGAAATAAGACCTTTTTCAAAGGTCTCAAGTTATACCACCTCTCAAGTAATAAGAGCCATAACATGGGAAGGGGAGGATATGCAGGTCTTCCATCTGCACTGGCTACCTTTTTATACCTCTTCTTTAATATCTCCTCTATGGGTTTCCAGTCTATTAAGCTGTTTATCTTATCCAGAAAGGTTGGGTTGTTCTTCCTGGCCTCTACTATATAATCGGCAAAGCTATAGGCTGTGAATCTATCTGACATAAGATATCTTTTTGTATTGGGTATAATATTGTTGATATTATCTGTAAATATCTTATGTTTTCAATATATTTAGGGGATATGCCGTGCAAAGGTCTTCTTTCTGGAATCTTAAAGCTGTCTTTGTTATTCTCTTCACCTCAAAGAAGCTCCTTTCAGCACAGTTGATTGTCCTTATCCTCTTCCAGTGGGCATATGGGTATCTATAATAGGTAAGACATAATTCTATATCAATGTGAGAAAAAACCGTTTTTATTTGACAAAGATGTCAAAATTAATATATATAACAAAAAGTGATATATATAAAAATTTGGATAAACCTGCTGTTCCTTATTTTTTTTATACAGGTTGTATCCCCCGCATGGTCATCTGACGATAAATTGGTTTTATTGCCCCGATGGAATCCGCATCAGCCGCCTTGGATTATCAATTTATTCCAGTCATGGCAATAAAAGGCTGGGTATGCGGCACAAACGGCTCCTCAGTACATCTCAAAACAGTAGAATACATATTTCAGATAAAAACCGCAGAACAGGCCTTTCGAGCTGCCACGGCAGCGATTGAGAGCCATTATGCCGCCAGGAATAAAGCAATCAAGCCCCCTGCAAAATTCAAAGGTCTTTCGATTCAGGAGGTTACTGCAACAATAAATGACGCTCTGCAACGTTTTCCTGCCGATATAAGGTTTTACAACAACCAGATAAACAGCAGGAAAAAGGAACTGGAAATTCCCCTGAAAGGCACCCCGGAGAATTTCTTCGGTGTCAATCTGGAGGAGCGTGCCCTACATGAAAATTACCTTCACGATAATTTCCATATTGATACATGGCAGGATGACGGGGCTTACCAGATATGGACAACAACTGATTGTTATACAGGGGCCGAGTTAAGGACGATGCAGCATGCCATCGGACAAGCGCTTGATGCTGCGTCCGCTGCAAGGGATACGTTTTTGAAAACAACTACCCGTGTCCATGACGGGAAGGGTCCTTCCTTTACGCTTTGAGCGGGTTATTAATTATTATGCGCGTAAAAACATTTCTTCTTCTCATAGTTTTCTTTCTGACCTTCGGCTCTACCTGGATTTTTGCACAGGACAATCCTGAACTCCAGGAAATCCGGCGTATCGAAGCACTGCTACTCACCCCATGCGATGAACCCCTTGAACATATGAATGAACTGATAAGGCTTGGTCAGGCATATCAGGAGATGGAAAGACAACGCCTTGCTCTCTACCGTGGAGCCCTTGACGCCCATCAGCGTTCACTCTCTGCATTTGTTGTGAACCCTGACGCCAAGACAGGGTCTGAGGCAGGTCCTTTCCGTTTGCAATACGACCAGTTGTACCAGAAGGCCAAGGCTGCAGGCTTACTGAGACAGGCGAGCTACGCAGATATCCCTGAAGCCTATTCAATGGCCGATATGGCCGCAAAGGTTAAACAATACAGTGCGGAGAACGACCGCTATGGCAATGTAGGAAGCTGGTCGCAGAATCAGGAGGGTATCGGCAATAAACTGTTTATTGTTGAGGCGCAACGTCAGTTGCTGGAAGATATAAAAAAGGAGATGGAACAGCTTAAGGCGGAATGGCAGGCCGCACGGGCTCAATATTTTAAGAAAATGGCCGCTGATCCCTTCAAGGATGTCTTTGCCGAACTTGCAAAACGTGCAGGTTTTATGAAAAAGCAACTTGCCGAGCCCTTTGCCAAACATAGGGAGGAACTGCAGGAACTTGCTGAAAGCGGCCGCTTTGGGCACTGCCTGGGATTCATTGACCCTGCCAGGACATATGCCTATAAGATATATACTGATTTTACTACGATATCTCCTTATTCAGCAGGCCCTGCCGGTACATTCGAGGGTCTCCCAGGCGTGGGGTTCAGGATGGCGCCACCTGCTGACTTTGAACCGATCAAGGCCGCTTCATCTGATATTATTCCTGAGGATTTTCCTCTTGAGCTGCCTCTTAAATACGATCCCAAGGCACACATAAAGGCAGAAATAGAGCGTCTCCAGATACAGGTTAAGGCTGAAAAAGATGCTATTATTGCCATGGGCAAATACCTGACAGGTCTTGACGGATGGGCAGGACAGGTCGTAGGGGAGGGATTCAATGTTTTTTACGGTGTCTGTGATGGTTTTGCAGGTGTTGGCAACATCCTTATAGGCATTGGCACCGCCCCGTTTCACCCCGTTGAAACCTATGAAAAGCTGAATAAAATCAAGGATGGAATAGTTAAAATATATAATGATTCGGATCTGCAAAGGGCCCTGGTTGACAAGGGTCTCGTGGCCACAGCAGATTTTTTCCGCGGCATCGTCGCAGGTGTTGAACTTCTTGTCAGCCCCGATGACCCCCCGGCGAATCAGTTTGACGCCGATGCACTTGCCCATTGGCAGAATAAGGCACAGAATACGAAGCTCGCAAGAGACACACTGTCCAATGTGGAATATCTTGCCGGTCAGGTGGTGGCGGATATTGCAACAGGGGCGATTCTATCAAAGGCATCCAAGGCTAAACTTGCGGCAGAAGTGGTGGATACTGCCGGTGATGTTTCCAGGGCAGGTGTAAAGGCGAAGATGGTTGAGAACGCAGCAAGCAGGGGTGCAAGGCTTGCAGACGATGTGCCTAATGTAAAAGCTATTGATCGTATAAGCGACCAGATAAAAAAGGCCCAGGATGATCTTGCAAAGATCATCGATGATGTGGTGGCACCTAAACCGAAAAGTATCCCCTATGACCAGGGTATGCTTCCCAAACCGGAAGATGTGCTCGCAAAGGCTTCCGCTACTGCCGACAGAGGCGGCATGAACGCTTATTTCCGCCTGAACGACGATTTGGGTGTAAAGGTCGGAAATAAAGAGATATTCAAAAGCTCGACCAAGATTGATGAAGCAGCGGCAAGTCGGGCTGCCCGCGATCTCGATGATGCCGGTCGCCGTTTTCTCGAGGATATCACACGAGATTCTCCCCTGGGACGTCTTCCCCAGGTAAAAGACCGATATTATATTGTTGATGATTTGTTGGAAGGCACCAAGACATACCGGAGTATCGACGCCATACCTGACAACACACGCTACCGAGTCGTCGAAGTCATGGAGAACATACCCCCTTCGACCCATGCGGGCAATCTGGCCAAGACGGGACAACTGACACCGGACCACGTCCGTGCCTACGAGGCATTTATGAGGGATATGAACAGCAAGGGCTATGTATGGACGGACAACAAGCTTGACAACTTTGCCTTCGAAACCATCGATGCCTCTAAAGGGCTCTACCGGGTTGTGCCCCTCGATACAGGGGGAATATATAAGTTAGGTAATCTGCCCTCGGGGATGTCGACGGGCGATATGGCACGTAAAATTCAGCTAATGTATGACAGGGGTTTTGAGGTGGGAGGGTCCCAGGCTAATATGCTCTATGCACAGTTCGAAGAGGCAAAAAAATTAGGCATTCCAGTAGAAATGCTTGATGAGTTGCCACGATATCTCGGTGTACGGGAGATAAACCCGACAGCCCAGGATGTGGCCGCCACATGGGCGCAAGGAATGCGCATGGGTTCCCCTGGAAAGCCTTACAGCACAGCCTATCAACAGATTGCATCAAAGACTGATGATGTGCTGGCACGGGAGGCATCCGATATCCTTGGCGCAAGGCTTGCTGCAAACCCTCAATTTCAGGCGGCCCGGCAGGCACTGGATACTCAAAAGGCTGCACTGTCCGAGGCGCAAAAAAAGCTTGACGATGCCCTGGAACAGGCTGCAAAGGCCGACGAGGCGGCAAAGGCAGCTAAACCGGTTGGCTCTGACGATAAAGGCATAACGATGCTGCAGGGCGCCCTCGGACAGGAGGCTGCGGCGGAGATTGACAAAGCACAGAAAAAGGCCCAGTGCATTGCCGTCATGGAGAAACTGCTGGCAGGTATGAAGGCTGACTGGTTGACCGAGTCTTGGAAACGTTGTCAGGAACAGGGATTCACCTTATTGGGAGCACAGTAATGGCAAAAAGCATCATATATAAAAGCATTGTCTTCAATATATCCGTTTTTGTAATTGCAATCCTCTCTGTGCTGCCTTTATCTGCCCAAGACAAGGAGATTACACCTGCAGAATTCGTTGAATACAACCTCGCAAAAACCCGCGAGCGTCTTGCAAAACTCAAGGAAAATTACAAGAAACAATATGGTTCGGCAGACCTTAACATCCAGACAATTGATCCCGCAATGATTACAGAAGCTCTACCGAAACCTCATCAACTGAAATTCATCATAAGGGCTCCGGAAAAGAAAATCACCGAGATTGCATCAGAAGAGAAAAACTGGCCTTCATCTCTCAAGTTATATCCTGTCTCACTCGGTGTTAATTTGGACTCGTCCCAGGCGGCGGCGGACGATCTGACCTCAGCCATGTTGAGGCTGCCGAGAAAATTAGTCATAAATGCTGCCACAAGCCTAAACGTCATAGGTCAAGCCGAAAAAAAGGAATGTTGTACAGATTTTAAGGTTAACAAAACGGATGATGGCCGTTTCGCAGGCGTCTTATGTACAAGTTATGCAACAGAAAGTATCCTGACTAAACGGGATTTCATAGACCCAAGGGCACTGAAAACACGTCTTAGCTTAGATATCAGTGCATCGCCTGGGGCACAACTGTCGGGCAACGGCGCGGCCGTGATATTCAACACGCCTGGCGCAGGATTCGTTAAAGTTACGCTGCCCAATAATTACAATGCCGGCGATTTTACGGTATCTTCTGAAAAACAATGTCTCCATTTTGATTATGAGGAAAAGCGTGTCTCTAATAATCCGCCCCGTTGGGAAGTTATAGAAAAGATTACCCCGCGTTCTTATAAGGATGGAGCAGGAAAAGATCAGTTTATAAAGGTGGTTACAGACTGGAAGATACCTTCAGATAAGGGCTTGCGCGAGAATGAGGTAATGGCGGACGTTATCGCCTTCAAGGGTGTGCGGATAGACGGACAGGACTATACTGCATCGGGAAAGGAAGCAGAGGGTTTTGATTTCTTTGCCAGAGACAAGGAGAGTTTTAAGACCTTCAGCCTTAAAAACAATGAACCCGACCTCATTCTCCATCGAGCGGCACAAAAAGGTGTAACAAATGACAAGATTGCCCAAGAGAATAAAGGATGGGTTGAGAGCATTGAACCTGCCTCAAAATGGCGCGTGCCGTTAACATATAACGTTTTGGAGAGCGGTCCATTTGCTGTCAGTCAGAACGGTGATATAACCCCCCCTGGGCGGCATAGGAGAGGCAAAGTTGCGCATGCAGCTTGGTCAGCATTGGTCATTGATAAGAAAGATTACCGCCAACCGCTGGTCTGTTGATTTAGACCCCACACTCGCCGACAGGAACATAGCACCTGGGGCACGATACCGTCTGGCAGTGTATGTTGAAGGGACTGCGAATATGGCCAACTACAATGTGGATTGGTCAGGAGGAGGGACGTGGCAGGACAGACAGGCCGGTTTTGCCCGTAAAGGTCAAGGCTGGATTGCAGAGAATTTTGTCACTATTCCTAATAATGCAAAACCTGGCACATTTTTAACCTTATCGATTGATGTTTCCAAGAAAGGGCGAGCAGGCAAAACACCTGGTATTTCCTGGAAGGGTGAATATCAAATTGTTCCTGCCATAGCCTCGATCGATCTTCAACTGGCTGCCAAGGGACAGCCGGCTTCAAAGGACGGGATTGATCTGTTTTTACCCAATCATCTTCCAGACGGCAACCGTTTTATGACAGCCCCATCATATAAGGACAAATCAGGCAATGAGCTCGACGACGTAACAGTAAAACGTTTTCTCATAACGGTTGATATGCGTCTAAACAGCGATACCCCCTCTGTTGCCCAGGTAGACAGCGGAGGAGGCCAGACAGGGATGAATGTGGGAGAGGCATGGATAACAGCACAGATAGGTGGCACGGACCTCGATCCAACCGGTAAGTTGGAAACTGCCAAAAATGATACACTTACATCAAACGGCGTTAGGGTAACATCCAATCAGTTGCTTTTAAGCCGTGGCGAACCTCAGGGCGGTTTTACTTCGTATACACTCAGAGTCATAGGGCCTGCGGACATGAACAAATACCAAGCGCTATTCCATTATCCCAACGGCAGTACAGGAACTCCCTTTATACAAGGTGGGGATGGCAGTCAAATGGCAGGCATATCTACGGTAAACAAGGTGACAAAGGTGGAGATCCTAAAGTCAGGCAAAGTGGTTGCCATGCTATTGGTCAATGATAATGTAGTCCTGCCGCAGCCCGGTATAAAACTAATGCCCATTGCACTGCCTGGAAAGGTAGTGGACAGCATCGACCCCGTAACCGTTGCGAGTGTGACATCAACCGCCGATTGCCGCAAGATGCTGCGTACCCAATACCCTGCCCACTACGGTTCTGCATCCGATGACGTGCTCAACGCCATTTGTGACAGCATAAGAGAAGAAGAAAAGGCTGATATCAAAGAGCAGCGTGAAACACAAAAGGCGCAGAAAAAAATTCTCAGAAGCCTGAAGAAACAGGGACGCAAACTAATGGTATTTAGCGATTCCACACAGGTAGGAACTGTTGTTACAGGCAATTTCAACCCCGATAGAATGAATTGCCGCTGGAGGATAGACAAAGGAGGCTCTTTGGTTATGGAACAGAAACAGACCCAGGTTATACGAGTAGGCAGCGATGGGGCATGTTTTAACACAATCAAGGGATTCCAGGGTAATTTCGATACAGATGCGACGGTAACGGTAGAGTTGATGTATGCATATCCTGCGGTTGCCCCAGGTCAGTTTGTCAGCGGCGCAACGGCCACATCACGGGCAGACATGGATCGCAAGACAATAGAGGAGTGGGTAAACAAATAATGAATTTTTTTAAAAATACACACGTTTTATTTCTATTCATCATATTTACTGTGCTTTGTACCTTACCGGTGTTAATAGTCAACAGATTTGACCCCTTTTCTGCAAATAAATTTGACCCCCCTTCATGGGGTTGTAATTACAAAGTAAAGACCTTTGCACGGCACATCCCCTAAGTATATTGAAAACATAAGATATTTACAGATAATATCAGCAATATTATACCCAATACCCTTACCTAACCATTCAGCCATATGCAGGTTCAGAAACACCCTCTTGCAACTCAACATCTATAAGACACTCTTTCATGAGATAATAAGGCAACTGACACAGTAGAGTTTAAAAGACTGATAGATGAATCAAACCTACCCTGTGAATCATCTGTCATTGCCGATAAGGGATATGCCAGCGAAGAGAACAGGAACATATTGAAATGCAGGAGATATAAGGCAAAAAGGAATAATCCTTTAACTGTAACCCAGAGGGCAATAAACAGGTTGATAAGCTCTGTGAGGTATAAGGTAGAACAGACCATAGGGATACTGAAGAGGTCATATAACTTCTTCCGTATGCGATACAAAGGTATTGATAAGGGGAACATGGAGTTCCTCATAAATGCCATGGCATTTAACCTCAAAAAGGTAGCGCTTATGATGAAATAACAGGAAGGGTTTATAAAAAGAGGTCATAAAAGGCACATATGAGATAATAAACACCCCCGTATATGTGCTGTAATAACAACAATAATGCTGATTAAACAGGTTATAAAGGTAAAAATTATGGGAGATAGGGGTTATGAAAGGTCTAATTGGAATATTACACAGAATGCATTGAGGGTGTAAGGGGCTCAGGATATAATATCTCTAATCTTGTTTAAGAGTTCTTTGGGTTTTATAGGTTTTGGGATAAAATGGAATTCCTTCTCCTCTATACCTTTATTGAGCACTATATCCTCTGTATAGCCGCTTGTAAATAGAACCTTTATATTGGGTTCAATTTTTTTTATCTCCTCATATGCCTCCCTGCCGTTTTTCTTAGGCATAACCGAGTCAAAAAGAAGAAGGTCAATATCTCTGTTTTTTTTGAATATCTCTACTGCCTCTTCTCCATCAGATGCATATAAGACTCTGTAACCAAAATCTTTCAAAATCTGAATAATAAGACCTTTGACCTCTTCATCATCCTCTGCAAGGAGTATAGTCCTGCCACCTTTTTCTTTTTCTATGACAGGGGATAACGGCATCTCTGTCTTTCTTAAATCATCTGTGATGGGGAAAAATATTTTGAAGATTGTCCCTTTGTCTTTTTCAGACTTTATATCAATACATCCTTTGTGTTGTTTTATAATCCCGTAAACAGTAAAAAGCCCAAGCCCTGTTCCTTTGCCCACCTCTTTTGTGGTAAAAAATGGGTCAAATATCTTATCTTTTTTATCATTATCAATCCCTATACCAGTATCGGAAACATAGATGCCCGCATATATACCTGGTTCACCGAAGCTTAGTGTAAAGTCATATAAATCATCCAAACCATCCAATCTTACCAATTCAGTGATAATTGTTATTCTGCCTCCATTCGGCATGGAGTCTTTTGCATTAGCAACAAGATTAAACAATACCTGGTCGAACTGGGTGGAATCCCCCATTATGTAAAGTTCTTCCTCTGATAAGGAGACATCTAACTTTATATCATCTGTAAGTAGCCTTTTTAATAGATTCAATGTATTGGCAATGTGTTTATTAACATCTATAACCTCGGGATTTAAGGGTTTTTTTCTACTAAATGCCAGCAAACTCTGTGTTAGGTTGGCTGCTTTATTGGAGGCGGAAATTATCTGGTCAATATATGTACGGAGCGGGTTATCTTCGCTTGTTTTCATCTGTAAAAGAGTTCCATAGCCGATCAAGGAAGTGAGTATATTGTTGAAATCATGGGCAATACCGCCAGCAAGAAGTCCTATGGCCTCCATTTTGGTTGCCTGGCGGAGTTGTAGCTCCAGTTCTTTACGTTCGGATATGTCAATCAAGATACCCTCATAGTATATTTTTTTTCTATTTTCATCCTTGACTTTATACATTTTTAATTCCGTCCATATAACAGACCCATCTGCTTTTATTAATCTTGTTTCAAGGGGAAAGATATCTTTTTTTAATTTTTCAAAGTTTGATATTTTCTTACGGTCATCTTTGTCGGCAAATCTCTCTGCAAGGTTTATTGATTTTGCTGATTCAATGTTGTAAAAACCGAGTATTTTTAAGAATGCAGGATTTGCCTCCATCAGTTTTCCATCAAGGGAACAGGTAAAAAGGCCAATAGGGACCCTCTCGTAAAGAGCCCTATATCTTGCATTTGATTCTATGGCATCTTTCAGGTGTTTTGATCGCGCAAGGGCAAGCCTCACAGCACTTGGGAGCCTCGTAAAATGTTTTGGTTTCTTTAGAACATAATCGTCAATACCTGTTCTTAATGCCTCTGCCACTATCTCTTCGCTCCCTGAGCCTGTGCACATTATAACAGGACATCTTGGCCAGCGGGTCTTTATAATCCTTAATAATTTAAGTCCATTAGTCCATTTGAGGTCATAGTCCGTTATAACAATATCGTATTCACCCTGTGCAAGGGCAGGTTCAAGCTCTTGGGGGGTACCGACCTGGGTGATTTGTATGTATTTAAATCTCTTTTTCAGATGGTATATGGCAAGTCTTCGCATATCAGGATCATCATCTATCAATAAGGCCCTGGGGTTTTCTGTTACAGGCTCAGCATATATATCAATTATCTCCTTTAAGGAGTCCATGGAAATAGGTTTTAGAAGATAATTATTTGCACCAAGCTCGAAGCATCTCTGGATATCATTACTATCATAGGATGCCGTAAGGATTACAACAGGAAGGTCTGAAAGATCTTTTTGACTTCTTATCCATGAAAGCACATCAAAACCGGTTAGACCGGGCATATAGAGGTCAAGTAAGACAAGGGAGGGTACATGATAAGTTTTTCTGTCAGAATAGCCACCGTACCCAGAGATATATGCTATTGCATCTTCTCCATTTCTTACAACTTGTAAGGTGTTGCGGAAACCAGCTTTTTTGAAGATATATTTTGTAATGTTAATATTGTTTTGGTCATCCTCTACAAGGAGAATGGTTGGCAGTTCCATATTATAGGGGATTAATATTATATTTTTAAAAGCCTGTCAAGTTTTGGTTGAAAATTCCTGGATAATTTTTTTGGCAAAGTTGATAGGGGCAGAATGGGTGCATTTTGGCTTAGATTCTCACAGAGGGCCCTTCAGAAAACACCACCTAAAGAGCCTGCATAGCCTGTAAGCTCCACATAGCCTGTAGCAATGACAGGTTTATTTTTTGACATGCCTTTTCCTTCTACTGCACCCTCCCAGTATATGATCCTTGTAGATGCGTCTGTTATTAATTCCTGTCCGTCCATGAGGGGATATATGGTAAGCTCAATCTGCGCTGCCGGGACCTTAATATGCCATCTGTTGGGATATGTGCCTTTTGTCTTGGGGCTAATCCATTTATTGAGGACCTGGATATTTATAAGAGATAAGGCAAGGTGCCTCGATGTACCGTCTTTTTCCACAATAGTCCCTGATGATGCCCCTTCAACGCTCCCATCCTTTTTTCTCAGGAGGTATATCATAAGGTCTCTGCCATCTGACAGATGAAGGCTGAACCAGTCCCAGCCCTCCTGTTCAGAGCTTAACTGGTTTGAACCGAACTCATGGTCAAACCAGCTTGTCCCATTCACCCTTACAGATTTTTTTGATAATGGTGTCTTTATAAATCCTTTTGTTTTGAGTCGGGTAAAGGAGTAATAATATGAGGCCTGTCCCTGTGTTTCGCCTTTCATGCTCAGGCCGTCTTTCCCGTGAAGCACAACAGGTTTTTCCGGTGTAAGCTCGAGGTCTATCTCCATGCCCTGATGTCCTGCTTTTATAAAAATCCTGTTTTTTTTCATTATGGCCTTCCAATTAAGGAGGCGGATGTCCATTCTATCAGTGGCTGCATATGCAAGGCCTGGACCTTTACGGGAGGTGCGTTCTGTGAACCAGAACCTCTTGTTCTGGATATCTGTTATGGTAAAATGGGCAAGATAGACATCATCAACTATCCATGGATATGTCTTATGATTTTTATCTGTCTGTTGCGGCATTTTTTTGAGGCTGTGTCTGAAAAAGGTAAGCTGGTAACCGTATCTTGCCTGTGTCTCATCAGAGAGGTTCCCTGTAAAATACCACCATTCAGTCCTGTATTCAGGGTGACTCCCATGGTCTTTAGGGAACTCCCACATCCTGTGGCCTATTGCCTGTTTCCATTCAGAGGCATAACAATAAGACAGTGATGAATAGAGGGCAACAGGCAAAAAGTGGATATGGAAAAAAAATAGAAGAGGCAGGATAATCCATATAAGCCTCGTCTTATTGAAAAATTTATACTTGCCCTGTGTGTTCCATTTTTTAAAGTCGAATCCTGAACTGTCTTTCATCACTCTTCCCTTATCTGCATCTGGGGGTATAGTCTATAAACCTTCCATAGGGGATAAAGGGATGCCCCTATGCTTGCCAGGATCGCTGTTGTGAATGCAGCCAAATATGGGTTGAGACTGAAGTAGAAGAATATGGTCCAGTTAAAGCTCTCAAGATTTATTACCTTTATGAGTATATAGGCAATGGCTGAACCTGTGAATATGCTCATGAGAAAGCTTATCAGACCCATTCCTATGCCCTCCATGAGTGTTATAAGTGCTACCTGACCTGTAGAAAACCCCAGTGCCCTGTAGATACCGAACTCCTGCTGTCTCTCCACAAATAGCGTCATAAGAGCCCCTGCTATACCAAAAAAGGCCACTATTGTTGCCAGTGTCCTCATAGATCGGGTGATGGCAAATGTATTGTCAAAGACACCGAGAATCCTTTCGTGAAACTGTCTCTGTCTCGATGTAGGCAGTCCCCTTGCGTATGCCATTTTCTCCACCTGCTCGATAATCCCCTGCCTCTTTTCACCTTTTACATCGATAAATATGCCGAGGCTATTGATTGTGCGGTCATTGAACAGATTTATATAGGTAGAACGGTCCATCATTATTACACCGTGTTCAGTGGAATAATCATGGAATATCCCGGTGACAGGCAGGGATACCATACCCCTTGCACTTTCAATGGAGACTGTATCGCCCTCCTTTATGCGAAAACGCCTTGCAAAGCTCTCTGATACTATTACAGAGCCTTTTTTCACCGGGTCCCAGTTTTCGCTGCCACCCTTGAGCCAGCTAAACTGGGTATATTTTTTGAGGACAGAAGAATCAATGGCGGTTATATGGACAGGCTTGCCCCTGTATGTAATCTGGATATTTCTGTAGATATCTATACCACCTATGCCAGGTATTTTTTTCAATTCTTCGTATAACTCCAGCGGTACATCCACATCAGACCTCGTGGATATATAGATATCACCCCTTAGCTGGCTGTTCATCCACCATATCAGGGAGTGACGAAAGCTGTGGATCAGAGAACCAAGGCCTATGGCCATGGATAATGCTATCATAAAGGCTGCAACAGCAATGGATGTCCTGTTTGTATTGAGCCAGATGTTGCTTATGGCAATCTTTCCTATCGTCCCTGATAGATATGAAAAAAACCTTCTCAATAAAGGTATGGACACCATCAAAACAAAACCGGTCGTTAGGCTAATGCCGATGAGGAATATAAATGTCCCAGCAAACCCTATATAGACATGGGCAGAGGTGAAAAAAAGAAATACAATACCCATGAGGATTATCAATAACCCGTAGACAGAAAGCTTTTTTACTGTTTTTCTGCTTGCTTTCTGATAGATTCTCCCACGGAGGGCAGATACTGGTTCGGTTTTAACAAGGTCTATCATGGGGGTTATGCCGCCCAGTAGGCTTGCCCCGCAGCCTAAGACTATGCCTGCCAGCATATTCCACCACGACCATGCAAGGGGTGTGGGTCGCAGAAAGAAATAGAGATTACTTATGGTGCTGCCCAGGATATCTGTGAGGATACGGCTCAAGATATAGCCAAATATAGAGCCTATGGCACCTCCTGCAATCCCGAATAAAATTATCTCTGTGGTAAACGCCAGAAAGACCTCAGACCTTCTAACACCGATACCCCTCATTATACCTGCGTCCTTTCTTCTACTCACAACGGCAAACATGGCAGTGTTGTATATGAGAAATACACCTACAAACAGGGCAAGGAGAGACAATGCCTGCAGGTTGAGTTTAAATGCCTGGAGCAGGGCAGTCAGATTTTCCCTCCTCTGCCTATTGGATTCTATCTTGAATCCCTGTCCCCAACGCCCCCGAAACCCTGTATCATCATTGAGTATTAGGTCAATCCTGTCTATCATGCCTTTTAATTCAAATACCTTTTGGGCATTACCTATGTCCATTATAATCAGTAGTTCGCCTGATGGGTTGGAAAATGTGCCCACAACATTAAATATGCCCTTGTTGGTATTTATGGTATCTTTAGGGGATAGCCCGAGCTTTTTTGCCATACTGCCGTCTATCAAAACGGCATTTTCCATGTAGATAAAGTCATACAGGACATTATTTTCCTGTGAATACCTGTCTCTGGATATGGTGCGGACTATCTCAGGTCTTATATTACTGTCGAGAAAAGGGTCTATGCCGAGGAGCCGAACCACCTCGCCATCTGCTATTCTGATCCTCCTGTCTATAACCGGTGAAAAAAAGTCCACTGCTGGGTCATTTATAATCTCTATAAGTATGTCTTCATCCATAGACCCGGCAGGTTTTTCTATGTGATGGGTTGCCTTGCCTCTTAAGAATTCTATGGCCTCGTTGAAGCTATATAATGCAGACCTGGCAGAGATGGCCATGCCTATTACAGCTGCTACGCCGCATGCAATCCCCAAAAGCTGAAGGATACTCAAGCTTCTTCTCCGCAAGAGGTATCGCAGAAATGCCTTTATGACTATCTTCAAACCTCGCAGTCCCCTGTTGATCTATCTTCTACGAGAATACCGTCCACCATGTTTATGATTCTGGTGGCAAATCTGCATGTATTCATTGCATGGCTCACCATAATGAGGGTAGCCCCATATCTTTTGCACTGTGATACAAGGAGGTTTAATACATGTTCGCCTGTTGCTGTATCGAGATTGCCTGTTGGTTCATCGGCGAGGATAATGGATGGTTTCTTTACAATGGCCCTTGCTATGGCCACACGTTGCTGTTCACCACCAGATAACTGAAAGGGGAAACGGTTTTCCTTGCCTTTAAGGCCAACTGAAGACAGGGCTTCAAGGGCTGAGTCCTTGTCCGGCTTACCTATAAGTTCAAGGGAAAATAGGACATTTTCCAGTGCAGTAAGGGTAGGTAGAAGGTTGAAGAATTGAAAGACAAAACCTATTCTTTTTCTTCTTAATTCAGTCCTGACTTTTTCACCCATTGCCTCCATATCATTGCCCTCTATCTCTATCTTTCCCTGTGTTGGTCTATCGAGCCCTGCAATGAGATTCAATAGTGTTGTCTTTCCAGAGCCACTTTTACCGAATATGGTCAGTATCTCCCCTGGATAGACCTCAAGATTCGCCCCCCTCAGGGCAAAACTCTCCTCATCGGTATTGTATCTCTTCCATAGGTCAATGGTCTTTATTATAGGTCTTGGTGTGTCCATGTTGCTATGTAAGGATGTTGACTTAAGGTCATGGGCTACAGGCTATTAATATCTAAACATACAGAAAAGACTATAAACACAGGTTTTAGGGTAAAGCCTAAATCTTTTGCCTTTTGTTATATATACTCATGGCCTTTTCTTTGCCTTCATATACAAAGGTATATAGGGCCTCTGCTGCAATGTCGAGGGTTTCATGGAGGGCCTCAGTCTCATCTTTCCTGAAGTTTGACAGGACATATTCTACAGGGTCCATAACAGGGTCTCTGCCTATACCTATCTTCAGCCTGAAGAAATCCTTTGTCTCCAGGGCATCTATTATGGACCTTACACCCCTGTGGCCACCGTCTTTTCCATCCCATCTAATCTTTATCCTGCCAAATTCCATATCCATATCATCATGGATGATGATAAGTTCTTCTGTTTTAATATTAAACCTCTTCGCCAGTGATAACACTGTGGCGCCAGAGATGTTCATATATGTGTCTGGCTTTGCGATTATCAGGTCTTCTTTTATACCTACAGTGGAGTTACAAATCTTTTTATCAAGGGGTATGGAATACCTATGGGAAAACCTATCTACTGCAAGGTATCCCATATTATGTCTTGTAGAGACATATTTGTGGCCCTTATTCCCGAGACCGCATATAAGAAACAAAGAAGCGCCTTATGCCTCCTTTTTCTCCGGTTCAGCAACCTCTTCAGCTACTGGTTTTTCCTCTGCCTCTGGAGGTATCACGGTTACGATGGCAATCTCAGGGTTTTCAAGGAACCTCAGACCAGGGTATGATATATCGCTTATATGGATGGAATCACCTATATCAAGTTCTGTAACATCCACATCTATCCTATCAGGTATCTGGCCAGGCATACATTCAACAACAATGGTCCTTAGGTGTTGCTCCACAATCCCGTTATTTATTATACCCTTTGCCTCACCGATAAGGTGTATTGGCACCTCTACCTCTATCTTTCTCTCCATGGATACATGGAGGAAGTCTATATGGAGTATATGGTCTTTATATGGATGATACTGCACCTCTTTGACCATGACAGGCATCTCTTCTGTATCGCCATTTTTTTGAAGCTGCATCTTTAATATGGTGTTCCTCTTTAATTGTTTGCTTAGTCTTTTCCATTCCCTGGCAGACACTGATAACATCCGGGTCTCTGTCTCCCTTCCGTAGAGTATTGCAGGTATGCTCCCCTGGTTTCTGAGCTTTCGTGTCACTGATTTCCCGCTTCCTTTTCTTATATCTGCCTTAATAAACATCTCTTCCATGTTTTCCTCCGGTTTTTGAAGATTCTTCTATATAAATAGTGAACTTACCGATTCATCTCTGTGTATCCTCTTGATTGCCTCCCCTAAAAGTGGAGACACGTCAAGGACAGTGATATTTTTTAGTTTGCTCGCCTCCTCAGACAGGGGTATGGTATTTGTCACCACAAGCTCCTCTATAGACGAATTCTTTAGCTTTTCCACAGCATTCCCTGAAAGTACAGGGTGTGTGCAGCAGGCATAAACGCTGATAGCGCCGTTTTGTCTTAAGGCCTCTGCTGCCTGGACAATGGTGCCCCCTGTATCTATCATATCATCGAGGAGTATGGCCACCTTCTTTTTTACATTTCCTACTATATTCATGACCTTTGATACATTTGCCTTTTCCCTTCTCTTGTCGATAATGGCAATGGATGCATTAAATCTTTTTGCAAGCTCCCTCGCCCTTTCAACCCCGCCGGCATCTGGTGAGACAACAACTATATCGCCTTTTATCTTTTTCAGATATTCGAATTGAACAGGGAGTGCATAGAGGTGGTCAACGGGTATGTCGAAGAATCCCTGAATCTGACCTGCGTGGAGGTCCATGGCGAGGATACGGGATGCCCCTGCAGTGGTTATGAGGTTGGCAACGAGTCTTGCAGATATGGATGTCCTGGGGACTACTTTTCTGTCCTGCCTTGCATATCCGTAATAAGGTATTACAACGGTTATCCTGGATGATGATGCCCTTTTAACAGCGTCAAGCATAACAAGGAGTTCCATAAGGTTATGGCTTACAGGTGGGCATGTGGGCTGGACGAGGAATGTATCCATACCCCTTACACTCTCTTCTATCTCTACCTGTATCTCACCGTCACTGAATTTGCTTACCTTTGCCTTGCCTATCTCTATTTTCAGATAACTGCATATGCTCTCAGCAAGTTTTCTGTTGGCATTTCCTGAGAATATCCTCAACTTATCCACTTTGGGTGCCCCCTTTAAAAATTAATTCTGGGGCGGGAGGATTCGAACCTCCGAATGCAGGCTCCAAAGGCCTGTGTCTTACCGCTTGACGACACCCCAATATATATAAATTCTTACTCTTTTTCCTTTGCTGCCTTACTCAACTCTTTTTCGTAAGCCTCAAGGACATTTGCCTCTATCTTCTGTCTCGTCTCATTGTTTAGAGGGTGGACAGTGTCCCTGTATGACCCGTCCTTCATTTTTTTGCTGGGCATGGCAACAAAAAGTTTGTTTTCACCGTGTATTATCTTTAAATCCCTGATAATAAAACAATCATCGAAGACAATAGATGCATATGCCTTAACCCTTTTTTCATTGACAGGAAAAATCTTTATGTCTGTAATCTCCATAAACTTTGCCCCTCCTATTTTATGCTTTTAGCAGTAAAAACCCTTCCTAAGTCATTAAGTTTAGTTGATGCCTCTTCTGCCTTAATGCTGTTGTCAAATATGCCAAATACAGATGAACCACTGCCGCTCATAATTGACCCCAAAGCCCCTGCCTGGAGCAACCTCTCTTTTATTTTTATTATATCCGGAAGCATAGCTATGGCAGCCTTCTCGAGGTCATTATGGAGAACATTCACAACATCATGGACAGAATTGAAATTAACACTCAATTTAATATCATTTTCCTTTTTTGTCAACACGATTTTTAGACTTTCATATACATCTTTTGTGCTCAATGGCCTCTCCGGGTAGACTATGACATAGTATAATCCCGGTAGCTCGATAGGTGTTATTATATCCCCTATACCCCTCATTATACACGGCCTTCCATATAGAAACAATGGGCAGTCAGCCCCGACCATTCTTGCAATCTCAAAGAGCTCGTGGTCTTGGGCATTAATAACCCATTCTTCAACGAGTGCCTTGATGGTTGTGACACCGTTACTACTCGGCCCTCCTAAGCCGCTACCTATAGGTATATGTTTCTCAATAAATATATCTGCACCTTTCTTTATCTTATATCTCTCTTTTACGAGCATGGCTGCCTTTAAAATTGTATTCGTCCTGTCCTTAGGGAGCACACCTCTGTCATCGTTTACAATAACTGTATCTTCATCAAGACATTTTATGGTAATCCTGTCATAGATGGATACGAGGTCAACTATACTTACTATATTATGATAGCCATCTGCTCGTCTTCCTATGACCTTGAGAAATAGATTTATCTTGGCCGGGGAACTTACTGTAATCATCTTATCACTTGATTGTCTCGACCTGAAAGCTGTCAAGGCTATATTCAGGGTTGGCAATGATGTTTATCTTGGTTTTGTAGGTATTTTCTATGAATTCAAGGGAGGCCTTTTCCTCTTCATATAGAAGCCTTGCTACCTCCGGTGAGAGGTATACATTGTATGCCTTTCCCTCATCTTTTTTGCACATGCTTGTTAGCTCCCTCAACACCTCATAGCATACTGTATATTTGGCCTTTACATAGCCTGCACCCTCACACACAGGACAGGCATCTGTAAGTATATTTACTATGTTATGCCTTGTCCTCTTCCTTGTAATCTGCACAAGGCCGATCTCGCTGATGGGGTAGGCATAGGTTTTTATCCTGTCTTTTTTCAGGGCATCTACAAGGGCCTGGAAAACCATCTCCCGTGACTCCCTCTTCTCCATGTCTATAAAGTCAATGATTATTATGCCTCCTATGTTCCTCAGCCTTATCTGATATGCAATCTCTTTAACAGCCTCCAGGTTTGTCCTTAGGATAGTGTCCTCCAGGTCTTTTTTTCCCAGATATCTACCTGTGTTTACATCTATTACCGTCAATGCCTCTGTATAGTCGAATACTATATATCCCCCTGATTTGAGCCATATCTTTTTCTGGGAGAGCTTTGCGATCTCTATCTCTATACCGAAGACCTCGAATATAGGGTCTTTTTCATCAAAGTATACCACCTCGCAGTTTTCCTCCGGCAGGTATTCATTGATGAATTGTCTAATTTTATCAAATAGTAATACATCATCGATGATAATCTTCTTTAGATTATGAGAATAGAGGTCTCTTATGACACGGAAGATAATGCCGAGGTCTTGATGGAGTATCGAGGGTGCCCTTGTGTGTCTTGACTTCTCCAGGATACTCTCCCATATCCTTTTTAAAAAATTCAAGTCACTTTTAAGTTCTTCCTCTGTCTTGCCTTCTGATGCAGTCCTTGCAATTATACCAAAACCCTTGGGGCATATGTCTTTCAACAGGTTTGCCAGCCTTTTTCTCTCACCCTCATCCTCTATCCTCCTTGATACACCTATATGTTGTGTAGAGGGCATAAGCACCAGGAGTCGACCGGGCAGTGTTATCTTGGATGTTACCCTTGTCCCCTTCTGACCTATGGGTTCCCTTGACACCTGGACTATTATCTCCTGTCCCTCCTCAAGGACACCTTCTATACGCTCATTCAGGTCAATGGGCAATATAACGTCGAGGTCATCGAACTCTTCATACATTGCCCTGTCGAGGATTATATCGCCTACATATAAAAAGGCAGATTTTTCAAGCCCTATATCAATGAAGGCCGCATCCATCCCCGGTACTATCCTTGCTACCTTGCCTTTATAGATATTACCCACTATATTCTTTTCGTATTTTCGCTCTATAAAGAACTCAACCGGGATACTGTTTTCAAGAAAGGCCATCCTTATCTCGTTGAAGGTCACATTAATTATCAACTCTGATGCCATAAATCCTCTTATCCTCCACTTTTATAATCCTCTCAAACTCGTTGCCCTGGAGATACTGCTTTATCCTGTCTGTTTTGACAGAATAAAAGACCCTGCTGTCTTTCTTAAAGAGATATCTCAGGTCTTCATTTAAATTGTCTTTTCTGGCAACAAGGATATAAGTATACTCATTTTTGATATTTTTTAAACTGTCTAAAAAGAACTCATAGATCTTTATCCCCCGCGGGAGAAATCTGTTTATGTCTTTTATGAGTTCCATGTTAATTAGTTTATCATCTTTTGTCTCTATCTCTATGAATTCACATATACTTTCAACCCCTACAGGCAGTGCATTGGATAAGGCTATCTTGGGTATGGGGTGGTATCTGCCATGGGTCTCAAGGGTTATGCCTTTTGACCTGAATGCCCTTAACAGGATGTTCATGGTATCCAGGTGTCCTATATATCTTGAATCCCCGTATTTACCGTAGCGGAAGGTTATTTTTTTTGCGTCCCCATGGTATCGGGTGTCTGATAAACCATCCTTGTCTTCCATGGCCATCCCCTCTGGGCGTTTTTCTCTATTTTTTTCTGTTAGCGGTCTGCATTTAATACCACAGCCGGTGCACATGGAATAACAGTCCGGGGTCATAAGACCACTCTCTGCATTCTCCAGTTCCCCGGTGAGAAAAGATTTATCGAGACCTGTGTCTATGAAATCCCAAGGTAATGGTAGTTTCAGGTTTTTTTTGGTGAGATATGTATTCATATCCATATTGTTTTTTGTAAACCAGTTAAAATAGACTTCAGGCTTAAAAAATTCATTCCACGCCTCAAGCCTTATGTTATTCTCTGCAAGGTATTCAAAAAGGGGTAAAAGCGTTTTATCCCCCCTCGAGAGCAGGGCCTCTACAATGCTTGTCTTTATGTCCCTGTATTTGACCTTTACACCTGTTTTTTTTAACGAATCTTTTATGATATGTATCTTTTCATTGAGGGTGTCCTCATCTTCCATGGCCAGCCATTGAAATGGCGTATGTGGCTTTGGGACAAAGGGTGACACAGCGAGATTGATGTTTATCCCTGCGCCCTTAAACTCCTTAACTATATCCCTTATACCCCTTATGTCTTCCTCTTTTTCCCAGGGGAAGCCGATCATTAAATAGAATTTAAGGTTTCTCCAACCATACCGCTTTAAGGTGGGTATCTGATCTATAAGATAGCCTATATCTATTTTTTTATTGAGCCTACATCGCAGGGCCTCTGAAGATGCCTCTATGGCAAAGGTGAAGCCAGTCCTTGCAATCCCACCGATTGTCATAATCTCTTCATCTTTCAATGAGCCTATCTTGAGTGACGGCAGGGACACAGAGATATTTCTATGTCTATTCTTAATATGGGTGATAACCTCGCCAAGCCCTGTATAGTCCCCGGTGCTCAAAGACAGAAGGGATACCTCCTCGTAACCGGTATATCTCAAAGCCACATCTATTATCTCTTTTACCTTCTCCACTGAGCGTTCCCTGTAGGGTCTATACCCGAAACCTGCCATACAGAAACGACAACCGTTCCCACAGCCCCGGGAGACCTCTATATTGAGCCTGTTGTGTATGCTGCCAGTTACAGGTATAGGGGGTCTCACTGGATGGAATGAACTATTGAGGTTTTCTATGAAAAGCCTTTTCACCTTATTTTTTCTGAAAAGGGGTGAATATACCCCATCAAGCTCAGATAACTCTTTTATTATGTTTAACCTTGCCTCGCCTTTTAATGATTTATATTTTTTGATTATCTCTAAAAGGACATCTTCTGCCTCACCTACCACAATGAGGTCAAAGAATTCATCAAAGGCAGAGGGGTTGAGCATAAGGGGTCCACCGCCTATTATTATGGGTCCCTGGTCCCTCTGCGATGATTTTATCCATATCCCTGAAAGCTTGAGCATATTAAGGATATTGGTTATGTTTAATTCATAGGTCAGGGAAAACCCTATCATATCCATCATGCTAAGGGGGGTCTTTGACTCAAGGGTAGAGAGGGGCAGGTTGTTCTGCCTGAGATAGATGTCCATATCTATCCATGGTGCAAAGCACCTCTCGCACCACACGCCCTCCATGCTGTTTGCGAGTTCATAGAGGAGGAAATGTCCGTAATAGGACATGCCTACCTCATATACATCAGGGTAGCATAGGGCAAACCTTACCTTTACATCTGCCAGGTCTTTAATGACAGCATTAGGCTCAAGGCCTATGTATCGGGCAGGCTTAATTATATCCCTTGGTATTAATTGCATTTTTTATCTAGTCAGGGTTCGAGTTGGATAGAACCTTTGAATCTCCTTTTAAAACTCGGCCATTATGTTTTTTAGATCATCTGTTACCATCTTCTTTATCCTATCCAGGGCATCCTGTGTATCTGCCTCAAACCTCAGGACAAGGACAGGCTGTGTGTTAGAAGAACGGACAAGACCCCAGCCATCGTCTAATAGAACCCTTACACCGTCGATGTCTATGATTTTATACCTATCCCTGTAATAATCTGTAAGCCTCTTTACTACCTGGAATTTTACACTGTCAGGACATTCAATCCTTATCTCCGGTGTTGAATAGAGTTTGGGCAGGTCTTTCAAGAACTCTGATACAGGTCTGCCTTCCTTCTCCATTATCTCTATAAGCCTCAGTGATGCATAGATAGCATCATCATAGCCAAAGAATCTGTCTGCAAAAAACATGTGTCCGCTCATCTCTCCACCCAGGACAGCATTCAATTCCTTCATCTTCTGTTTTATGAGGGAGTGTCCTGCCTTCCACATAACCGGTTTGCCACCATGTTTTTCTATGTCTTCATAGAGGTTTTTCGAGCACTTTACCTCTGACACAAAGTATGCGCCCTGTCTCTCCTTGAATATATCCCTAGCAAATATAATCATGAGGTAATCACCCCAGATTATATTGCCCTCATTATCAACAACGCCTATCCTGTCTCCGTCTCCGTCATAACCAATACCTACATCTGCCTTTTTTTCAAGGACTGTCTGCCTTAAGGCTACCACGTTTTTCTCCACCGTAGGGTCCGGGAAGTGATTGGGAAAATGGCCGTCTACATCGCAGAAAAGGGGTATTACATTCTGTCCCATCTCCTTCATGATAGGGACAGCCACAGCCCCTGCTACACCATTCCCTGCATCAACAACAATATTGAAACTCTTTTTGATATTTATATTTTTCCTTAAAAAATTGTAGTAGTCCTCAACAATATTTTTATACTCACTGTATCTGCCCTCTCCCTTTACAAAACTGTTGGCCTCTATAATCCTTCTTATATCCTGTATCTCCTCTCCAAAGAGGGTTGTCTTGCCGAATGCCACCTTAAAGCCGTTAAATTCTGGAGGGTTATGACTACCTGTGACCATTATCCCGCCGTCCACATCCATATTAAAAAGGGAGAAATAGAAAAGCGGGGTAGGGCACTGGCCTAAATCAATCACACTGATACCTGATTCTACCATCCCCTCTACTATGAGGTTCTTTAGGTGTTCTGAACTCAACCTGCCATCTCTCCCTACAGAGGCGTTTTTTTTACCTCTTTCATGCATATATGAGGCAAAGGCCCTGCCTATATTCTTTACCACATCATCGGTGAGGTCTTTTTCAACAGTCCCCCTTATATCATATTCCCTAAATATCTCTTTGTTCATTGTCCCCTCCGCTTATTTAAATAATTCAGTTGACATATATTTTTCTTATAAATAATATATGTAAATGCTCAAAATCTCAAGTAAAAAGGGGATTATATGGAAAAACAGTATGTTATCGAGGACTTTACATTAAAGGATACATGGAGATTATTCCGTATAATGGCAGAATTTGTAGAGGGTTTTGAAGACCTCTCCGATGTCCATCCTGCTGTAAGTATATTCGGTAGTGCAAGGTGCGTAAAGGGTGACCCTCTGTATGAAAAGGCATTGAAATTAGCCAGAATCCTCGCAAAAAATGGTTTCAATGTTATAACCGGCGGCGGCGGTGGAGTAATGGAGGCGGCAAACAGGGGCGCCAAAGAGGGTGGGGCAAAATCCATAGGGATAAATATTGAATTGCCCTATGAACAGAAACCAAACCCATATTCCACTATTAAACTGAGCTTCAGATATTTCTTCGTAAGGAAGGTTATGTTTTTAAAGTATGCTGTGGCCTATATAGTTTTACCAGGTGGTTTTGGCACCCTTGATGAGTGTTTCGAGGCAATAACCCTCATACAGACAAAAAAGGTAAAACCCTTTCCTGTTGTTTTGATGGATTCCTCATACTGGAATGGACTGATAAATTGGATAAAAGACACCATGCTTACAACCGGCAAGATATCACCGGAGGATATGAACATATTCAGGGTGATGGATGAGCCGGAGGAGGTTGTAGAATATATAAAGAGGTTTGTGATCCTTTGATGGACTGCCTTTGCCATGGGTTATGTCCCGGGCCTTGGGTTAGGCATGACTCTAAAGGTTGTTAATCAATGGTCCGGGTATCCCCCAGAGTAAGACCTTTTTCAAATCCCTATTTTGATTGTATAGGCTATTTACCTTTCTCTGCCACCTTTGCCCATGTATCTCTTAGTGATGCAATACGGTTAAATACAGGCCTCTGGGGTGTGGAATCCTTTATATCAATGCAGAAATACCCAAGTCTTTCAAACTGGTATCTGCTGCCAGGGGCTGCACCCTTAAGGCCCGGTTCAACATAACATGATGTGAGGACCTCAAGGGATTCTGGATTGAGGTATTTGGTAAACTCATCTCCTTTATCGGCAGGATCCGGGATGCTGAATAGCCGGTCGTATAGCCTTACCTCTGCTGGTATTGCATGTTTTTCTGATACCCAGTGTATTACCCCCTCTATCTTTCTTCCATCAGCAGGGGGGTTATCCTTGGTTGTGGGGTCATATGTGCAATGTATCTCTATGATTTTACCTGATTTTTCATCTTTTACAGCCCTTTCAAATTTTATTACATAGGCGTTTCTCAGTCTTACCTCCCTGCCCGGTGCAAGGCGTTTGTATTTTTTTGGCGGGTTCTCATTAAAATCATCCTGTTCAATATATAGGGTCCTTGAGAAGGGGACCTTTCTCGTCCCCATAGATGGGTTCTGTGGGTGGTTTGGTGCATCAATCTCCTCTACCCTATCCTCTGGATAGTTATCTATTATCACCTTGAGGGGTCTTATAACTGCCATTATCCTTGGGCATCTTTCATTGAGGTCATCGCGGACGCATGCCTCAAGGAGGGTAATGTCAACAAGGTTATCATTTTTGGCAACCCCAATCTTTGTGCAGAAGGTTTTTATTGCCTCCGGTGTATAACCCCTTCTCCTCATCCCTGCAATGGTGGGCATACGGGGGTCATCCCAGCCTGAGACATGACCTTTTTCCACAAGCTCTATGAGCCTTCTTTTGCTCAGTATGGTGTAGCTCAGATTAAGCCTTGCAAACTCTATCTGTCTTGGCTTATCACCCTCTATAAGCTCGTTGACAATCCAGTCGTATAAAGGCCGATTGTTTTCAAATTCAAGGGTGCAGATGGAGTGTGTAATCCTCTCAAGGGCATCGGACAGACAGTGGGCAAAGTCATACATGGGATATATAACCCAATTATTCCCTGTCCTGTAGTGGGGTGTCCTTTTTATCCTGTAGAGGATAGGGTCTCTCATGAGTATATTAGGGGATGACATATCTATCTTTGCCCTGAGCACATGGCTTCCGTCTTCAAACTCCCCTGCTCTCATCCTTTCAAAGAGGTCAAGGTTCTCTTCAACAGAGCGATTGCGATAGGGGCTATCTCTACCGGGCTCTGTAAGCGTCCCCCTGTATTCCCTTATCTCATCGGGGCTGAGGCTGCATACATAGGCCTTGCCTGCCTTTATAAGACGGACAGCGAATTGATAGAGTTGTTCAAAGTAATCAGAGGCATAAAAAAGCCTGTCCTCCCAGTCAAAGCCCAGCCATCGGACATCATTAATAATAGATTCCACATACTCCATGGATTCGCCGGCAGGGTCTGTGTCATCCATACGGAGGTTACATGTGCCTTTATATTGTGCGGCAATCCCAAAATTCAGACATACGGATTTTGCGTGTCCTATATGGAGATAGCCATTAGGTTCAGGGGGAAAACGGGTTGCCACGCGCCCGCTGTTTTTGTTTGCCTTGAGGTCTTCATTGATTATATCCCTTATGAAATCAGTGGAGGGGAGGTTTTCTGTCTGGGTCATATCTAACTCCATGGATTTAGCAGTGTACTTAACTACCATAAATACCATAAGAATAAATATCTTTCAACAGGACGTTTAATAAATAGTGGAGAAAATTGCAAAGAGATTGTATTATATCCCTGCATTCTAAAAAACTGGAGGAGATATGAGCGGTATATTTGGCGTTGTATCGAAGAGAGACTGCACAGGCGACCTTCTCTATGGAACAGACTATCACTCACACATGGGGACAGAATATGGAGGCATGGCTGTATTTGGAAAAAAGCTCCATCGCCATATCCATGATATAAGCAAGTCACAGTTTAAATCCAAATTCTTTGAAGAATATAAGGAGATGGAGGGGAACCTTGGTATAGGGGTTATAAGTGACAGGGACCCTCAGCCATTGATAATAAGCTCTAAATTCGGTACCTTTGCCATTGCCTCTGCAGGCCTTGTGGAGAATACAAAGGAGCTGGCCATGGAACTCCTTGAACATGGAGAGACCTTTGGTGAGATGTCAGGCGAGGGTTTTAATTCTGTAGAGCTCATTGCCAAGATTATCACCCATAAAAAGACCATTATAGAGGGTATAGAGGCTGTCTATGACAAAATAAAGGGCTCGGCGACCATACTTCTGATGACTGAAAAGGGCATCTTTGCAGCCCGTGACCGTTATGGAAGATTGCCCCTTGTGATAGGTGAATCGCAGGATGGATATGCGGTTGCCAATGAGACATGTTCATTCCTCAATCTCGGTTATAAAATAAAAAAATACATAGAACCAGGGGAGATAGTTTTCATAGGTAGAGAAGGTATAGAGGAGAAATACAGAGGGAAGAGGCAGAATCAGATATGTTCATTCCTGTGGATATATACAGGTTATCCTGCATCGAGCTACGAGGGGATAAGCGTTGAGATTGTCCGTGAGAGAAGCGGGAGATTGCTGGCAAAAAACGACAATGTAGAGGCAGACCTTGTGGCAGGAGTCCCTGATTCAGGGGTCGGCCATGCTATAGGCTATGCTATGGAGTCAGGTCTTCCATATAGAAGACCCCTTGTTAAATACACACCAGGCTATGGCAGGAGCTATACGCCCCCAGCCCAGGAGATTAGAGACCTTGTGGCAAAGATGAAACTTATCCCAGTAAAGGAGGTTATCGAGGGGAATCGCATTATCCTCTGTGAGGATTCCATTGTCAGGGGCACACAGCTTAAAAACTACACTCTGAAGAAACTGTGGGATTCAGGGGCAAAGGAGGTCCATGTAAGACCTGCGTGCCCGCCCCTTATGTTTCCATGCAGGTATGCCCTGTCTACCCGCTCTGTAGAGGAGCTTATTGCCAGGCGTGCAATCTGGGCTATTGAAGGCAAAGACATAGAGGATATAAGGGAGTATCTCGATGACACCACAGAGAAATATAAGGCAATGGTGGACTGGATTGCCAGGGAACTGGGCGTAACAAGTCTCCGTTATCAGAAGATCGATGATATGGTGAAGGCAATAGGTATGCCAAAAGAGCAGTTATGCCTTCACTGCTGGATAGGGGATAATGAATAGAATAGATTGAGAATATGTGTAGTAGAAGAAGGATAGCAGTTGTTATACCTGCGTTTAATGAGGAAAAGAGCATAGGGGAGGTTGTCCATAGCATAAGGGGATTGGGCGAGGGCTTTGATGCAATAGTCATAAATGATAATTCTACAGACAGGACAACAGAGGTTGCCCTCAAGGCAGGGGCAGTAGTGATTGAATTGCCCTGTAATCTTGGCATAGGAGGGGCAGTCCAGACAGGATATAAATTTGCCAGAGATAGGGGATACGATGCATGTATCCAGGTAGATGGAGACGGACAACATCCTGCTGACCAGATACCCCGATTGATTGCCCCCCTTTTTGAAGATGGTTACGATATGGTCATTGGTTCAAGGTTTGTAACGGACAGCGACTATGAGATATCTTTTATGAGGCTTGTGGGTATAAAGGTGCTGTCTTTTTTTCTTAAGATTACAACAGGCATGGATGTAAAGGATACTACAAGCGGATTCAGGGCTATAAACAGGAAGGTCCTCGAGCTTTTTGCTAATGAGTATCCCCAGGACTATCCTGAGCCAGAGTCCCTTGTCTTTGCCCACAAAAAAGGTCTGAGGGTTAAGGAGATCCCGACGAGGATGGCGAGCAGGATGTATGGGAAATCCTCAATAACACCTATTCTTTCAGCATATTATATGATAAAGGTCATGCTTGCCATGTTCATTGACCTCTTTAAAAAGTGATATAGAGGGGGAGTTATGCTACACATGCAATTTATAATAGGGCTTATAAGCATAGGCTTTTTTATTGTCACCTTTGAGTTTATAAGAAAGAGGTATCTCAGGGAGGAATATGCCATACTATGGCTCCTTACATCTCTGGCTATAGCGGTTTTAAGCCTCTGGCCCGGGCTTATTGACATAATAAGCAGGATAACAGGCTTCTATTACATAACAGCTATATTGATTGTGATCTTTGTATTCCTCATCGCCATACTTATGCATTATTCTATAGTCATATCAAGGATAAAGGACATGAACAAAGAGCTTGTCCAGAGATATGCCCTCCTGGAATACAAGATAAAGGAACTGGAAGAGAAGAAGAACCTGAAATGAACATATGGCCTGACTGCATCCCCTGTATTTTAAAGATGTCTCTCGATATCGCACGGGATACCTTAGAGGAGGATGGAGATATTAAATCCTTCTTTGCAAGGGTTTTGGCACTTGGCCCCATGAAGGGAGATATGTGGGATATTACCGCCCCTGAGATAATAAGGGATATATGGCAGATATTGGAGGATAAAACAGGCATCAAAGACCCCTTGCATGAAAAGAAGAGGATACAGAATAATATAGCCCTGAAGGTCTATCCCTATGCAAAGGAGTCTGTGAATAAAAGCAATGAACCCTTTCAAGAGGCGCTAAAATGGTCTATATCTGGAAATTTTATAGATATTATGGCAGGGGTAAATGATATTCATAGGGACGATATAATTGCAAGGGTAATGGGTATGGAATTAAATGACCAGGCTATGGAAGAGTTTAAAAAAAGGATTAAGAAAAGCAAAAAGGTTGTATATCTCTGCGATAACTGCGGTGAGATTGTTTTTGACAGACTTTTTGGCGAGACACTGAGGGATACCCTGGGGATAGACATTGTTTTTGTGGTGAGGTCTGTCCCGGTCTTAAATGATGCAACAATGGAAGATGCGTTTTATATAGGGTTAAATAGTGTGGGAGAGGTAATGGAAAACGGGATAAAAGAACCCCTGCCGGGGCTGTTACTTAATAAGGCATCGAAAGACCTCAAGAGATTGATAGATGATGCAGGCCTTGTAATATCAAAAGGGGGAGGTAACTTCGATACCCTTTTCAATGATGACTCATTAAGGGGCAGGGTTACATTCCTTCTACAGGCAAAGTGTCAACCCTATACACTATTACATGGTGTAAAAAAAGGTGATTTAATCGTTAATAATTTTTAAAATTAGTAAGGGATATGGAAAAGATAAAGGTAGGTATAAGCAGGTGTCTCCTCGGGGAAAAGGTAAGATACGATGGCGGCCATAAGCTCGACCGCTATCTTACAGATACGCTGGGGAGGTATTTCGATTACGTCCCTGTATGCCCTGAGGTGGAATATGGGCTCCCCATACCCAGGGAGGCAATGAGGCTTATTGGCCCAGCAGATAATCCTCGGCTTGTAACAATAAAGACAGGTATAGACCATACAGATGGCATGCTTGAGTGGGCTCAAAAAAAGTTAAGAGAGCTTGAGAAAGAGAACCTGTGTGGCTTTATTTTTAAGAGTAGGTCGCCGAGCTCCGGTATGCAGGGTGTCAAGGTCTATTCAGAAAAGGGCATGCCTGAGAAAAAGGGTGTGGGGATATTTGCCAGGGCATTTATGAAGCATTTTCCCATAATCCCTGTAGAGGACGAGGGTCGGCTGAATGACCCTGTTATCAGGGAGAATTTTATAGAGAGGATATTTGTTTATAAAAGATGGCAGGAGTTCATGGAAAAAGGTGGTGAACATAGTGGGCTTGTGGCTTTTCATTCAGACCATAAGTATCTCATAATGTCTCACAGCCCAAGGCACCTTACAGAGCTGGGCAGGATAGTGGCTGATGCCAGGGACTTTAAAGGAGATATAAACAGCGCCTATATAAAAACCATGATGGATGGCCTCAAACTTACAGCAACAAAGAGAAAGAATACGAACTGTCTTAACCATATAATGGGTTATTTTAAGAAGGATTTGACAGGGGATGAAAAACAGGAACTCCTCCATATAATTGAGGACTATCATAAGGGCATAGTACCCCTTATAGTGCCTATCACCATTATCAAACACTATATCAGAAAATACGATAAACCATATCTAAAGAGACAGGTTTATCTCAATCCCCACCCTATGGAGCTCATGCTTAGAAATCATGTATAGGCAAAGATATTATTTCGAATATATACCCATAGAGGATATAGTAACTCAGGACAGAACCTTCTGCCTTTCCTATCCTTTATTCGATGATATACTGACAGAATCGATAAGGCGATTTGGCATAATCCAGCCCATTATAGTCTTTGATTCAGAGCCCTATATAGTCATTACAGGCTTTAAGAGGCTTGAATCTGCGCTATCTCTGGGTTTTGAGGAAATCCCATGTATAATAAGGCAGGTAGGCCAGATGGATGCACTGCTTATAGCTGTAAACGACAACCTTACAAGGGGTTTTAATATCGTTGAAAAGGCACATTGTGTAGATAAGATGATGCAATTAGGCTTTTCTATGGAAGAGGTATATGATTTAATGGGCAGGATAGGGCTTGGAAGGCATGAGTCTGTTGTCAAGAGTTTAATAGGGCTTTCATGGGCAGAGACTGAATTGAAGGATTTTGTATTAAGACACAGGTTATCTATGAAGAATATAGATTATCTTTTGTGGTTTGACCCTAATGAGAGGGAAAAGATCATTGCCTACCTATCTGGTATATCTTTTACAGATAGCCTGTTGAGGGAGATACTTGAGATGTTATCCCTGACAAAGCTAAAAAAAGGTAGTCTGCCTGAAGGGGAATTGGAAGGGGCAAAAGATGCCTTTGAGATAAGAAAAAGGCTCAAGAGATATGTAAATCCCGGTATATCATCCCTTGATGGAGAGTTCAAAAAATTAAAGGAGTCATGTGGATTTCCAAAAAATATAGATATAAAGGTAGACCCATTTTTTGAAAAAGAGTATATTGATATAATCATCAAGGCAGATAGCTTAGATAAGGTTAGAGACGGATTGAAGAAGATCGAAGGTGCCATAGAAAAGGGCTACATGGAGGGTATTTTTGGCCTTACAAAGAGTAGAATTCATAGAGACGAAGATTGATGCTGTAAGGGACTGCCCTGGGACAAAAAATCATATATGCTGCGGCTACAAAACCATTGATCTGATAGAGGGTTGTCCACTTTCCTGCTCTTACTGCATCCTCAAACACTATATAAAATCAGATGTAATAAAGGTAAACCGTAACATAGACCATGTCATAAACCAGGTGGATAGTATTATAGAGAACGATAAAAGTCATATATGGAGGTTCGGGACCGGGGAGCTTTCTGATAGCCTGGTATTTGACAGGAGATATGGGCTTAACAGGCCTCTGATAGAGTATTTTGGAGAAAAGAAGAGGGCACTACTTGAACTGAAATCAAAATGGGCACAGATAGACCATCTTATACCTTTTTTGAATAGGTTTACCATTATATCCTTTTCTTTATCGCCTCAGGCTATTATCGAGAAGGAGGAAAAGAGGTCAAGTCCCCTTTACAAGAGGCTTAAGGCAGCAAAGAAGGCACAGGACAGGGGTTGTTTTATTGGGCTGCACCTTGACCCGATTATTATATATGAGGGCTTTGAAAAGGATTATTATTATCTCGTAGAGGACATAGGGAGGATACTCGACCTTGACAGGGTTATATGGATAAGCCTGGGGCTATTACGATTTCCATCAAGGATGATGGATACATTTATAAAAGAGAAGAGGAGAAACCTCCTCTATGGTGAATTCATAAGGGGAGAGGACGGCAAATACAGGTATCTGAAGAGCGAGAGGATAAGGGTTTACAAAATGCTATATGATTTGTTAAAAAACAAGAACAATGGGCTTTTCATATATCTGTGTATGGAGAGGCAAGATGTATGGAGGGAATCAATAGGTCTTACAATAGAGGACACTGAGGCCCTCACAGGGCTATTTGATAAGAGGATAAGATATCTTTACGGAGGAGAGCTATGAGATTTAAAGAAAAGGTTGTTTTTATTACAGGAGGGACAAAGGGTCTTGGAAAGGCAATGGCAAAGGCCTTTGTAGATGAAGGTGCAAAAGTAGGTGTCAACGGCAGGAACAAGGATGCTGTTGCAAGATTTGAGGATGAGTTTAAAGGTAAGGATGTACTGGCATTCAATGCTGATATAGGTAAATACGAGGAGATGGAGTCGGCAGCAGAGAATATAGTCAAGACATGGGGCAGGGTAGACATATTAATCAATAATGCAGGTATAGTAAACCCCCTTATGCCTGCGGAAAAGATAAAAAAAGAAGACTTTGACAGGGTAATAGATATAAACCTTAAAGGGACATTCTATGCCACCCAGATCTTTGGTAAAAGGATGATAGAGCAGAAGTGCGGGAGGATTATAAGCATAGCATCACAGGTTGGATACTTTGGTGAAAAGGGCTTTTTACCCTATTCGATAAGTAAATCCAGTCTAATGATTATGACGAGGTCTATTGCCCATGAGTGGTCCAGGTTTGGTGTAACTGCCTGTGCTGTTGCCCCTGGGTTTATAAAAGGGGGCATGAACGAGGGGCTTATAAAAAAAGAGGTCTTTGTGGATTTTCTCTCCAAGAGGACCCCGGTAAACAGGATGGGGGGTGTAGATGAACTCGTCTCTCTCATACTGTTTTTGGCATCGGAACAGGCTGTTTACATAAACGGTGATACCATAACCTTTGACGGTGGTATGACAGGTTATACCCAGGAACCGCTTCTCGATTTTATAATGAAGGGGAGATAATGGACATCATCCCGTTCATCCAGTTCACCTTCAATACAAGGTTTATAACGAGATGGGTATCAGGGGGTATTATCTTCTTCATCCCCTTTCTTGATTTTTTTTCCATTGGCTATCTATCAAGGGCTTTACGGACCATGATGACAGGCGGTATGGGGCTGCCCACATGGGACAGAAAGGGTGAGCTATGGATAGAGGGGTTAAAACAGGTTTTTGTGTTTATCCTGTACGAGGCAGTGCCTTTTTTCCTTTTTTCTTTCGGCTTTTTCCTTAAGGCACTGCACCGTTTCACTGCCTTTTTCGGCAATATAATAACATACCTTGGTTTTATTGCCATGTTGATATTCTCTTTTTTTATCCCCTTTGCCTTTGCCGTATTTGCTCAAGAGATGGATTTCAAGAAGGCACTGGAGTTTGAGAGGATATGGAGGGCAATAAAAGAGGTGCTTATACCATATGCCCTGGGATACATAGTAATTTTAGTGCTCATAGGGCTTTTATATATTACGGTCTTAAAGATACCTTATTTTTTAGGTTTTTTCCTCTTCAGCATCCTCACATATTATGTCCTTTTAATAGGGACCTTTTACTATGCCCAGCTCTTTGTCAAGACATCCCTTTCATCGGTGAGGATAACGGATGCTGTTTAGCGGTGTTGTCTGGCCGCTCATTGATTGACTTTGCTTTATATTTATGATATTTAAGAAGATTAAACGGTGGGTGTAGCTCAACGGTTAGAGCATCAGGCTGTGGACCTGGGGGCTGAGGGTTCGAAACCCTTCACCCACCCCATGTAACTTATTGAAATCATTAGATATGAGGCCAAAATACCCCCTAACAAACTGTCCCCAGACTGTTCCCATAACGAAGAAACATCTAATTTAGGCTTACCAAAGAACCTGTCAACCTTAAAAGACATAAACCTGTAATCAAAAAAAACTATGTAGTGACAAAATGCACTTTTTTAAAGAGAAGAGTTGTTTATTTTCAATGGGTTATAAAAAATAACTGTCAAAGTCGGGAGTTCCTTGATGTCAGGTTCTTTTGGATGTTTACTATTTTTGTCAAAGATCTCAGGAGCTCTATCTAAGAGTTGCTTTTTCCACTCTGTTATAAGATTTGGGTGAACCTTAATATCTTTCTCATAACTCCACTAATGTCTGTTCTCCCTTAATTGCCTCTAATGCTACTTTTGCCTTAAATGCTGCTCCATGATTCCTTCTGGGTCTTTTTGTCATGTGTCTGCTCCTTTCTATTATTGTTATATTATAGAGCAGGAAAACCACTTAAGTCACTGTCTAAAATTATTGTACCATTTCTTTATAAACCCATATGGGGTTCAAATCTGTTGACTATTAATAACCATCGTATTTATACTTAAAAGTATATGGCAAAATCCACATCCATTAGTAGCGCAGGAGTACAAAAAGTCACGATTTGGCAGGTCGTGATACTATTTCTTTCTATCTATGTCCTCGGTGCCTTGTTTGTAGAAACCGTTTTCCACCTCCCTAATGAGACATCTATACTTCTCAAACAAATCGATAATCTAATTTGCCTCGTCTTCATAGGCGATTTCGTTTTTAACGTCATCACAGCAAAGTCGAAGCTCGAGTATCTGAAGTGGGGTTGGATAGACCTCCTTTCCAGCATTCCCAACGTCCAAATCTTAAGGTGGGGTCGATTTGTAAGGATGATACGCATATTGCGGGTTCTCCGTGCCGTTCGATCGATGAAGCTGATTCTCAAGTTCCTTTTCCTGAACCGGTCAAAGGGAACCTTTGCCTCGGTTGCGATTATGGCATTCGTGTTGATAGTCTTCTCGTCAATTACTATCCTGAATTGTGAAACAGCACCGGAATCCAACATTAAAACTGCATCCGACGCCTTATGGTGGTCGTTTGTGACAATCACCACTGTTGGATATGGAGATTTCTACCCGACGACTCCACTGGGCAGAATCATTGCTGTGGTTTTGATGACTGCAGGCGTAGGACTGTTCTGCACATTTACTGCATACGTTGCTTCGTTATTTCTCCAAGAGGAGGAAAAAGGGCAGGAAAAGCGTGAGGATCAGATCCTCGCAGAACTCAAAAGCATAAGAGAAAGATTAGACCGAATTGAAAGAAACACAAAAAAATGAATCGACACACACAAGCAAGCAGTGCTAAGCACTGCTTGCTTCCCAGATTTGTGCTATATACAGCCTTTAATGGGCACGAATATTTTTATCTGAGTAAGTTTTTGAAAGAGTTTTATAAAATGATGAAGCTCACATAAAAGTTAGAGCCCTTTTTTGTCGGCAGGGGTCACCGTATTATTTTTTATCTTTTAATCTTTTTTGCATATCTTTGATATAGTTCCTTTGCAATGGCACGGAGTGCCTCATCTGCCTTTTTACCACCTATATTTGTAATTAAAACCATTGTATAATCCTTTTGTGTGTCTATCCATATATGGGCAAGGTTCATGCCGTTGGAGCCTCCGTGAGACAGAAGGGGCTTTTGGGTCCATTCAGGAAATGTCTCCCCCCATCCAAGGCAGTATTTACCACCTGGAGGCGTACCGGGCGGGGTATCTTTTTTTACAGATACATCAATAATAGGCGTATGGAGCTTTTTGATCGTCTCAGGTTTTACAAGTTGGGGGGCGCGCATACCTTCAGCTGCGTTCCATTGAGCCCATTTTATAAAATCAAGAATTGACATATGGGCATTACCAGCAGGTCCCAAAATTGGTGGCACATCGCCGTTGGGTCCTGAAAGAAAAGCCTTTATCTTTCCATCGATAATCTTATGACCAATTGGTGCATCAATCTTTCCGGAAGATGCCTGTGGCCCAAGACCTGCTGTCTTGAGTTTCAGAGGTATGAAGATGCGTTCCACCATCAATTCTTCCCATGTCTTTTTTGCCCTCCGTTCAATCATGGCACCTGCTATGGTGTACCCCATATTGGAGTAGGCAAAACGTGAGCCGGATTGAAATATGAGGGGTTTTTTTACCCATTCCTTGACAAGCCAGTATCTCATTTCATCGAGATTACCTTCCTGTAACATGGCTTCTCTATAAACATTCAATGTCTCCTCATTGTCAGTGGGAATACCGCTGGTATGAGACAGGAGTTGTTCAAGGGTTACCTGCCGTATGCCCGGATCCATTTTTTCTAAAAGCTCTGGAAAGACTTCACCAATTGTTGTGTGCCAGGCAAGCTTTCCCTCTTCTACCAGCATGGCTGCAAGCAAGGCAGTAAATGCCTTTGTGTCTGAACCAAGATGAAACCTGTCATTGATTTTCACAGAGATATTTGTGCCTGCCTTTCTCACACCTGCTACACCGGCTGCCACAATCTTTCCATTTTTTGCCACAGCAACAGCAATGGCTGGAAGTTCGTATTCTGACAGATAAGGTGTGAGCATCGAATTAAGATTCACCTGGCTATAGGCATAGTGGGAGATAAAAACCATGCTTAAAGCAAAGAATATAATGTATATACATCTAACCATCTTCCTCATTGAATCAAGCCTCCTCATATGTTTATTTGAAACGGGTGATAATGTTTAAAATCCAGGTGGAACTATCTTATGTAAATTTGTTCAAGGGGTGAAAAAAGATGCATCTATCATGAAATAAAACGATTCTATAGAATCATACTGTAAATTAAAATTGAGATAGCACCCCAAGGAATTCCTAATTAAAGTTAAGTGTATCAAAAGCAGTAGAGCTAATCAAGGAGATTATGTTTACCCCGTTTAGATAGGATGCTCATCTAACCAAAATACTTTGTAATAATAGCCATAAGGTTATTACTATAATAAACAGGAAGGAAAAGAAAGATATATGGGGCAGGTAGAAGTTATTACATCACCAGAAGAAATCATGGAGCAGCATTAGAGGCAATTAATGGAGACCAACATTATTGGAATTGTCAAACGGGTTTCAGGTTCATCCAAATCAGATAAAAGAGTGAAAAAAGCAACTCTTAGTAAACTTGTCACATCCGAGAATTGTTGACTTTAAAAGGCATTCTTGACAAACAGGATTTTGGTTACTACTATTATTTAATTATTATAGACAAGGAGGGTTATAATGGAAGAACAAAATAAGGCATATAAAAAGAGGTGGATTACTGATTGGTGGCCGGATAGGTTGAATCTCAAGGTCCTCCGTCAAAACTGTTCTCATTCCAATCCATATGGATCCGATTTTGATTATAGAAAAGAATGTGCCACATTGGACCTCTCGGCAGTTAAAAAGGATCTGCAGGAGATTATGACAAAATCCCAGGACTTCTGGCCTGCTGATTTTGGTCATTATGGACCGCTCTTTATCCGTCTTGCCTGGCACAGTGCAGGGAGTTACCGTATCTTTGACGGTAGAGGTGGTGCAAAAGGAGGTGAGATAAGGCTTCCGCCGAGGATTGACTGGCCTGACAACATAAGTCTTGATAAGGCTATAAGGCTTTTATGGCCTATAAAGCAAAAATACGGAAAAAAAATCTCATGGGCTGATTTAATTGTCCTGGCAGGAAACTGTGCCCTTGAATCTATGGGTGTAAAGGTTATTGGTTTTGCCCTTGGCAGAGAAGACATATGGGAACCCGATGAAGGTGCAGACTGGGGTCCTGAACAGGAGATGCTCACAGGTAAGGCACGCTTCAAGGAAGGTGAGCTTGAAAGACCCTTTGCCGCTACAGAGATGGGTCTAATATATGTAAATCCAGAGGGTCCCCAGGGTAATCCCGACCCTGTGGAATCTGCCAAAGAGATAAGGGTGGCATTTTTCCGTATGGGGATGGATGATGAAGAGACCGTTGCATTAATTGCCGGCGGACACGCCTTTGGCAAATGTCATGGTGCAGGCCCTGATACCTATCTTGGCCCTGACCCGGATTCATCCCCTGTGGAACAGCAGGGGCTTGGCTGGAGGTATAACTTTAAAAGCGGTAAGGGTCCGGATACCTATACATCTGGATTTGAACTTGCCTGGTCGCCCACGCCTACCCGTTTCGGCATAAGTTATCTCCACCTTCTGTTCAACAATGAATGGGAATTAACAAAAAGCCCTGCAGGAAAACAGCAGTGGGTAGCAAAGGCCGCACAGCCCATAATACCTGATGCCCATGACCCCAGTAAAAAACATCCACCCATGATGCTTACAGCAGACCTTGCCTTGAGGTTTGACCCAATCTATTCAAAGATTGCAAGACGCTTTCTCGAAAACCCCAAAGAGTTCGAAGAGGCCTTTGCAAAGGCATGGTTTAAGCTCATCCATCGTGACTTAGGGCCACGCACCTGTTATGTGGGGCCCGATGTCCCTAAAGAGGTATTTATTTGGCAGGACCCCTTGCCTCAACGTGACTACACCTTAATTGATGAAGATGATATTAAAGAGCTAAAGACACGAATCCTTTCTTCAGGTCTTGGTATATCAGAGCTTATATATACTGCATGGTCTTCTGCCTCCACATATCGCGATTCAGACAGGCGTGGTGGTGCCAATGGCGCAAGAATTCGCCTTGCACCCCAGAGAGATTGGGAGGTAAATCACCCAGAGAGTTTATCAAAGATTCTATCTGTCTATGAAGAGATTCAAAAGACATTTAATGGAAGCAAAAAAGATGGTAAGAAGGTCTCTATAGCAGACTTAATTGTCCTCGGAGGATGTGCGGCTATAGAGATGGCAGCGAAAAAGGCAGGTTTTGACATAACTGTGCCCTTTACACCAGGACGGGTAGATGCCACACAAGACGAGACAGATGTGGACTTTTATTCTGCCATGGAACCATTTGCCGATGGTTTTAGAAATTATATAAAAGACCCGGGTAGAATAAATGCAGAGTTTTTACTTGTTGACAGGGCGCAACTTCTTCGGCTTACAGTCCCTGAAATGACGGTTCTAATAGGTGGACTTAGGGTTTTGGGCGTAAATTACAAACACACCAATTATGGTGTACTGACAGATAAACCCGAAACCCTGACAAATGATTTCTTCATAAACCTATTAGATATGGGCATTGAATGGAAGCCCATAGATGAAAAAAACTATCTGTTTAATGGATATAACAGGAAAACAGGTGCATTGATATGGACTGCAACAAGGGTTGATCTGATTTTTGGACATCACAATGAATTGCGTGCCGTCTCCGAGGTATATGCTGCCTCAGATGGCAAAGAAAAATTTGTTCATGATTTTATCTCAGCATGGAATAAAGTCATGAATCTCGATAGATTTGATATATAATTTTCAATCAGGGCCCTTGGGTATATCCTTAGGGCCCTGAAATCCTATAAATCTAAAACCTAAGGTGGTGTTATTATCAAAAAAGCCCTTTATCTCCCCAGTTCATCACAATAATAACTGATATGGAAATTTTACAATCTACTGAAACTTATGGAGAAATTGGGGATACATATTCCGTAAAGATAGAAGGGACAGGGTTTAGTTCTTCACTGCCTTACAAAAATAAGTTTATCCGTATCAAAGCCAAGGGCTTTTGCCTTTTTAATTTCACTGAGGCTGTTTTATAGCTCTTTACCTGCAGCATCTCTATTTGAAAAGAATTATCTCATGAGTAAGAGAACGTGTAGAGTTTATGATGGTAATCCAAATTGAATGGATAATACAATGTGGAAATTTATCTCCTAAAAGAAAGTTTGATAAGCATTCCTGCAGAAACCAATCTTAACAGGAGATTTCAGCATATTGACTTTCTTATCTATCTTGCTTATAATGTCTATGTTAAACACCTTTAATGGAAAATAAATTTCTCTGTGAAAAATACAAGCAGACGATAGACATCAATAAGAACCCATGCCCCCATCCTAATGATTACTGTCAATTCAGAACAAGGTGTATAATAAACCATTACTTTAAAGAGGCAAAGGATTGCACAGAAAGAAGGAGGAAGAAAATTGAGGATACCTGACGAATATATTTGCGATACATGCGGTTATGTTTTTCTATCATGTGAGGTCCGTGATGTATTCTGTCCCGAGTGCGGAAGCAGTATGGTTATAAAAGAGATTAGTTTTGAAGAGTTTCTTGACGAAGATGCCTTCGTAAATATAAAGATGGGTATACTGGGTAAATAGATAAAACCTAGGATAACCCTTAGTCCATTAAAGGGTCTTTAAAAATACCTCGGATATTGAGCCATATCTGCTTTATCTTCATCCCATTATAGCATGATGGAGATGGATAATTAATACCATTGCATAAAATTACCTGCATCCATAACCAGCATTTTATTTTTTTGTTGTTGACAATTTTCCATAGGTTGTGCATATTATCACAAATTCATTATTGAATTTTGATTTGAAAAATTAAGCGGTTATAAAAGATAACTTATACAGCATTCAAAAAAATCAATGGCACATATAGCATCATTAGATAGACAGGGACATATGGCACAGAAGAAAGACCGTATATATGAGATTACTGTCAATAATCGCAGGTGTCGTAAGTGTTCATACTGTATCCAGATATGCACTGCAAAGGCAATAAAACTTCAAAGAGACAGCATAAGGATCCTCCATGAAAGATGCATAATGTGCGGAAGCTGTATAACTGAATGTCCCCAGAAGGCATTGAGTTATAAAAGTGGTCTCCAGCAGGTCATTGACCTCCTGGCAGATAAGGAGAAGACCATAGCTTGTATTGACCCTGCCTTCCCTGCAGTGCTTGACAGATGGACACCTGGTCAGTTTGTAACTGTTCTGAAAAAAGCAGGATTCACTGAGGTCTGGGAGGGTGCATTCGGTGCAGAATTGGTAAGCCAGGCATACAGAAAACTCCTTTCAGAAGACACGGACAGGCCTTTAATATCATCCTTTTGCCCTGTGGTTGTCTTCTATATCCAGAAATATCTCCCTGTTCTTATACCCAATCTTGTGCCCATAGTCTCCCCCATGATTGCCATAGGGAGGATTGCAAGGGCCACTAAAGGCAGTGACTGGAAGGTTATATACATTACACCCTGTCTTGCCCAGTTAAAAGAGATGTCGAGCCCTGAGGTGGCAGGGGCTATAGACCACGTCATTACATTCAAGGACTTAAAAAAACTCCTCAAGGATGATATAGAGAACGGTGGCAATATTGAAGAGACAGCCTTTGACGGGCCCAAGCCCTTTCTCGGCAGGGTAATCTCTGTAATAGGTGGTTTATACAGGAGCACAGGTGCCCATTTTGATATATTGATGGATGATATAACAGTAACCTTTGGTCACAGACGCACCATAGGCTCTCTCAACCAGCTTGCCGAGGGATATATAAATGCAAAGTTTCTCGATTTTCTGTTTTGCTATGGCTGTGTTGACGGCCCTTTTGTCAATCGTGAACTCTCTGTCCTGGCAAGGCGTCAGAAGGTTGTGAGATATGCAAAGCAGGAGATGGAGAAACAGGATGTATCTGCTGTTATTGCAGAGCTTGACAGATATGAATCTATAGACCTGCACAGGGAATTCTATAATATGGAGCAGAGGCTGCCATCTCCAACTGAAGAACAGATAAGGGCTATATTAAAAAAGATAGACAAGCTCCCGCCAAACCGAAACCTGGATTGCCGTGCCTGTGGATATACATCCTGCAGGGAAAAGGCAATAGCCGTGGCCCAGGGTATAGCAGATGAGGAATACTGTCTCCCATATCTTCTTGAACAGAGCAAAAAGATATATAAGGAGCTTGAGAAATCCCATAAGGAGTTACAGATATCCCATCAGGCACTGGAACAGGCACAGGCACAGCTTATAAAGACAGAGAAGCTCGCGTCCATTGGTCAGCTTGCAGCAGGGGTTGCCCATGAGATTAATAACCCCTTAGGGACAATCATGATATATGCCCATATACTCCAGAAGGGCCTTGACAAGGATGACCCGAGAAGGGAGGATATAGACCTGATAATCAGCGAGGCAAACAGGGCGAAAGAGATTGTCCAGGGTCTTTTGAGTTTTGCAAGGGAGACAAAGTTAAGACCAGGACCCATGAATATAAATGACCTGCTTGAGGATGTCTTAGGCCTTGTGGTGAACCAGTCTCTATTCCACAATATCAAGATAGAGAAGAGTTTCTACGAGGACCTGCCTACAATAGTGGCAGACGAAACAAAGCTGAAACAGGTTTTCCTCAATATAATACTGAATGCTGCCCAGGCCATGGAAGGAAATGGAAGATTAATAATTTCTACCACAATAGATAAAAATTATATTAAAATAAGGATACAGGATACAGGCCCTGGTATACCGCCAGAGATTATGGGCAATCTATTTTCGCCTTTTTTCACTACAAAGGAAAAGGGCACTGGTTTAGGGCTTGCCATATCTTACGGTATTATTGAGAGGCACATGGGAAAGATAGATGTTGAGACAGAGTTAGGTAAGGGCACTGCCTTTATTATTTATCTTCCAGTCTCTGTCTCAGGTGATGATGTTACAGAGGATACTAAAGGTAGCTTCATACAATAGTTCTACCTTTAAAAATACTTTAACAGGGAGATGAGACTATGAGTAGAAAGACAAGAATATTGCTTGTGGACAACGATGTTGATTTTATCGACCTGAACAAGGCTGTTCTTGAAAACAATGGATTTGAGGTTGCCGTGGCATATGCAGGTCGCGAGGTTATGGACAAGGTAAAATTTGAACAGCCTGACATTATTGTCCTTGATTTGATGATGGAGAAACATGATACAGGGTTTGCTGTTGCAAGGGCCCTGAAGGCTGACCCGGTTTATAAGAACATCCCCATACTCATGCTTACTGCAGTGGGGAGCGAAACCGGGATGGACTTTTCTCAGGAGCTTGATGGATACTGGATGAAGACTGATGACTATGCAAACAAGCCATTGAGTCCCGAGGAACTCATTAAGAGGATAAATGCACTCCTGGAAAGGAACAAAAAGGCCTGATATATTAAGGGCTGCCATGAAATTTTAAGAGATTAGAGATGGGTGAGCAGATTCGTATACTCGTTGTAGATGATGAAAAGGGCATACGTGAGGGGTGCCGAAGGATACTAGCAGGTGAGGGCTATGCCGTAGATGTTGCTGAAAACGGCAAGGCAGGTCTGGAGCTTGTTAAGAGCCAGCATTACGACCTTATAGTTGTAGACCTGATGATGCCTGTTATGGGCGGTATAGATATGATGGGTCATGTGAGAGAGATTGACCCAGAGATTATAATGATTGTCATAACAGGGTTTGCCACCATTGAAACTGCGGTAGAGGCCATAAAACATGGTGCCTATGATTATATACCCAAACCTTTTACACCGGACAATCTCATTGCAGTTATAAACAGGGGCATAGAGACAAGGCGTCTTCGCCTCCAGACCAAAAGGCTCATGGAGGAGAGGGACCAGAAGCTCTTAGAGATTGCCAATGAGAAATCTAAGATGCACGCCATCATCAACTCCATGGCCGATGGCGTCCTTGTAATCAACAGGGAGAGCCAGCTTGTTCTGTGGAATCCTGCTGCCATAAGGATGCTTAACCTGAATGAACAGCTTGAGCTGGGCAGACAGATATCAGAGATTGTCCAGAATGAGGATTTGATAAGGGTTATTAAAAAGGCATGCTCCCCGGAGGCATCAAATTATACAAGCATAACAGAGGAGATAGAACTGCCTCCACCGGAATCAAAGACTATAATGGTGAATGTCTCTGTAATAAGGGATGATGAGTCAGGACAGGACCTGGGTCTTGTGGCTACATTAAGGGATATTACAAGGCTAAAAGAGCTTGATAAACTCAAGTCCCAGTTTGTGGCAATGGTTACCCATGAATTAAGGGCACCTGTCTCTGCTATAGAAGGTTATCTCACTGCCTTCCTTACCGGTGCTGCCGGTAGTGACCCGCAGATGTATAGACAGATGATGGAGAGGGCAAGACAGAGGGCGCGCTCACTTTTAGAGCTGATAAATGACCTTCTTCAGTTCAGCAAACTCGAGGCAAGAAGCGCTGTCCGAAAGAAAGAGCCCCTCGATATATCAGGGATAATTAAGAATACAGTGGAGCTTTTAAAGGGTCAGGCTGAATCAAAGGACCTTACATTTGAGATGGATATCCCTGATTCCCTGCCCCTTGTCGAGGCAGATAGAACAGAGATGGAACAGCTTTTTACAAATCTTATATCCAATGCCATAAAATACAATGTGAAAAACGGCAAGGTTATGGTAAGCGCAAAACCAAATAAGCACTTTCTCAATATCAAGGTTGCAGATACAGGTATAGGTATAGAGGCAGACTGCCTTCCCTGCATATTCGACGAGTTCTACAGGGTATCGTGCCCTGAGACCCGTTATACTACAGGGACAGGTCTCGGGCTGTCTATTGTAAAGAAGATTGTTGAGTCGCATTTTGGCCGTATAGATGTTGAAAGCACCCCTAAAAAAGGTACAACATTTACAGTCAAACTGCCGATTAAACAGAAAAAATAAAAGTAATTATTTCAAAAAAAGGAGAGGTCATGGCGAAAGAACTGAAAAAAAACGAGATAATTGAAAAACGGCAATTGGCACCATCCATTACCCTTTTTAAGCTCTATGTACCTGATATCGCCAAAAAGGCAAAACCAGGGCAGTTCGTTGTCTTGAGGGCAGATGATTATGCAGAGAGGATACCCTTAACCATTGCAGATTTTGACCGTCAGGAAGGGACTATTACGGTTATATTCCAGGTGGTTGGGACATCCACCAAAAAACTGGAAGGGTTCAATCAGGGCCAGACAATCCTCGACGTGGTAGGGCCACTGGGAAAACCGAGCCATATAGACAAATTCGGGACTGTTGTATGTGTGGGCGGCGGTGTTGGTGTGGCACCTGTATATCCTATTGCTAAGGCCCTTTATGAAAAAGGCAATGAGATGATAAATATCATCGGGTCAAGGACAAAAGAGATGCTTATCCTGGAAGATGAGATGAGGGCAATAAGCCATGAACTTTATGTCACAACGGATGACGGCACATACGGACACCATGGCTTTGTCACCGATGTCTTAAAGAAGGTCATAGAGGAAAAGAAGAAGATTGACCTTGTAATAGGCATAGGCCCTGTTATTATGATGAAGGCTGTGTGCGATGTTACCCGTCCATATAATATCCATACTGTTGTAAGCCTGAACACGATTATGGTGGACGGAACTGGTATGTGCGGTTGCTGTCGTGCAACAGTGGGTGGTGAGACCAAGTTTGTATGTGTAGACGGTCCTGAATTTGATGGTCACAAGGTTGAATTCAACGAGCTTATTATGCGTGGTAAGATGTATAGCAGGGAAGAGAGAAGGGCCATGTGGGACCACAAGTGCAAACTTGAGGCAAAGGAAAAGGCAGCAAAGAAGGCGAGAAAGAGAGAGCCCATGCCGGAACAGAATCCCAAGGTGAGGATTCAGAACTTCAACGAGGTTGCCCTTGGATATACAAGAGAGAATGCACTCCGTGAGGCATCTCGTTGCCTTAATTGTAAAAATTCCCCCTGTGTTGAGGGCTGCCCGGTAAATGTTCAGATACCAAAATTCATAAAGCTGATTAAGGAAGGCGATTTCATGGGTGCCATACATACCATCAAAGAGACTAACAGCCTCCCGGCAGTATGTGGTAGGGTATGTCCACAGGAGACCCAGTGTGAGTCAAAATGTGTCCTTGGTAAGAAAGGACAGCCTATAGCCATTGGTAGGCTTGAGAGGTTCGCTGCAGATTATGAGCTTTCCCAGGGTGATGTAAGGGTTCCGCCTATTCCCAACAGGACAGGCAAGAAGGTAGCTGTGGTAGGTGCAGGGCCTGCAGGCCTTACAGTGGCCGGTGAGCTTGCCAAAAAGGGACATGATGTCACTATATTCGAGGCCCTTCATAAGGCCGGTGGTGTCCTTGTTTACGGTATCCCTGAGTTCCGTCTACCCAAGGCCATTGTCCAGAGGGAGGTGGACTATGTGGAGAAACTAGGTGTAAAGATAAATGTGGATACTATCATAGGTCAGACAACCACTGTGGATGAGCTTTTTGCACAGGGTTATGATGCCATCTTTATAGGAACAGGGGCAGGTCTTCCATATTTTATGAACATCCCCGGTGAAAACCTGAATGGTGTTTATTCTGCCAATGAGTTCCTTACAAGGGCCAACCTTATGAAGGCATACCTATTTCCCGAATATGATACCCCGGTAAGGGTAGGGAGTAAGGTTGCAGTAATCGGCGGTGGAAATGTGGCAATGGATGCCGCAAGGGTGTCAAAACGCCTGGGTGCAGATGATGTATATCTCATATACAGACGCTCCCGTGCAGAGATGCCTGCAAGGGCAGAAGAGGCCCATCACGCCGAGGAAGAGGGCATTGACTTCAGACTCCTCACAGCACCTGTAAGGGTCATAGGCGATGAACATGGATGGGTAAAAGGTATTGAGTGTGTGAAGATGGAACTCGGTGAACCAGATGCATCAGGGAGAAGGAGACCTGTAGAGATCAAGGGCTCAAACCATGTTATAGATGTGGATGTTGTTATAGTTGCAATAGGTCAGGGTCCAAATCCCATATTGACATCCACAACAGAGGGCCTGAAACTAAGGAAATCCGGTAACATCGAGGCAGATCCAGAGACAGGAAAGACAAGTAGAAAAGGTGTCTTTGCCGGCGGTGATATAGTAACAGGCGCTGCAACTGTTATACTCGCCATGGGTGCAGGCAGAAAGGCAGCAGCATCAATAGACGAATATCTAAGGACAGGCAACTGGTAATAACAAAGATTTAAAGCTATAAAATTAAGGGAGGGGCTAAATACCCCTCCCTTTTTTATTTTTTGTTTTTAGTGGTAGACATGCCCTAATGAAGACTACAGGCCTGAGACTGTAGAATGATTAAACCTTAATTCCCCTATCGTTACGTAATATGTACCCCTAATTTCTCCATAAGCTTTTTTGTTTTTGTTGTTACCTCATTCATACTTGGATGGTTTACATATGAATATGGATTATTGAAGACCATTAATATGATGTATGATGCTTTTTTTTATACATAGCAAGGAATAATAAACGGCATTTTTCTCCCCTACCATGATGAGAATGAGTCTCACCTAAAATACAGTTTGCAATTTTCTCTCAAAATTGTGATAATTAATGCCAAGAGAAAGGGTATAGATGATTACAAATCGTAAGGGCGAAATAATGTTGGAAAGAGCAGAAGATATAAGCCCATTTTGGGCATATGATTTCAGTTATTCTAAAGATGCGGACTTAACTCTCCTTGATAATGTTCAGTTTATTTATGAGCTATCACTGGCGGAGCTGGAATTGAATGCTTTAGGTGCTGATTATGAAGTTACCAATGGGCTAAGAGAGTTTAAGTTAAATAATAAATCAAACGAATTAAATGAAAGAATAATAAAAAAGTCATCCTACTTTAAATCTGTCGGTAAAAATTTTACAGATTACTTTCAAATTATCCAAAAGAACAGAACGCGGTCTGTAAATCAGTATTTAACTCACTGGATTTATCCTTATAAGGGCAAGTTTCATCCTCAAATGATTAGGGCGTTATTGAACATTATTGGGCTTAAAGAAGGCGATAATGTTTTTGAGCCTTTTTCTGGTAGTGGGACAACGGCGTTGGAGGCACAATTATTAGGTATAAATTTTATAGGCATAGATGTATCCCCTCTTTGTGTATTACAGGGAAAGGTGAAAACTAAATCTATTTATGCGATAAATGAAATTATAAAATTAAAGAATACCCTAATATCAAAGCTTAGACCGTCTCTTTTCAATCAAGAAAGTGATTTCTATAAGGTCCTTGAAAGCATTGACAATAAAGATGTAAGGGATTTTTATACTCTTGCAAGGCTACTGGCAGTTAGCGATGAATCAAGGCGTGGGCGTAATTTTGAACAATCGTTTATAAAGAATTTAAATTTGATGATAGATTCGGTACGAGATTATAAAGAAATTGTTGAAAAATTACATTTAAAATTAGGAGATATTGATATTAAAATAGGTGACTCAAGAAAGGTTGATTTGCCTGATAATTCAATTGATGGAATTATAACCTCACCGCCTTATTCCATAGCTCTTGATTATGTAGAAAATGATGCTCACTCATTAGAGGATATGGGGTATAAGTTGAAGGAAATTAGAGAAGATTTTATTGGCGTAAGGGGAAAGGGGAAAGATAGAGTTGAATTATATAACAATGATATGAGGAAATCTTATGACGAAATGTATAGGATTTTAAAACCTAATAAATATGCCGTTATCGTTATAGGTAATGCTACTTACCAGGGGCAAGAAGTGAAGACAGTAGAATTTACTATTGATTACATGACTGAACTCGGTTTTAATTTAGAAAAGAATATCCTGAAACTAATATTTGGTCTTTATAATGTGATGAAAAAAGAAAATATCCTTATCTTTAGAAAGGTAAAATAAGTGGATGTTGTCAACAATTTTCTGTAAATTTCTCCAAAGGATTTAATCTCAACGGT
>ERZ795060.268-NODE-268-length-74855-cov-7.403837_pt1 | contig 74855 bp, 65 predicted proteins | sample MGYA00375144_ERZ795060 | MGnify/ENA primary metagenome ERZ795060 (study PRJEB30189, sample SAMN05720157) | activated sludge metagenome | isolation source: anaerobic digester from wastewater treatment plant | place: Japan | collected 2015-05-15 ... | reverse complement strand
CGGTGATCGTCGTGAAGCCGCAGGTATTCGCGGAGGGAGGACCGGCCACCGTGAATCCCGCGCCCATGGAAAGGAGGCTATCGGTGATGCTCGCGCCGGTGTAGGCTGAGCCGGTCGGATTCTGGAGGGTGATGGTGAGCGTGCTGACGTCCCCGGCGTCAACCGTGGAGGGGCTGAAAGACTTGGCGATCGCCACCGGCTGAACGTTCAATTGCGCCGAGGCGGGGCTGTTGTTCGTCCGCCCTGGTCGGTTTTCAACGAACCGGGTCCGCCCGGCCCGGCGAGGATGGTGTTGGTGTACTGTCCCGATGCGCCGGTGACGTTGACGGTGATGACGCAGTCCACAGAAGGCGTGACCGTGCCGCCCGTCAGGGAGATGGTCGTCCCGCCTGATATGGCCGAGACGACGCCGGGTCCGCAGCCGGTGGCGGTGACTCCGTTCGGCGTGGCGACGACCAGTCCGCTGGGCAAAGTGTCCGTGTAGGACGCGCCTGTCAGGTTGGTGTCCACGTCGTTGTTGTTAAGGCGGATGGTCATCGTGCTGGTTTGACCGGTGAAGATCGTATTGGGGGCAAACGATTTGCTCAGCGAGGGAGGCGAGACGGCAATGACCGTGATGGTGGCGCTGGCGGGGGTGGTGTTGGTGATGGAAACGGGCGTCCCGCCATCATCGCCGGTGGACGACAGGTTGTTCGCGGGGATCGTGTTGATCAGGTTGCCGGGCGTGACGGACGAGACGTTGACCTCCACGTAGCATTGCCCCGGTGTGGAGCCAACCTGGGCGGGGACGGTTCCGCCCGTGAGGGAGAGGGTGGTCGTGTTTGGCGCGGCGGTTACGCTGCCGCCGCAGGTGTTGACCACACCTGCTGGGTTCGCGATGAACAATCCCGGCTGAACGCCGACGAGGTTGTCCGTCCAACTGGCGTTCGTCAACGGGAATGAGTTCGGGTTGAAGACCGTCACCCGTAGAACAGAAACGCCGCCTGCGTCTATTTGCAGCGGCGTAAACTGTTTATTGATCTGAGCTGGCAGGCTGGCGGCAGAAACCGGGCCCGGCTGGGCGAACAATCCTGCCAACAACATGGCGATCAAACTCAAACGTAGAAAAGAGGCGAAGCGCTTCGCGGTCATGATCTTTCTCCTCCGATAATTGTCGCAGATCGTAAAGAGTCTGCCGCCGCGCGGCTGGATTTACCCTTGCCTGCCCGAAGCCTTATTTGAAATACAAGCGCTCAAAGAAAAACAAAAAAAGCGTTCAATACAGGGATCCGGGGCTACAGACCTGCTATGTGATGGTACTTAAGTACCGATTTTACCATTGGGAAACTCAAGCGGCAACGCCCCGAATTTGCAAAGTTGATAAGAAAATGCCGCTCTGCTGCAACGCTTTAACAATCTGTCGTTGCGGGCAAAGCGAAGCGGTCTCCTCGCCTGCGGGGAAATTGCTTCGGCGCTCAGTCCGCCGCCAGCGTTTTCGCCTGCTCGATATACGCCAGGCTCTGGTGACGGAAATACGTGTTGTACAACTCGGCGTAATGCCCGCCCTGTTGGAGCAGTTCGTCGTGGTTCCCCTCTTCGATGATGGCGCCTTTTTGCATGACCACGATGCGGTCCGCGGCCTTCACCGTGGAAAGCCGATGCGCGATCAGGATGCTGGTGGCATTCTTCAGGATCAAGTTCAACGCCTGCTGGATCTGCCACTCGGTGAACGGGTCAATGCTGGCGGTGGCTTCGTCGAGGATGAAGATGGCGGGCTTTTGGACCAGCACCCGCATCAGCGCGACCAGTTGACGCTGTCCCATCGAGAGACGGTTGCCGCGCTCGCCCACCTGCGAGTCTAGGCCGTCGGGCAGGATGTCCAGCCATTCGCCGTCGCCGATCTGGCGGGCGAGCCGCGTCATCTCGCTTTCGGACGCGTGAGGCGCGGCGTAGCGGATGTTCTCGGCAATCGTCCCGGAGAACAGGAAGGGGACCTGCGAGACGATCCCCAGCCGGCGGCGGTAGGATTGCAGGTCGAACGAGCGGATGTCGCGCCCGTCAATCGTCAACGCGCCGGACTGGAACTCGTAGAAGCGCGCGATCAACTTCGCGATGGACGACTTCCCCGCGCCGGTGTGGCCGACGAGGGCCAGGTTCTCCCCGGGTTGGATGAGCAGGTTGAAATCCGCGAGGATCGGTTCGTCTTCCTTGTATTGGAATCTCACCTGCTCGAAGCGCACCTGACCCTGAAGGGGGCCGGCCGCCTGCGAGTCGGTCTGGACGATGTTGGGGTCCGCGTCGATCAACGCGAAGACGCGCTCGGCCGCCGAAAGTCCCGACTGGATCTGCGCCCAGAACGAAGCCAGGTTGAGGATGGGGAACATGAAACTGTCCAGGCTGAGGATAAAGAGATACCACGCGCCCGCGGTGACGACGCCCTCCCCGACGGACAGGCCGCCCGCGTAGACGAGGACGGCGACGAAGATCCCGCTCATCGCGTTCAGGATCGGGAAGACCAGCGAGAAGACGAGGCCGCGCTGCACGTTGACCGCGTAGGAGGTCTGGTTGGCGGCGTCGAAGGTCTCGAAGATGCTCTGTTCCTGGCGAAAATTCTTGGCGATGGAAATCCCGCTGACGGTCTCCTTGATGGCGGCGTTGACGTCGGCCATGGCCTGCATCCCGCGTTTGGTGACGCGGCGGGCGAGGGCGCGGAATCCCAGCGTGAAACCGAGCGCGATGGGGACGAATCCCATCATCAGCCAGGCCATCCTCGATTCGGTGTTGAATAGAATCACGCCGAGCAGAACCGCCTGGAACATCTGCGCGGCGACGTCGGTGAGGATGACGACAAGCTGGCCGAAGTCGTTGGTGTCGGAGGTGATGCGCGAGACGATGCGTCCCGAGGAGAACTGGTCGTAGAACGACAGGTCATGGTCGGCCGCGGCGCGGAAGGCGCGCCCGCGCAGGTCGAGCGCCACGTCGCCGACGGCGCGCACCGACAGGCTGCGCCGCGCCCAGTTGAGTCCCCAGGTGAGGACGCCCAGCGCCAGCATGGCAAAGCCGATCAGCCAGATGACGTTCAGCGCGGGCCGCTCTTCGAGCGCGTCCACGATGCGGCCCACGACGACGGGCGTGGCGGCGTTCAGCGCGGAGAGCGCGACGACGAGGAGCGCCACGAGGCTGATGCGTCCGGCCTGTGATTTGAAATAGGACAGGATACGCCGCGCCAGCGCGCGGTCGGAATATTGACGGTCGTATTTTTCGGGGTTGAGTCCGGCGAAGAAGCCCATGGGTTAATTCAGTGATCAGTGTTCAGTGGACAGTAATCAGTGAGCGGTAGCGCGGGTTAGGCGGTTCGGTAGTATCCCACGTCCACAGAGTAGACGCGGCCGCGCTTGATGACGTGTTTGACGAGGTTGGTCCCGTAGCGATAGCCGAGTTGACGGTAATCGTTGACGGAGAGGATCAGCATGTCCGCCTGTTTGCCGACTTCGATGGAGCCGATTTCGCGCGCGCGGCGGATGGCGTGCGCGGAGTTGATCGTCGTCGCGGCGATGGCTTGCGCGGGAGTCAACTTCATGGCGCGGCAGGCGAGCGCGATGACGAATTGCATGGATTCGTTCCAGGTGGTGCCGGGGTTGCAGTCGGTGGCGAGGGCCAGGATGGCGTCCGCTTCGATGAGTTTGCGCGCGGGCGTGTACTCGCATTCCGCCAGGCCGAACGGCGTGCAGGGAAGCGAGACCGCGACGGTGTCGGATTTTCCGAGCGCGGCGATGTCGGCGTCGGAGGTTTTGACGAGGTGGTCGGCGGAGGCCGCGCCCAGTTCCACCGCCAGCGCCGCGCCGCCGAGGTTGTCGAACTCGTCGGCGTGGATCTTGAGCGGGAATCCCAGCGAGGCGGCGCGGGTCAGGATCTGACGCGACTGCTCGAGGGTGAAGGCCTTGTTCTCGCAGAAGACGTCCACGAAGGGCAGGTCATGGCGCGGCGCGTGGATGCTCCACCATTCTTTTAACATCGGGAGCGTGGAGTTGACGATCTCGTCGGTGTAGCCCTGTGGGTCGTCCCGATATTCGGGCGCGATGGCGTGCGCGCCGAGGAAGGTGATGGCGAGGTCGAGCGGGCCTTCGTCGTCGAGCGCGAGCAGGGCTTTGAGCAGGCGCAGTTCGCTGGCCGTGGTGAGGCCGTAACCCGTTTTCGCCTCGGCGGTCGTCGTTCCGTGCGCGAACATGCGGAGCAGGCGCGGACGCGTCTGGGCGATCAGCGCTTCGAGGCTGGCTGTGCGCGTCGCGCGGACGGTGGAGATGATCCCGCCGCCCGCGGCGAGGATGTCGAGATAGTTGGCGCCGGCCATCTTCATCTCGAACTCGTCGGCGCGGTCGCCCGCCCAGATGAGATGGGTGTGCGGGTCCACGAAGCCGGGCATCAGCACGCCGCGGCCGGCGTCGAGGCTGGGCTCGTCGGGATAGGCGGCGCGCAGTTCGTCGGTCTTGCCGACCGCGAGGATCTTCTCGTCGCGGATGACGACCGCGCCGTCCGCGATGACGCCGAGGTCGCCGAGGCGCTGTCCGCGCTGCAGGCCGCCCGCGAGGGTGAGGAGTTGGGAGGAGGAGTGGATGAGCATGGCAGGGATACTTTGACTGAAAACGAGGGATCACGCGAAGACGAGCCGTGAGGCTTCGATTATACAAGACAAAACGGCCTCCGCGCTCCGGTTATTCAGCGATTTCATGTCGCAACTTTATATCGGGGCGGCATGTTGTAGACGAAAATCAAATTGACGCGATCCGTTTTGGCGGGCTCCCAATCCGGGAAATCCGAGCCGACCGCGACGACGCGCGTCCCGCTTCGCAACTGACTTTCGAGCCGCGGCTGCAAACGACGGAGTTCGCGCGTCGTCGCGTAGACGAAGACGACGTCCGCCGCGCGCAGGTCGGCGCGGAGAAAATCCCCTCGCTTCACGCGGACCCGCGAGCGGACTCCGCTGCGAGCCGCGTTCGCCGCGCTGACGAGGCATTGCGCGGGTCCGATCTCGATCCCCGTGGCGGACGCGCCAAATTCCCTCGCCGCGATGACGAGAGTCCGCCCGTCGCCGCAGCCGAGGTCGAAGAAAGCCTCACCCGCCCGAAGGTCCGCGAGGCGAAGCGCCGCGCGGACGCGGTCGGGATTCGTCGGCACGGAGGGGAGTCCGTACAGCGCGGGGACCAGAATCCACAGCGCGGCGAAGGTCAGGAAGATCCCGGCGAAGAGGTAAATGACGGTCACAATGGAATCGTATCATATCCCGCCCGCGGCGCGGAGTGACGGAGGGGCGATTTTGTGCTAAAGTTGGCGCATTCTTTCGAGGAGACGAAACGGAGGCCGCGCAGCGGACACAGAAAATGACTTCGAACGGACAATCCCGCGCCAACATCCAGCCCGGCCAGGTCGTGTGGATCGTATTGAAACAGGATCAGCGCACGGGCAAGTTGACCAAAGGCATCGTCAAGGATATTTTGACGAAATCGCCGACGCATCCGCACGGGATCAAAGTGCGGCTGGCGGACGGCCGCGTGGGACGCGTGAAGGAGGTCGCGGACGAATGAACCGCGTCCGCTTCCCCGTCCGCGCGGCCGCGGCGGGACTCGTCCTCGGCGCGCTGGCCTGTCAACCAGTCTTTGTCATCGGCTGGCAGGAATGGCTGATCATGATTTGCGCGGCGGCGCTGTTAGTGGGTCCCGTCCTGTTCAGGTTTTTGCGGATGCGCCCGCCGAGGAATGGGAAGAGGAAACGGGAGTGACGAAAAGCCAGGTTTGGGATAGGAATGTCGGCGCGTTTTATTTTCTGCCCGAGTTGAAGCGCACCAGTTTGTCCCAATCAATTCTGCCGTCTATGCAGAATACATCCATGAACTCTTGCGTGAAAAGATTTAAGTTCCGCGAATACTCCACCAGAAATTCTTTAGTCCGTTCCTTTGCCTGATAGTCGAGCGGCTCGATAATTTCCACAAATAGACGATCGCTGTCGGAAATAAATCTCCAAAATTCCTGGCCGCAAAGTTTCAGGTAGTCGCCTTTATCGGGCCTGTTATCTCGTCCGTAACAACAACCATTAATAGCCTGTATGTTGGCTTTGGTGTTGCTCGACCGAAGGATTCGTTTTGCTTGTCGGAAATTTTCCACCATGCGCTTGACCTGACCGCTGTTGCCCCAATTGGGACCAGATTTTACCGAGACGATATAAAGCGCGTCATCGCGCATGAACTCCAGGTCAATTCCTTCCGCAGACGATTTTCTACCGTCGAAAACCCTGCCGCAGACAAAAATGGCAAGTTTTTCAAGAAATTCGCCAAAGATGGTCTCTTCCTGCGACGATAAATGTGCGTCGAGAAGCAATTTGACCAGATCATGGGCGTCGTTTATGTTTTTGGCTTTGAAGAGATAGGGGTTCTTCTTCTTCAAAACCTGAGCCAATTGTAATTTTCTGAGACTAGCCGCGCGCCTTTCGTGAAAATCCCCGATATTTTCCTCGATGAAGGCGACTACTTCACTTGGATTTAATTGGCGCATAATTTCCCTTTTCGTCCATCAAGGCTAATTGAGCGGGACGCATTTCCATCTGGGGTTTTACTTTGCTTTGAGCCAGATTGAAGTATTCAGGCAGAATATCAATGCCAATTGAATTTCGCTCCATCCGTTGAGCCACAGCCACAGTTGTGCCCGATCCCATGAACGGGTCTAAAACCCAGTCCCCTTTTTTTGTGAACAATTTAATGAACCATTCGGGCAAATCTTCAGGAAAAACCGCGCTGTGATTCCGATTCTTTGTTTCGGTCGCCAAATGTAACACATTCGAAGGATAGGCTTTTTCCCGCCCGATCCAATTCGCGATTCGTTTTCCAAAACCGCTGCCGGCGCGGGAAGGATCACGGATTTTATCGGTCTCGCTCAGGTTTTTCAGGCGACGTTCCGCCCAATCGCCCATTGGAACCATGACCTCTTCCTGATACATGTGAAATTGGCGGGCTTTATTGAATTGCAACAGTCTTTCCCACGAGTCGCGGAAGCGATTGGGCCATTTACCCGGATAGGAGTTCTTTTTGTGCCAGATGAACTCCTCCGTCCAAAGCCAGCCCTGTTTGCGCATTTCCAGGATTAACTCAATGACGTAAATATGCCGTTCGCCATTGACGACTTTTTCTTTTATATTAAGAACAAAAGAGCCGGTGGGTCTCAAGACGCGAAGTAATTCGGCGGAAATAGGCAGAAACCATTCCACATATTTATCGGGATTGACGCCGCCATATGTGCTTTTTCTGCTGTCCGCATAAGGAGGCGATGTGAAGATTAGATCTATGGAATTGCTGGCAATCCCTTTAAGTTCTTGACGGCAATCGCCGAGCAACAAACGTGTCTCGATCTGTTTCATGCTTGAAATTATACCCGTCTTCCTACCGCCAACAGCGCGGCTGTTTGTACGGCCGCGCTGTTGACAGGACTGTCTCGTATTCAATTTCTGATTTCGATATCGCGCTTTACTGCACCGTGATCCGCGTATAGACGGGATACTGATTCCCGTCCAGATCTTCCACGATGAAGCCGATGACGTAATCGCCCGCGGCGGCGTAGAGTTGCACCCAGGTGAAGGGTTTGTCGCCGAAGGTGAGCGTGCGCGACTGCTCCTTCGCCGTCCCGGTGACGTGACCGTTCGAGTCCACGTCCAGCCAGGTTTCGTAGATGGTGAACGTGTCGCCTTTGGCGGGGGTGATCTCGCGCGGCGCGCCAGTGTCGTCCTGCCCGTTGAAGCCGAAGACTGAGGTCAGTTTCCGGTCCTGGAAGCGCAGCTGGGCGTATTGCGATTCGCCGCTGTCCGCGAAGGCGTAGAGTCCCTCGACGGTGTAGACCGCGTCGGCCGCGTCCGCGCCGTAGGAATCGGGCTTGAAGAGCGCCACCGCGTTCTGCGTCCCGTCGCTGATGCCGAAGACGATGGGTTCCCAGGTGTAGTTCAGCGTGAAGCCGTTGTCGTCCCATACGGGATAGTAGACGCCGCTCACCTGTTTCGTGTCGGGACTTTCGAGGTAGTCGGTGTCGGTGACGTTGAGCGAGTTGGCGTTTGCGTCGTAGTAGCCGACGAAGAGATAGACATAGCCGATGTTCGCGCCGCTGATGTCCGCGCTCATTTTTACGGACTGGTCGGTGGTGACCGAGTCGGTGGAGGCGCGCAGGTTCGAAACGGTGATATTTCCCAGCCCAGGGGCGCGCGTGCTGTATCCGCTCGAGGGGACGTAGGGAGAGGCGTCCGTCGAACTGAAGTCGCGGTCGAGGTAGTGATAGGCGAGGAAGTCGTCCCACAACGATTCGGACGCGAAGCGGCTGGCGATGCCGACGTAGGATTGAGGTCCCGCGAGAGGCGAACTGTAGAGGGTCGAGTTGGGGAAGTAGACGGCGAGTCCCATCGAACCTTTGCGCGCGTTCCCGTGCTTCTCGGCGACGACCGTCCTTTGCAGCGCGGAGATCAGCGCGTCCACCGATTGGCGCGTCCTGCTGTCGTTCGTGTTGTTCTGGACGAGGAGCGCGAAGTGACCGAGGTCAATGTAGGAGGGCGGGACCTCGCGCCCGAAGATGCTGGTGTACGACTGGGCGTAACTGCGCGCCTGCGCCGCCAGGCGCTGGTCTTCATTTTTAAGTTGCAGGGCAAAGGCGTTGGCGCTGTCCATCAGGCCGCTGAAGGCGTTGAGGTCCACCGCGGTGAGGGTCACGTCGCGGCCGAGTTGCGAGGCGAGCTGGTCGGCGGAGGGAAGGGGCGCGTTGAAGAATCCGCCCATTGGCGAGCCGCCGCGCAAAAAGTCGGCGCGGGCCGCGGGGTCGAGGATGCGCTGGTCGTCGTTCACGTATCCCTGCACGATGGCCCGGCTCAAGTCCGCGCCGCTCATGTCGGGGTTCTGGACGAGTCTGCCGAGGAAGCTGGCGTACGCCCAACCGATGGCGGGTTCGACTTCTTCCGAAGCGACGGCGTAGTTGGCGTGCGGCTGGAGCGCGGCCATGACTTCGATCTGCGCCATGAGGCAGGCGTCCAGGCCGACGATCTCGAATTTGTTCACGCCGGTAACGCGCCGCGCCTCGCCGAGGGCCTGGTCCAGTTCGGAGAGATAGATGTTGCCTCCGAGCCGCGCGGAGAGCGGCGTGCTTTTGTCGCCCGGGCGATTTGGGTCGGCGTCGCTCCACCCGCCGGGCCAGCCCATGCCGTGGTCCGAGAGGATCAGCACATATTTGTCGGCGGGATAGTTCTGCGCAGCCCATTGCACAAAGTCCACGAGGGTCTGCCCCTGCGACATGTCCACTTCGCCGAGGTCCTGTACCATCCGCGAGCGGACGGCGGTCAGGTCGTTGTCCTGCGTGACGTAGTAGCGGCGCGCGCCCGTCCAGTTGCCGTCGCCCGCGTAGGCGCCGCGGAAGCGGTCCACCTGCGCGACGATGTTGACGTTCGGGCTGGAGCCGACGCGCTCGGCCTCGTTCAGGTCGAGGTAGATATCCTGCTCCAAAACCTGGTCGTCGGCGTCCTGGTAGAGCATGACCGTCCAGGTCTGTCCCGCCGAGCTGGCTGGCGCGGGCGGCGTAAAGTTGGATTGCGGCTGGACGGGCGCGACGGTTTGAAAACCGGAGTTGTCCTGCGGAATATTTCCATCGTTGGGACTGCCAAAGTCCAGCCCCTGCCCGCCGCTGAGGAAGTAGTAGGCGATGAAGAGCAGGACGACGAGGACGGTTCCGCATCCGCCCAGCTGTTTGCCGCGCGTCGGGACTCCGCCTCCGCCGAAGACGGGACGCGGGGTTCCGCCGCCCGGACCGAATCCACCCGTGTCGCGGCGCGGCGCGTCCGCGCGTCCGACGGGGCCTTCTCCTTTGCGCCGACGTTCGGCGTCTATTTGACGTCTATTCATTGAGTCCTCCGAAAAAAAGATGCGAAAACAATGACCGCGCCGGTTTGCAGGTTAGAGGTCACTTCCTGCCAAAGTCGGCGGGATTTTCCCCCCACGCGTCGGTATCCCATTTCAACAAACGGATGGTTTTGAAGTCTTTCAGGGTTTCTTCGGCGCGCCCGATCAACTGGAACAGCATCGCGTTGGACGCGGAGCGCGGCAGGGCAGTGTTGCATTTGCGCGCCCGCACCCACGAGATGGCGGTGTGCGAATCCGAGTAGATCACCCAGTCCAGTTTGCGGCGCGCCAGCCATTCCAACCCGCGCACGATGGCGAGGAATTCGCCGATGTTGTTGACGCCGCCGGGGAAGGGTCCCGCGTGGAAGACCTCCTCGCCCGTCTCGGTGTTGACGCCGCGATATTCCAGCGGGCCGGGCGTCCCCGAGCAGGCCGCGTCCACGCTCAGGCTGGGGAGCATGGGCGGGTTTGGCACAAACAGCCACTGGCGCACCGGCTGGGTCCTGCCTTTGTAATCCTCGAATTTTCCCTTCAGCGCGATCTTCGCGGCGTCGTGGGTGTCGAAGGCTTTGAACTGCGCGCCTTCGAATCCCTTCACCTGCGCCTCGCACTCCTGCCAGGATGTGAAGATACCTCTGGTTCGTCCCTTCCAGACTACATAGAATTTCTGCTTCCGCATGTTTCTATTGTATCCCCAATTTGCCGACTTGTTGACCCGACTTGATTTGATATACTTGTCCCATTCCAGAAAAGGAGTCCTCCATGTCCACACCTCCCCGCTGGGATATGACCAACGTCTATCCCTCGCTTGAATCCAGACAATTCAAATCCGCCCTCAAGAAACTCAACGTCCTGCTGGACGAACTCGAGGTCTTCCTCGCGAAGAAAGTCAGCAGGGCTGGCGCCAAGACCGAGCCGCAGAAACTGGGCAAACTGCTCGGCGAATCCGTGGACCGCCTCAACGCGCTCTACGAACTCTCCGGCACGCTCGGCGCGTACATCTACGCCTTCGTCACCACCAACTCGCGCGACCAGGTCGCCATGCGCGCGCTCTCCGAGTTCGAGCAGGTGCAGGTGCGCCAGAGCATCCTCACCACGCAATTCCAGGCGTGGGTGGGCAAACTGGGCAAGTCCGCGCTCAACAAGGCGGTGAAACTTTCGCCTTCGGCCAAATCGCACGCCTTCATGCTCAAGGAAACCGCCGAACAGGCCAAATATCTGATGAGCGAATCTGAGGAAGCGCTCGCCGTCGAACTGACCTTGAGCGGCGGCAACGCCTTCAGCAAACTGCAAGGGACGGTCACCTCGCAACTCTCCGTAGACTTCGAGCTGGACGGTCAGACCCAGAAGATGCCCATGCCCGCGCTCATCAACCTGCGTTCGCATCCCGACGAATCCGTGCGGCGCCGCGCCTACGACGCGGAAAACGCCGCCTGGGAGTCGGTCAAAGAGACGTTGGCCGCGTGCCTCAACGGGGTCAAGGGCGAAGCGAACACGCTCAACAAACGCCGTGGCCGCGAAGACGCGCTCCATTCCGCCATCGACGCGGCGCGCATTGACCGTCCCACGCTCGAAGCCATGCTCAGCGCGATGCGGGATTCCTTCCCGACCTTCCGCCGCTACTTCAAAGACAAGGCGCGGCGGCTCGGCAAGGAGAAACTCGCCTGGTGGGACGTCTACGCGCCGATGGGCAAGACCGGCAAAGTCTACTCGTTCGAAGAGGCGCGTGACTTCATTCTCGAAAACTTCGGCAAGTTCGCGCCCGACCTGCGCGGCATGGCGAAGACCGCCTTCGAGAAGAACTGGATCGACGCCGAACAGCGCGACGGAAAACGCGGCGGCGCGTTCTGCATGGGCGTGCCGGGCGTCAAGGAAAGCCGCGTGCTCGCCAACTTCGACGGCTCGTTCGACCAGGTCAGCACGCTGGCGCACGAACTCGGCCACGCCTATCACAACTTCTGCGCCTACGAAGCGGGCAAGACCGAACTCCAGCAGCTCACGCCGATGACGCTCGCCGAAACCGCCTCCATCATGTGCGAGACCATTGTCACCGAAGCCGTCCTCGCGCAGACGACCGACCCGCAGGAGCAACTCGCCGTCCTCGAAGCGCAGCTCAACAACGCCTCGCAGGTGATCGTGGACATCTACTCGCGCTATCTGTTCGAGAAGGAAGTCTTCGAGCGCCGCGCCAAATCCGAACTTTCGGCGGACGACTTCAACGACATCATGGAACGCGCCCAGAAAGCCGCTTACGGCGACGGGCTCGACGAACGCTACCTGCAAAAATTCATGTGGACGTGGAAGCCGCACTACTACTCGTCCGGCCTCTCGTTCTACAACTTCCCCTACGCGTTCGGTCTCCTCTTCGGGACGGGGTTGTACGCCATCTATCAGCAGCGCGGCGCCGACTTCCTCCCCGACTACAAAAACCTGCTCGCCTCCACCGGCGAGGCCTCGGCTGCGGACCTGGCCGCCCGCTTCGGCATCGACATCCGCAAGAAGAAGTTCTGGGCCGACAGCATCGCCATCCTCTCGCGGCGCGTCGACCGCTACTGCGAACTTTAAGAGATTACCCCAGGCAGGGCGCGGATCCGCGCCCTGCTTTTAAGCCGCGAATTTTATGAATGCGCGCGAATTGTCCATGATTTTTCGTGGAATTCGCGCCGTTCGCGGCAGAAAAAGGGACATCCAATTATCGTTAACGAGAGAGCGAGTTATGAAACGCAAAATTCTTGGATTATCGGTTTTCCTCGCGCTGGCGTTCGCCGCCTGTTCCCCCGCGCCCGCGCCCACGCCCGCCATGACCGTCATCGTCGAGCCGACCAGCCCGCCGCCGGGCGGCCTCCCGAAGAGCGAGGCCGAAGTCCCGCGCGTGACGGCGGAGGCGGCGAAAGCCGCGTTCGAGGCCGGCGCGGCCGTCATCGTGGACGTGCGCAGCGTGGACTCGTTCGTCGCGAAGCATATCGCCGGCGCGCTGTCCATCCCGCTGACGCGCATCGAGCAGAATCCGAAAAGCGTCTCACTCGACAAGGATCAGTGGATCATCACTTACTGCACCTGACTGAACGAACACACCAGCGCCCGTGCGGCGTTTCTCATGTTGCAGAACGGTTTTGCGCGCGTCACCCCCATCCTCGGCGGCTTCGAGGCGTGGATCGAAGCGGGCTTCCCTGTCGAGCCATAGAACTGTAGAGCGAGATATTATCTCGCTCTACAAAAAAACGTTGCTAGTGGGGACTTACTTTGCTGCAAACACATTAGATGATTGCAGCAAAGTATCCATGAACGGGGGTTCGCCCCGAATGATGAAAATTTGGAATCCCGAAGTTCTACTTCGGGAAAGCCGCAAGTAGAACTTGCGGAATCCTTTTTAAGGTTGTTTCGCCATTCCAAACGGTTTGCATTAGCCGCAAGTGGGCGGGATGCGGGCGAGGCTCGAAAACGGAATCCTGCTGAGGTGTTGAATCCTCTCAAAAAACGCGGCGCATCCCACTTGTCGGCTGCACGCTGTGTTGGGCGGCCTTCTGAATGAATCTGTGTACTTCTACATGAATGGCGTACATTATTATTCACCAACTGGTCGCAACTCAAACTGAATGAGTCTATCTGACGCCTTCGTTAACCCTGTGCCAGGTTCGGCAAGCTCGTAAGTAACCATGAGAACAAGCTGAAATTGCAGCGGCGCAATCGCTACTTCAGAAGTCAAAATGTAACACGTATTATCTTCCAGCTTGGAGCCTTCTGGACACATAGCTGGAACAGCCTTTTCTGTGGAGTACCAACAGGTGTCTATTCTGGGACAATAGGAGGGTGCGCCCAGCAATTGTTCCATTTCACCGCGACGCATCGTAAGAGTATTCAAATAGGGCAAAAGGGATACAAGACTTTGGTAATCAGAATATTGTTGGTAATGTTTGCTCAATGCGACAATGTTTTCAGAAGGATCAGCTGAAGTGGAATTCGTATTGCACCCGACGGAGAGAAGCGCGAACAAGAGCAGTATCCCGGTTCTAAGACGCAGAAACCAAGCTTTTGGCATGTTCATTTTCTGTCTCCGAGCAATTGTCGTCCTTGTAAGAGCGATGGCAAGTTAGCCGCCCAACTCAAGTTTCACCGCGCCGCCCACCGGAACGGTTTTTCCGTCTTCCTGTTTCGTCAACGGCAACAACACGTGGAAGCGGCTGCCGGGCAACTGCGCTTCGTCGTAGCCTTCGCTTTCCACCCAGATGCGACCGCCGTGCGCCTCGACGATGCCTTTGGAGAGCGCCAGTCCCAGCCCGGAGCCGCCTCCTTTAAAGCGGCTCTTGCTCGTGGAGTGCTTTCCTAATTCTCCCGGCTGGTAGAACTTGGTGAATATCATGTCGTGGAAGTCGGGGTCCACGCCCACGCCGGTATCGCTGACGACGATCTCCACGCCGCCGCCGGGCAGGTCGATCTGGTTGGCCGGGACGAACGTCCCGGCGACGCGGATCCGTCCCTCGTTGGGGGTGAACTTGATGGCGTTGGAGACCAGGTGCGAGAAGACTTTGCGGAGGATGTTCGGGTCGGCTTTGACCATCGGGAGGGAGGGCAGGTCGAGAGTCAGGGAGAGGCGGCGGTCGGCGAGAGATTTCTGGAGGCCGAGGCAAACGTCCCGCGCCAGCGCGGCCGTGTCCACCGGTTGGATGTGGAGTTGCAGGGCGCGCGCGTCGATCTGGGCGATGTCGAACATCGAATCCATGATCTCGTGCAGGCGCAGGGCGCTTTTGTGCAGCGATCCGACCGCCTGCCGGATGTTCTCGTCGAGGCTGCGGTCTTCGAGCAGCATTTCGATGTAGCCGCGCATGACGGTGAGCGGCGTGCGGAGTTCGTGCGAGGCGATGGAGATGAAGTCGCTTTTGGTCTGGTCGAGACGCTCGAGGTCGCGGTTGACCTTGTCGAGGTCGCGGTAGGCCTGGCTCAACTGGTTGTTGAGTTTGAGCAGGTTTTCCACGAGACGGGCGTTTTCGAGCGCGACGGCGGTCTGGTTGGCGAGCGCGGCCACGGTGACAAGCTCCTCGTCGCTGTAGCGCTGACCCGAAAGTTTCGCGCCGAGGGCCAGCATCCCGATCCAGCGGCGGTTGGCGAAGATCGGCGCGTAGACCTCGGTCTCGAGGCGGTGAAACCATTCGCGCTCGAAGCGAGGGACGTCTTCGAATTTTTGCAGCAGGTCGAGGTCGAATTGAAGAAGCGTCTTCGACTCCCGCCCCAGATGGACCGCGATGGGATGGTCCTCCTCCAGTTGGAGCGGCAGGATCTGCCGCTCGCCGTCGGACCTGGCGGCGCGCAGCCGATGGACGCGGCGTCCGCCTGTGGCGGTTTCGGTGTCCACCAGAAAGAGGAAGCCGCGTTCGAGTTCCATCGACTCGATGATGAGTCCCACCGACACGTCGGCGAGACGCTGCACGTCGAGGATGTTGCTGATGGACTCGCTGTATTGATGGAGGGTGCGGCTGGCGTCGGTGGTCTGGATGTTCAGAAAACTGTCCACCATGCGGCGCACGAGTCCGAGCAGGGGAGTGAACAACAGCGCCAGCAGCAGGGCGATGGCCGCGCCGATGATGAGCGGATTGTAATTGGGCGCGGCGCGGAACAAGGGTTGGACGCCGAGCGTGCTGGCGATGTAGAAGACCACGATCAACAGCGTGGTGATAATGTAGATCAGCGTGCGGCGGAGGATGAGACGCGCGTCGGGCAGGTTGTGAGTTAGCGCCACGTATCCCATCATAATGGTCGCGGCCAGTCGCGGGGGATTCCCCAGCATGGACGCGCCGCCCAGCGCGAACAGATCGTTGACCACCAGCAGGAGGATAATCGGAAACCAGTAGGAAAGACGGTTGCGATGAAGCGGCTGACGCGTGGAACGAAGCGCGCCGACCAGGTTGACGATGGCGCCGACAACAAACACCAGCCAGCCCAAAATTCCCCAACCGAGCGAAAGTCCCTCGCGGGACAGATTCACGCGTCCGTTCGTCCAGATGATGTCGGGGAGCTGGATGAAACCGGCATTCAGCGCGGCCAGCGCGAGCGCCCAAACCGCGCCCACCGCCAGCCAGACCCAACCCTCGCGGCGCAGAAAGGCGCGCACGAGCAATACCAAAAGAAACGCCAGAAAGAGAGTCCCGAAGATCTCCAGGTTTTGAAAATCCCGCGTAGACATCTGCGGGAGGAGCTCGCCCCGCCACAGCGCCTCGACCGCCTGCAATATCAGCCCCGCCAGCGCGTACGCGCCCATCAACAGCGCCGAAAATTCCTGTCCCTCCCGACGGCGGAGCGCGCCGACCAGGACCGCGAGATACAACGCGGCCCCCACAAGGACGACGACGAACGCGATGAACTCCGAAGTAAAGGCGGGCATTTGCGCGAAAGTATACTCTAAAACATTCAGCCTCGGCTTTGCGGTATCATTAGGTCATGGACAACCGCCAACTCTCCCGTCACGCCCGCGACCGCTTCGCCCTCGAAAGCCTGCGCTTCGACAGCATCGCCTCCGCGCGGAACGTCGCCGCGCAGCTGAACGTCTCCGCAGGGGACGTCTACGCGCTGGGACTCATTGACGAGGCCCTGCGGATCGTGCTGACTCGCAGCGCGTCGCCCGCTCAATTTTCCTCCGCCGCCTCCTTCCTCGACGGGAGGCTGGGCGCGGCTCCCGTGCGCGCTGCCCTGCTGACGTTTGCCTCTGCCTTCCCGACCAAGCCGATCTACGAGGGGAAGACGAAAGCAGAGGAATATTTGGATTCCACCCCCCTCCGTCTCCTCCCAAATTCAGAAAATTTGGGGGGAATGGCGCAAGCCGAGGGGGGTATGCAGCCCCTTGAAGAACTTTTGCTCGTCAACCTCCACAACACGAATCCCGCCGCGCAGACCTTGACGGAACTCTTCGACGACCAGCCGCTCGAACAGACCGCGTATAAGAAGATGGTAGAAGGGTTGGCAGAATACTTCGCGGCGACAGGGGACGGAGGACAGAGGAGGGGCGAGTCCCTGGTTGACATGCTGCGCGCGCCCGCGCTGGCTTCGCCGCACTCGCTCGAAGGTCAACTGGAGTACATCATTCAACGATGGGGGAGCGTGTTGGGAGAAGAGTTTGTGACGCGCCTCCTGCGCGCCATGGATTTTGTCCGCGAGGATGCAGTCCGCAGGCAGGGACATTCGGAGTTCAAGCCCACCGCCGAAGTCCCCACCTACGCGGGCTATCCCGAGTATGAAAGATACAGCCCCGACAAAGAGTGGATGCCGCGGCTCGTCCTCATCGCCAAAAACGCGTACGTCTGGCTCGATCAACTCTCAAAAAAATACCAGCGGAATATTTCCACGCTCGACCAAGTCCCTGACGAGGAACTCGACATTCTCGCGCGGCGCGGATTCACGGGATTATGGCTCATCGGTCTATGGGAGCGCAGTCGCGCCAGCCAAAAGATGAAGCAACGTATGGGACAGCAGGACGCGGTCGCTTCGGCGTATTCGCTGAATAGTTACGACATAGCCAACGACCTCGGCGGCTGGAGCGCGTTGGAGAACCTACGCTGGCGGGCGTGGGGACGCGGCATTCGTCTCTCCGCGGACATGGTTCCCAATCACATGGGTATTGACTCGAACTGGGTCATCGAACATCCCGATTGGTTCCTCTCCGTTGACCAGCCTCCCTATCCCTCGTATTCCTTCCACTCCGAAAACCTCTCCGACGACTCGCGTGCCGCGATTGTGCTGGAAGACCACTACTACAATCATTCGGACGCCGCTGTAGTTTTCAAACTCCATCATCACGCAACCAACGGAACACGCTACATTTACCACGGCAACGACGGCACGTCCTTCCCGTGGAATGACACCGCACAACTCAACTATCTCAAAGCCGAAGTACGCGAGGCCGTCATCCAAACTATTTTGCACGTGGCGCGGAATTTTCCCATCATCCGCTTCGACGCGGCCATGACGCTGGCGAAGAAACACATCCAGCGGCTGTGGTTCCCCGAACCAGGCGCGGGCGGCGCGATCCCCTCGAGGGCGGAGCGCGGCCTGACCAGGTCCGAGTTTGAAGCGGCCATGCCCGAGGAGTTCTGGCGCGAGGTGGTGGATCGCGTCGCGGCAGAAGTCCCCGATACGTTGCTGCTCGCCGAAGCGTTCTGGCTGATGGAGGGATACTTCGTCCGCACGCTGGGCATGCACCGCGTCTACAACTCCGCGTTCATGCACATGCTGCGCGACGAGGACAATGCCAAGTATCGCACGGCGATCAAGAACACGCTGGAATTCGACCCGCGCATTTTGCAGCGATACGTCAACTTCATGAACAACCCCGACGAGAAGACCGCCGTGGAGCAGTTCGGCAAAGCGGACAAATATTTCGGCGTGTGCGTGGTTCTCTCGACCCTGCCTGGCCTGCCAATGTTCGGCCACGGACAGGTGGAGGGCTTCCACGAAAAATATGGCATGGAGTATCGCCGCGCCAAATGGGACGAGACGCCCGACGAGGGCTTCGTCCGCTACCACGAGCAGATCATCTCGCCGCTGCTCCATCGCCGCCGCGTTTTCGCGGGCGTGGAGAATTTCATGCTGTACGATCTGTTTACGCCAGAAGGAAATGTGGATGAGAACGTGTTTGCATATTCAAACCGTTTCGCGAATGAGCGCGGACTGGTGATCTATCACAATCGCTTCGCGGATACGCGCGGCTGGATTCGGATGTCCGCCGCGTATTTGGAGAATGGACAGTTACAACAAAAGTCTCTTGCAGACGCCCTGGGTCTTCCGAATGGACTGAACGACCATGTGATTTTCCGTGACTATGTGACCAACCTGGAATATATCCGCTCATGTCGCGAGATTCACGAGAAGGGATTGTACGTGGAACTGGGCGCGTACAAGTGTCACGCGTTTTTGGATTTTCGGACGGTGGACGGCGGACAGTGGGCGGAGATTTGCCGCGCGTTGAATGGCGCGGGGGTGGAGTCCATGCAGGGGAAGTGGGAGGAGATGTTCGGAGTTAAAGATGAAGGCGGAATGACGAAGGATGTAGAGAAAGAGGGGAAGAAAAGCGTAAAACGTAAAACGAAAGAAGGAGCGGCGAAAAGGACTGCCGCGAAGAAGCCTGCCGAGAAGAAGCCAAAAGCAAAGAAGAAATCGAGTAGGAAGTCAACGACAAAGAAGGGACTCTCATATCGCTCCTGAGGATGAGTAAAATTGCCTATTGAGAATCAGACCGTCCCTTAAACTGAGAACTTCAAGGACAGTTTCTGAGGGTTGGCAAATCCAAAAATTTGTATATAATAGAAATATACGGAAATGATTGACTTTTCCTCCGTCACTAGCTTCGAATGGGACGACGGCAATCGCGACAAGAACTGGGAGAAACACCAGGTCTCGAATAGCGAATGCGAGGAAACGTTTTTCAATTTGCCTCTTCTGCTCCAGCCAGATTCAACCCACTCTCAGACAGAAGATCGTTACTATGTCCTCGGACAGACCAATGCAGGTCGAAGATTGTTTATCTCATTTACGATTCGCGGCGAAAACGTCAGAGTGATCTCCGCTCGCGATATGAGCAAGCGAGAAAGGAATTTCTATGAACAAGCCTATTCCTAACTTCCAATCCGAAAAAGAGGAACGCGCTTTCTGGGCGGAAAACGACTCCATGGATTACCTCGACTGGAAACAGGCCCAACGCGCCATTTTCCCGAACTTGAAGCCTACGCTCAAATCCATTTCCCTGCGCCTGCCCGAATCGATGATCGACGAACTGCGTCAACTAGCGAACGAACGCGATATCCCGTACCAATCGCTCATCAAACACTTCCTGCGCGAGAGTATTGACAATGCCTATTCGGTGAAGTCGTCCAAGTAAAACTGCGAACGTCTCAATTAAACAAACCGTCCCTGAAATTTCCAAGTCAGGGACGGTTCCTTTTTCCACTTACGCGGCGCGTTCAGACCTCCGTCACCCATCCTTTGTACTTTTCATTCCGCCCGCGCACGATCTCCTCGAACATGTCGCGCAGTTTGGACACCACCGGTCCCATCACGCCATTGCCGACCGGGCGGTGGTCCACTTTGGTGATCGCCACCACCTGAGCGGCGGTGCCGGCCATGAAAAGCTCGTCGCAGATGGTCGTCTCGGAGCGGTCAATGGGACGCTCCACGACCGGCAGGCCGAGTTCGTCGCGGGTCAGTTGCAGGAGCGAGCGGCGCGTGATTCCCTCGAGGATGTTCTCGGTGACGGGCGGCGTGATCACCGTCCCGTCGCGCACCATGAAGACGTTCATCGCCGAACCCTCGGAGACGTGCCCGTTCTGGTCCAGTACCAACGCCTCGTCGAATCCCGCCCGCGCCGCGTCGGTCTTGGCCAGCGCCGAGTTGACGTACGCGCCCGAGATCTTCCCGCGCGCGGGGATCACGTTATCGTCAATCCGCCGCCACGAGGAGATGGTCGCGTGCGCGTTTGTGTCGTTCTGGATGTACTTCTGGAACGGCACGCTCCACATCGTCAAGTCGTCCTTCAAATTGTGCAGCCGCACCCCGATCCCCGTATCGGATTTATAGAACATCGGGCGGAGATATATGTCGCGCTGCCAGTTCTCCGCGCGCAGCAGGTCGAGCATGATCTGGATCAGGCTCTCTTCGGTGTGCGAAACTTCCATGCACAAAAGTCGGGCCGAATGGAGCAGGCGATGAAAATGGTCCCAGGGACGAAAAACGAAGAGCCGCTTTTGCTCCTCGTTCCAATAACCGCGCAGACCGCCAAAGACCCCCGTCCCGTAGTTGAACGCGTGCGTAGCGACGCTGACCTTCGCCTCGCCAAAGGGGACGATCTTGCCCTCGAAATACGCGAACTGTGGTTGGTCCACCAAAACACCTCCAGTGATTGGATCGTCTTGCGCGCGTATTATACACGATGGATTTCGGACGACTCCCCGACGATTCCCCGCCTCTTTCCCGACTTCAAGCGGGCGCGGCCTGCGGACGCGTTTTCCCGCCCTTGACTCCCGCAGCGAAGGCGCTATAATGCAATTCGATGTCTGTCGAAATAGATTAACAAAGGTAAAAATGAACGACAAGCCCGAAATACTCGATTTCGTTAAAGCCATGTCAGACGTGGACCGCCTGCGAATCATCGGCCTGCTCGCGCAGAAATCCGCCTCCGCAAAGCAGATCGCGGACGAGTTGCATATACCCTTCCGGGACGCGTATAATCACATCTCCTTTCTGGCGTTTGTAGGAGCTGTCCGCGAAGCGGATGGACAGTACAGCCTCGCGCCCGACGCGGTGGAATCGTTGGCGAAGAACCAGTTCGCCAATCGGAAGGAAGCGTACGTCCCCGCGCCGCATCTCGACGCGAAGTCGCGTAAAGTCCTCGTCACATACTTGAATCCCGACGGCAGCATCCGCCAGATTCCAAGCCAGCCCGAAAAATTGAAGGTCATCCTGGATTATCTCGCGGCCGCCTTCACGCCCGGCGTGGACTACACTGAGAAGGAAGTCAATACCGTCATCCGCCGCTTTAACGTGGATGTTTCGGGGCTGCGCCGCGACCTGATCGATTCAGGCTTAATGGCGCGTGAAAGCAACGGTTCCCGGTATTGGAGGCCGTAACGCAAATTGCCAATTTGCCCGGGCGCAAACCAGCAATTTGTTTTACAAGATGCGAACATGAGCGAAGAACTTGTCACTCTCTTCAAAGCCCTCTCTGACGCGAACCGTCTCAAGATCATTGGCCTGCTCGCGCAGCAGCCGTATTCAGTGGAGGAACTCGCCGCCCTGCTTGGTCTTCAAGCCTCCACTGTTTCGCACCATCTATCGCGGCTCGTCAAAGTGGGCCTGGTCAACGCCCGCGCCGAGGGATACTACAGCGTCTATCAGTTGGACAAATCCGCGCTGGAGACGATGTCGCGCAGCCTGTTCTCGCCCGAGAAGATCGCTTCCAGCGCCGAAGATGTGGATCTCGACGCCTACGACCGCAAGGTGTTGGCCGATTACAGGCGCCGCGACGGGAGCCTGAAAACGATCCCCGCGCAGCGCAAAAAGCTGGACGCCGTCCTGCGTTATGTGGCGAAGGCCTTCGACGTGGGCAGACGTTACAGCGAGAAACGCGTCAACGAAATCCTGGGACAATATCATGAAGACACAGCCAGTCTACGGCGGGAACTGGTTGGCGCGGGACTGATGAAACGTGAAAGCGATGGGAGCGCGTACTGGCGAGCGGAGTAAACGCCAACCCATTAACAATCCCAGATCGGCGTCCATGACCCGAAGGAGAGATCATCGTCTTTCTCGTTGACGATTCAAAAGGCGGATGATAGAATACCGCCGCATTAGACGCCCCCATCGTCTAGCGGCCCAGGACGGAGCCCTCTCAAGGCTCAAACAGGGGTTCGAGTCCCCTTGGGGGCACCTCCCTATAGACAAACTTTCGAGTTTGTCTATTTGTTTTCAAACAGACATCCCCGTTTAGGGATGTTATTCGAGTCCTCTTGGGGCGCAAAAAAGTCGCCGTAAAAAGCGGCTTTCTTTATTTTTGGCTCCCCTGCAATTAACAGACAGGAATCGCCACAAAGTATCCCTGAACGGGGGAGCGCCCTGAATGATGAAAATTTGGAATCCCGAAGTTCTACTTCGGGAAAGCCGCAAGTAGAACTTTCGAAATCCTTTTTATTTCATATCAGCCGCCTGAGACTGTTTCTTAAGCATACAGATTCTCGCGGTAAAAATCCGTGTTTGTCCGTGCAACCCGTCAAATCCGCGTACAAAAAGGAGCAAGGATGAAAGCGTCCTGCGAGTCGCGATCCTCAACGGCTCGCAGAAATCCCCAGTTTCTCCGCCAATTCCTGATCGCTCGGCTCGACGAGAATGGATCCGTCCGGGAAAACGATGGTCGGGATGCTTCGATTACCGCCGTTGATCCGTTTGACGGTCTCCGCCGCCTCAGGATTCTCGTCCACGTTCACATTTTCATAGACGATCCCGTGCCGCTTCAAAAACGCCCGGGAGCGTTTGCAATCGGAACACCATTCCGCGCTGTAGACGATGATGGGTTTATCCATGTTTTCCTCCGTGTTTTAATTTCTCTCGCGTTGATTATACCGAATCAGGTACAATCCCCACATCCATGCTCGACAAATTCCTCTTCCTCCTCTGGTTCCTCGCGTGGACTTCCGGCGGACTGCTCCTCGCCGCCTCCGCCTTCCGCCTGCCGCGCCGACTCATCCTCGGCGCCGGACTCGCCCTCGGCGCAACGACGCAAGCCTGGTTCGCCAACCTGCTCGCGTTTCTCCTCCCCGCGCCCGCCGCGTTCTGGGGCGGGGCGCTCCTCACCCTCGCGCTCGGGCTGGCGTTCACACAAACGCTCTCGCCCCGAAAAATTTTACGCGCCATCCTCCCAATCTCGTGGAGACAGGCCGCCGCGCTCCTCTTCCTCGCCTACCTCTTCACCGCCATCGGGCGCGGACTGCTCCTCTTCGAAGATTACCAAAACCTGCCCACCATCTCGCTCATGGCGCGCGGCGACATCCCGCCTGCCTTCGCCCTCGACCCCAACGTCCGCTTCGGCTACCACTACCTGATGCTGCTCTTCGCGTCGGAGATCACACTCCTCGGCGGCATCGTCCCTTGGAACGCGCTCGACTTCACGCGCGGCTTCTTCTTCGCGCTCACGCTCCTCCTCGCCTACCTCTGGGTCGGGCGGATGACCCGCTCGCGCCTCGCCGCGTACGCGGGCGCGTTCTTCACGGCCTTCGCGGGCGGCGCGCGCTGGCTCCTGCTCCTCCTCCCAACAGCCTGGATAGAATCCCTCTCCAAAAAAATCACGCTCCTCGGTTCCGCCGCGCAATCCGTCCCCGACCTCGCGCGCGGCCTCGCCCTCCCCTGGGCGGTGGACGGCGGCCCGCCCATCCCGTTTCCCTTCGCGTTCATCAATGGCGTCAACGTTCCGCTCGTCCTCTCGCACGGCGGCTCCGGCATGATGGTCTCCGCGCTCGCCCTCCTCATCCTGCTCGTCTATCGCTTCGCGCGCGACTGGCGCGGCTGCATCGTCCTCGCAATCCTCCTCGCCGCGCTCGCCAACCTCAGCGAACACGCCTACCTCGCCGCGTTCTTCGGGCTGGGACTCGTCCTCGTCCTCCATTGGATTCGGACTCGCTCGCTCAAAATCCCGCGTGACTTCCTCCCCTGGATCGGACTGGGAGCCGCCTCGGGATTTTTTGCGGCCATCCAGGGCGGAGTCTTGACCGAACTCGTCCGCGGCTTCCTCCGACCTCGCGCGGGCGCGGCCTCCCCCGACTCTTACTTCACCGTCGGCTTTTCCTTCTCCCCGCGTCCCACGATCATCTCCGGTCACCTCGGCCTGCTCGATCTGACGAACCCGCCTCAACTCCTCGTCGCCCTCTTCGAGATCGGACCGATCCTGCTCGCGCTTCCCATTGTTGCGATCTGGGGCTGGAAAGCGCTCAAAGCCCGCCGCTGGTGGGACGCGGCGCTCGTCTTCGGCGGCGTGATGGGACTGACCTCGCTCTTTTTGCAATACGAAGGCTCCGCGGGCGTGACAGCCACCTCGCGTCTCTTTGGCGACCTGCTCGCCCCGCTGACTCTCTTCGCCGTCCCGTTATTGTGGACATGGGCCAAAGCGCGCGGCGCCCGCGTCAAACAGGTTTTGCTCTCGCTGGGTTTCATCGCCGTCTTCGGCGGACTGATACTCTTTGGCGTCGAACTGACCGCCGCGCAGAAACCCGTCCTGCCGCTCGCGATGCAATCCGCCGACGTGCAACTCTACAAAGAGTATTGGAACAAACTCCCCGCCGACGCGCTGGTCTTCGACACGCTCCCCGCCCGCGCGGTGACCATCTTCGGCCGCTTCACCGATTCCAACGAGACGTGGTACGTGCCAAAGCAATCGTGGATCGCCCTCGCGCAGAATCCCTTCCCTCGCGCTCTCCGCGCCGCTGGTTTCGACTATTTCTATTTCTCATTGGAAAACTGGGAAACCTTCTCCCCCGAAGTGCAGACCGCCCTCGCCGATTCCTGCGTCCACATTGTGGCCGAAGCCGAAGGTCCCCGCAGCGAGACGGACGTCCGCAAGGCGTGGCGGCGATTGGTGGATATTAGAGGGTGTGAGTAAAATTACTTGCCCGTCATTGCGAGGATAGCCGCTCTACCCGACAAAGCGCTCTCGCAATCGTGGCAGGGATTGCTTCGCTCGCAGTGACGGAATAATTCCATTACACAAACTTGATCCTCCGCGCCGCGTACCAGACCATGCGGATCAGCAACAGACCGTGTTTCCAGCGCGAGATGTTGGTAGCGCCGTACGTCCGCTCGCGGTAACGGATGGGGAGGTCAACGATTTTGAGATTCAGTTTCGCCGCGCCGAAGATCAGGTCGAAATCGCCGAAGGGGTCGAAGTCGCCGAAATAGGAACGGTTGGCGGCGATGCGCTCGTAGTCTTTTTTCCACAAAACTTTCGTGCCGCAGAGCGTATCTTTGATGGGCTGTCCAAGCAGGGAGGTGAACGCCCAGCTGAAGAATTTGTTACCGAGGAAGTTCAAACCCTGCATGGCTTGTTTTTCCATCGGATAGACCAGCCGCACGCCGTTGATGAATTCTCCGCGCCCCGAGCACAGGGCCTTGTAGAAGCGCGGCAGGTCTTCGGGCGGGACGGTCAGGTCGGCGTCGAGGATCATCAGGATGTCGCCGGTCGCGACGTCGAAGCCGGCGCGGATCGCGTCCGCTTTGCCGATGCCCGGCTGGCGCAGAACGCGGCTCGGGGTCGCGGGATGCGAAGCGATCTCGCGTTCGATGACCGCGTAGGTGTCGTCTTTGGAATGCCCCTCGACGAAGATCAATTCGGTGGCGCGTCCCATTTGCGGAGTCCGCTCGAAGATGGAGCGGATGTTCCCCGCCTCGTTGCGCGCCGCGACGACGACCGACACGCTCGGCTCTTCAACAGGAACAGGCTGCAAACGCGCGATGAGGAAGTTCGCCAGCGCGAGGCCGCGGAAGACCGGCAGGCGGACGAGGACGCGGTTGCAGAACGCGGCGAGGAGCGGGATGGGAAGCGGGAGGAGGATCTCGCGCCAGTCGCGGATGGTCTCGAATCCCGCGAGGGTCAATATGCCGCGCAGATCGTCGGCGGTGAGCCAATTTTGCTTGAGAATCGGCACGGCGAGACGGGCGCGCTGGGCGAGGCTGAGAACGCCCTGCCAGAGATTGCTGTAAACGTTGACGATGACGCGCGTGCGCGGCGTACACAGCGGACGGATCTGCTCGAAGACGCGCTGCACGTCCCAGGCGTCGTTGACGAGGTCGGAGAGGATGATGACGTCGAAGGTCTCTTTGAGGAACGAAAGATCGTGCGCGTCGGCATGGACGAATTCGAGGGGACGGGGAACGGAAGACAGGTGACGGGCGACGGCGCGGCTCGTCATCTCGGGGGAGAAGTCTACGCCGAGGCCGCGCGCCGGTCGGACGGACGCCAGCAGCTCGCCGTATCCGCTGCCGATTTCGAGGACGCGCTGTCCCGGACTGACGAGGAAACGGTAGATTTCCTTGAGGCGTTTGTGATACGCGCCGCCCCAGCCGCGCCACGTGTCGCGCATGCGCGCCACTTTGTCCCATTGGGCCATGCGGGTTTGCTGGTATTGTTGTCCGGCGGAATCGAAGAGGGGAGAGTTCATGGGGAGGATTTTACCAGCGAAAAAAGGGTTTCTGTTGGGCAAACTTTGGATAAATTTAAGTTGACAAATTAAAATTATCGGATAAAATCGAGCTATGAGCATTCAAAGAGAAATCACTTCCCAGGCAGAAAAGCATCTTGAGATGGACGATGCGCTTCTTTTCATCGGAGCGCGTCAGGCGGGAAAAACCACCATCCTGCGGCAATTGGAAAATCTCATTAAAACGAGAGGCCAACCCACAATTTTTCTCAACCTGGAAGACAGGGAAATCCTTTCGCTCCTCGATCAGTCGTTAAAGAATCTTTTCCAGATCGCGCCCATTGACCTGCAAACCAAAACCTTCGTTTTTGTTGATGAAGTTCAATACCTGAAAGACCCGACCAATTTCATCAAGTACTTCTTCGACGAATATCGCGGAAAAATAAAGATCGTCGCTTCCGGCTCCTCGGCGTTTTACGTGGATCGCGGTTTTCGCGATTCGCTGGTTGGCAGAAAAAAGATCTTCAATGTGTACACCCTCTCGTTCCGGGAGTTTTTGCGCTTCAAAGGCGAGGACGCGTTTTCAGCAAGGGATTTTTCCGATCTGACGAAAATGGAATTGGACAGGCTTCATCCCCTGCTTGCCCAATACATGGCTTACGGAGGCTATCCGAGGGCGGTCATGGCGCCGTTGGAAGAAAAACGGAATGTTCTCACCGACATTCTCTATTCCTATATAAAAAAGGACATCTATGAAGCGGGAGTCAGAAGAGAGGAAACATTTTATAGATTATTCAAGGCGCTTGCCCAACAGGTCGGCAGCCTGGTTAATGCTTCCGAATTAGCCGCGACGTTTGGAGTTTCCCAGCCCGCGATTGACAATTACCTGTATGTCATGCGAAAGTCTTTTCATATTGAGTTGATTCGGCCTTTTTATAGGAACATCCGTAAAGAGATTACGAAAATGCCCAAGGTCTATTTTTACGATCTGGGGCTGCGAAATGTCATATTGAACAATTTCAATCTTCATGAAACCAGACATGATAAAGGCCAGATACTCGAAAACCTGTTCTTCAGGGCATTGCTGGAAAGGACTACCATAGATGAGATTCGATTCTGGCGGACCGCCGCGCAAAACGAAATTGATTTTGTCGTCGGTGATCAGGCGTATGAGATCAAGTCGAACAAGCAATCAGCCAGGGCGGAAAAATACAAAATCTTTCAGCAGGAATATCCAGAGATCAACTTGGAGTTCCTTGACCTGAATGACATCGTCGGTTTTTTGTAAGTTATAACGCGAGACGGATAGGAGCGCCAGGGAACGCGTTGCGCGGTACGCGCAAACAACGGTTTTCTCAGAGCGCCAAAATCAGGCCTGGGTATTTTGCGTGTTATAATTCAGTCGCTGAATTTTGACCTATGGAAATCACCGAAACCTCCCGCGAGCTCACCCTCCTCGAAGAGATCGAGAGCGATCCCAACGTGAACCAGTCCGCGCTCGCCACACAACTCGGCGTGGCGGTTGGCACGGTGAACTGGCATTTAAAACGCCTCATCGAAAAAGGCTACGTCAAAGTCTCGCGCGCCGAACGCAAAAAACTGCGCTACATCATCACGCCCGAAGGCCTGGCCCTGCGCGCCCGCCTGGCAGTGGACTACGTGGAGAATTCCCTCTCCCTCTACCGCAAGACCCGTCAGCGCGTGAAGGATCACATCGTGAAGATCCGCCGCGCGGGACAGGACCGCGTCCGCATCCTCGGCGAGGGCGACGTGGCGGACATCGCCCGCCTCACCTGCCTCGAACAGGGGATCGAGGTGACGACGGACGCGTCCGCGCCCGCGTTGGATATCAAAGGCTGGAAGATCATTTTGCGGATGGGAGACGAGCCATGACGCGTCACGCGGTCATCACGGGCGGCGCGGGCTACATCGGTTCGCTCCTGACCTCGGAGCTGTTGCGCGCGGGCTGGCGCGTTACCGTCCTCGACAGTTTGTTGTTCGGCGGGGAATCGCTCGTCCCGTTTTTGTCTCATCCCAATTTCCACTTCGTCAAAGCGGACGTGACCGATCCGCGCGCCGTCAAAGATTCGCTCAAAGGCGACTGGCAGAGGCCCGAGGCGGTGATCCATCTCGCCGCGATCGTCGGTTTCCCCGCGTGTCAGGCCGTCGGGAAGCAGGCTGCGTGGAAGTACAACGTCGAGGCGACGAAGATGGTCTTCGAGCAGTCGTCCGCTTTGGGCGTGGAACGATTCGTGTTCGCGTCCAGTTACAGCAATTACGGACTCTCGCTCAACGGCAAGCCCGTCACCGAGGAGTCGCCGCTCAATCCGCAATCCCTGTATGCCGAGACGAAGATCGCGGCCGAGGAGTACCTGCTCGGGCAAAAGGACGCGCCCGCCGCGCCACTGCTGTTCCGCTTTGCCACGCTCTATGGAATTTCCCCGCGCACGCGCTTCGACTTGATCGTGAACCAGTTCGTGCTGGAGGCGTTCTCCAAACGCGAACTCATCATCTATCAGCGCGGCTACTCGCGGTCGTTCGTCCACGTGCGCGATACCGTGCGCGGCATCCTGCTCGGACTGGACGCGCCTGAAGCGAAGACGCGCGGCCAGGTCTATAATCTCGGCGCGGACAACGGCAATTACACAAAAGACCAGATCGTCAACCTGGTGCTGGTGCGCATGCCCGAAACCGTGGTGGAATACAAAAACCTGACCTTCGGCGGCGACATGCGCGATATCACTGTATCATTCGAGAAGATCCACCGCGAACTCCGCTTCGAGACCGCGCTGACCGTGGACGACGGAATCCGCGAACTGGTCTTCGCGCTGAAGAGCGGGCTGATCCGCAATCCGCACGATGAGAAATATCGGAACGCGCAGTTCATTGTGCAATAAGGTTGCAGGTTGAAAGTGAAAGGTTGTCATGACGACCATAGAGCGATTTGAAGATTTGGATGTTTGGAAGAGGGCTCGCGCGCTTTCTAATTCGATATCTTGAAACCAAACCCAACGCGCATCGCCTTCGCGAAGAAGGAGCAACTTACAATGTCTAACAATCTATCTTCCAATTTTTGGAAAGACAAACGAGTGATGGTCACAGGCGGGGCGGGATTCCTCGGCTCGTTTGTGATTGAAAATCTGATTCGTCGCGGCGCGGCGGATATTATCGTCCCGCGTGTCGAGAATTATGATTTGACAGATCGGGACTCGATTCGGCAGTTATTAAATGACGTCATGCTTTCTCCCGATAAACGCCCGTCCTATCTCAACATTGACGGATTTCAGCCTTCAACCTTCGACTTTCAACCTTCCAACCTGATCGTCATCCACCTCGCCGCGCACGTGGGCGGGATCGGCGCGAACCGCGAGCATCCCGCCGAGTTCTTTTACGATAACCTGATGATGGGCGTGGAGTTGATGCACCAGGCCTGGCAGCGCGGCGTCGGCAAATTCGTCGCCATCGGGACGGTGTGCGCCTATCCCAAGTTCACGCCAGTCCCGTTCAGGGAAGACGACCTGTGGAACGGCTATCCCGAAGAGACCAACGCGCCTTACGGCCTCGCCAAGAAGATGATGCTGGTGCAGGCGCAGTCGTACCGCCAGCAATACGGCTTCAACGCCATCTTCCTGCTTCCCGTGAATCTCTACGGCCCGCGCGACAACTTTAATTTGCAGACTTCGCACGTCATCCCCGCGCTGATCCGCAAGGCGCTGGAGGCGAAAGACCGCGGCGACCGCGAACTCCGCGTCTGGGGCGACGGCTCGCCGACGCGCGAATTCCTCTTCGTGGAAGACGCTGCGGACGGAATCGTCACCGCCGCCGAAAAGTACAACGGCGACCTGCCCGTCAACCTCGGCTCGGGCTACGAGATCTCCATCAAAGACCTGACCGAGATGATCGTCCGCATGACGGGCTTCGAGGGCGAACTCGTCTGGGAGACAGACAAGCCCAACGGTCAGCCGCGCCGCGGCCTGGATGTGACGCGGGCGAAGGAACTCTTCGGCTGGAGCGCGCAAGTCCCGTTCGAGGAAGGGATGCGGCGCACCATCGAGTGGTTTAAGGAAAATAGGCAGAGGATAGAGAGCAGAGAAAGAAAGTAGAGAGCAGAGAACAGAGAGTAGAGAACAGTCTACTCTTTACCACTACTCTCTAATCTCTAATCATCTTATGACCGAAATTACCAAACACGAACCCGCCACCATCTATATCAAGCCTTCACACGGACTCGCCGCGCTCAACCTGCGCGACCTGTGGGTGTACCGCGAATTGGTCTTCTTCATGGTCTGGCGCGACGTGAAAGTGAAATATAAACAGACTCTGCTCGGCATGGCCTGGGCGGTGATCCAGCCCGTGATGACCATGCTCGTCTTCACGTTCCTGTTCGGCACGGTCGCGAAACTTCCCACCGACGGGATTCCCTACCCCGTCTTTTCGTTCACCGCGCTGCTGCCGTGGGGACTCTTCGTCACCGCGCTGAATCAGGGCAGCCGCTCGCTCGTGGCGCACAACAACATGGTGACGAAGATCTACTTCCCGCGTCTCATCCTGCCGATGTCGGCGGTCTTCGCGGGACTCGTGGATTTTGCCATCGCCTTCGTCATCCTCGTCGCTTTGATGGTCTACTACCATGTGACTCCCGCCTGGAACCTGGTCTGGACTCTGCCCCTCTTCCTCCTGCTGGCGCTCGTCGCCGCGCTCGGAGTCGCGCTCTGGCTCTCGGCGATCAACGTCAAATATCGCGACGTCAACCAGGCCCTCCCGTTTCTGACTCAGTTCTGGCTGTTCGCCACGCCCGTGGCGTATTCATCCTCGGTCATCTCCCCCAAATGGCAGATCGTCTACTCGCTCAACCCCATGGCGGGAGTGGTCAACGGCTTCCGCTGGGCGCTGCTCGGATCGGGCAACGGCCCCGACGCGGCGCTGTGGGTCTCGGCGGCGATCTCCATCCTCGTGCTGGTGACGGGACTGTTCTACTTCCGCAGCACAGAAAAGACTTTTGCAGATACGATTTAGTAGTATCAGGTATCAGGTATCAAGTGTCAGGTATCAAGTATCAGGTTGCATAATCAGATGAGGAGGTTAATATGGCGCTGATAAAACGCTTTGAAGATATCCAAGCCTGGCAAGAGGCGCGTGTCCTTGTGAAGATGATTTATCCGTTGACCAAGAAAGAGCAGTTTTCCAAAGATTATGGCATGAAAGATCAAATCCAGCGGGCGGCAGTTTCCACGATGACCAATATTGCAGAAGGTTTCGATTGCGAGTCAAAAGTTGAATTTGCCCGTTTTCTCGGCTTTGCGCGTCGTTCAGCGGTCGAGACTCAATCTCTTCTCTATGCCGCGCTGGATATAAACTATATTACCCAAACCGAATTCGACGCGCATTATGAACAAGCCCGCAAAGCAAAGGCCCTCATCGGCGGCTTCAAACGCTCGCTCGGCAACAAATAGCTTCAATTATCCAACCTGACACCTGACACCTGACACCTGGCACCTGACACCTGTAGCCTGACACCCATGACAACAGCAATTTCCGTTAAAAATCTCGGCAAGAAATACATGATCGGCGCGGCGGAGACGAAGTTCCGCTACAACATGCTGCGCGACGTGATCGTGGACACGGTCTACGCGCCTGTGCGACTCGCCAAGGCGCTGGTCGGAAAGTCCGAGCGACGCGCCAACAAAAATTTCATCTGGGCGCTGGACGACGTCTCCTTTGACCTCGAGGAGGGGAAAGTCCTCGGCATCGTGGGACGCAACGGCGCGGGGAAAAGCACCCTGCTCAAGATCCTCTCTCGCGTCACCGAGCCGACCAGGGGGACGGTCGCCGTGCGCGGCCGCGTCGGGTCGCTGCTGGAGGTGGGGACGGGCTTCCATCCCGAACTGACTGGCCGCGAAAACATCTACATGAACGGCGCCATCCTCGGCATGAAGCGCGCCGAGATAGACGCCAAATTCGACGAGATTGTGGACTTCTCCGAAGTCGCCGCGTTCATTGATACGCCCGTCAAACGCTACTCCTCGGGCATGTACCTGCGTCTCGCGTTCGCCGTCGCCGCGCACCTCGAACCCGAGATCCTCGTCGTGGACGAAGTGCTGGCGGTGGGCGACGCGGAGTTCCAGCGCAAGTGCCTCGGCAAGATGGGCGACGTGGCCCAGCAGGGGCGCACCGTGCTGTTCGTCAGTCACAACATGTCCGCCATCCTGCGCCTCACGCAGGAAGCCATCGTGCTGAACAAGGGACGCCTCGTCATGCGCGCGCCGACGCAGGAAGCCGTGGACTTCTATCTCTCCTCGGGACAGGCGCAGGCTGGAGAACGCGTCTGGGAGGCGGACGAAGTCCCAGCCGCGAGCGCGCCGTTTACGCCGATCCGCCTCACAGTCCGCGACCGAAGCGGCAAAGTCGTGGACACGATCCGCTCCACCGAGGAGGTCGCGCTCGAATTCGAATATCGTCTCGACGCGCCCGTCACGGGCCTGCGCGTCGGGATCTACGTCTCCACCATGCGCGGCGAATACGTGCTCGCCTCGTTCGACACCGACGACGCGTCCCGCTTTGAAAATCACGCGGCGCGCGCCGCGGGTCGTTACGTCAGCCGCGCGATTTTCCCGCCCGACATGTTCAACGACGGACGTTACAGCGTGGGCGTGAACGCGTCGTCGTTCGGCGTGCGCCGCTACTTCATGGACGAGAACGCGCTGGCGTTCAACGTGGACATCAGCGGCGCGCCTGGCACGCACTGGCCCGAACCGCGCGTCGGCCCCATCCGCCCGCGGCTGGAGTGGAAGATCGAGAAAATCAGTGATTAGAGAACGGAGAGCAGAGAGCGGTCTCGGACTACTCATCTGCTCTCTACTCTCTGCTCTCTTGCCCCATGAACAAAACCCTCCGCAACTTCCTCGGCGAACTGCCGCTCGCGGCCGAACTCGATTACGCCCTTCGGCAAAAATCCCGCGCCCGCAAAGACCACTTCAACCTGCATCGGCTGGAGAAGTCCCTGCCCGCGCTGGCGAAGGTCGCCGCGCCGTTCGCGCAGGACGCGCCGCGCGGCAAAAAAATATTATTCTTCGCGACGCTCCATTACTGGATCGAACAGTCCGCCGTCGTCAGCCTCGCGCTCGCGGGCCTCGGCCACAACGTCACGCTGTTGACCCTGCCCTACTCCGAGTGGCACAAGAAGATGGACAAGATGACCCAGCGGCAGCGCGTCCTCCACACGCGGGACGCGCTCGCCGCGCTTGCTCCCCTCGTCGAACACGCCTCCTTCCTTGACCTTCAGCCGGCCTCCGACCTCCCCGCGTCTCTCCAGGCTGACGTGGAGGAGGTCTCCCGCTGGGACGCGCAGTACACGCTCATGCGCGAGGAAGTGGACCTGGCGGACCCGTCCGACCGCGCCCTCTACGACCTGCGCCTCGAGCGCAACGGATTCGCCGCCCGCGCCGCGCTGGCGTACATGCAGGCGAATCGCCCCGACGTCGTCCTCATCCCGAACGGACTCATCCTCGAAATGGGAATCGTCTTCCGCGTGGCGCGGCGCCTCGACATCCCCGCCGTGACCTACGAGTTCAACGACCAGCGCGAGCAGATCTGGCTGGCGCAGAACTCGTCCATCATGCAGCAGGACACGGACTACCTCGTGGAGGCGCGCTGCCGCCTCCCGATGACCGACGCCATGTACGAGCGTCTCGCGGATTTGGAAAACGCCCGCCGCGGCGCGCGCGTGTGGGGCAAGTCGAAACGGCTGTGGCAGTACGTCTCCTCGCAGGGCGCGGACGAGACGCGCAAAATGCTCGGGTTGGACGACCGTCCCGTCGTCATGCTGGCCGCGAACGTGCTGGGCGACAGTCTCACTTTGGGACGCGATATCTTCGCCGATTCGATGACCGAATGGATTACGAAGACCGTCCAGTTTTTCGCCGCCCGTCCCGATGTCCAGTTGGTGATCCGAATCCACCCTGGCGAGAAACTCGTCCCGCAGGCGAAGTCCATGGGAGTCGTCGTCCGCGAGGCTTTGCCTGAAATCCCGAATCACATCCACGTCATCGGCGCGCTGGACAAGGTCAACACCTACGACCTGATCGAGATCGCCGACCTCGGCCTCGCGTACACGACGACCGTCGGTCTCGAGACCGCGATGAACGGCGCGCCCGTCGTCTCCTGCGGGCGGACGCACTACCGCGGCCGCGGCTTCACCGTTGATCCGAACTCGTGGGACGAATATTTTTCCGCGCTCGAAAGCGTTTTGTCCGACCTGCCCGCGCACCGTTTGAGCGACGGGCAAATCGCCAAAGCGTGGAATTACGCCTACCGTTTCTTCTTCGAGTACCCGCGCCCGTTCCCGTGGCGGCTGATGAATTTCTGGGACGACCTGGAAATTTGGCCGCTGGAAAAAGTTCTGAGCGACGAAGGCCGCGCGCAGTTTGAGGATACGTTCAAGTTTTTAGTTGGAGAACCATTTACGTGGCGGTAGGGGCGAACCTGCGTGTCCGCCCTGGTTTACGTGTCCGCCCTGGTCGCGCCAGACCAGGATAGGGCAGACACGCAGGTCTGCCCCAACAGGTCTGCCCCAACAGGTCTGCCCCAACGAGCAGGCCTGCCCCAACGAGCAGGCCTGCCCCAACGAGCAGGTCTGCCCCAACGAGTCACACCGCGTAAAATTACAACCATGTCCGAAAACACCAAACAACAAGTCCGTGAGTTTTACGACCAGATCGGCTGGTCGCAGGTCGGCGAGGGCGTTTATCAAAATGCCCGTTACGAAGACCTGCGTCCCGTCTCGCGCGAGTACATCCATAAGACACGCCTGCGGACGATGAACGGACTGATTCCCGACGGGAAGTTCCTGCTCGACGCGGGTTCGGGGCCCGTGCAGTACGAGGAGTACAAAGTCTATTCGCAGGGATACGAGAAGCGCGTCTGCCTCGACATCTCCATCCAGGCGCTGCGCGAAGCGCGGACCCGCATCGGCGGCCACGGGCTGTTCGTCGTCGGCGACCTCGCCAACCTCCCGTTCAAAAATGACGCGTTCGACGGGGCCGTGTCCATGCACGCCATCCATCACCTGCCGCTGGAGGAACATCCGCGCGCCTACGCGGAGATCCACCGCACGCTCGCGCCTGGGCGGACGGCGGCCATCGTCAACGGCTGGCACGATCCGCTCATCAGCCGCATGGCCGAGCCGTTGATCGGATGGATGCGGAAACTGGCGGGACGTTCGGCCAAGAAGAAAAAAGAATGGACGATCCAGGACAACCCCGACGGGACCTTCGTGGAGAAGATGACGCCCGCCTGGCTCAAGCAGGAGATCGGCTCGCGGATGACCGTCGAGATCAAGCCCTGGCGCAGCATGAGCACGCGCATCCTGCGCTGGTTCGTGCGTCCGTTCGGCGGGCGGACCTTCCTGCGCGTCGTCTTCTGGCTCGAAGACGCTTTCCCGAATTTTTTCGCCGAGAACGGACAATATCCGTTGATCGTGGTAAAAAAATGACAGGCGCCGCCATGAAAATAAAAAGGATTCCGCAGGTTCTACTTGCGGCTTTCCCGAAGTAGAACTTCGGGATTTCAGATTTTCATCATTCGGGGTGAACCCGTTCATGGATACTTTGTTGCAAACACTTTAACAGTTTGTCGCTGCAAGCGAAGCGGTCTCCCGACCTGCGAGGAGAGCGCTCTGACGCCTTCGGCGTTTCGCAATGACATGAGGAGAAATTATGGACTGGAAAAATCAAGTCGTGCTCGTCACTGGCGGGACGGGATCGTTCGGCAAGAAGTTCGCCGAGATCCTGCTCAAGGAACAAGCGCCGAGGAAGATCATCATCTTCAGCCGCGACGAGTTGAAACAACACGAAATGCAGGTGATGGGCTTCAACCAGCCCAACCTGCGTTACTTCATCGGCGACGTGCGAGACCGCGAACGCCTGCGCCGCGCCATGCACGGCGTGGACGTGGTCGTCCACGCGGCCGCGCTCAAACAGGTCCCGGCCTGCGAGTACAACCCGATGGAGGCCGTCAAGACCAACATCATGGGGACGAGCAACGTCCTCGAAGCCGCGCTCGACGCGGGCGTGAAGAAAGTCCTCGCCCTCAGCACCGACAAAGCCGTCAGCCCGGCAAACCTCTACGGCGGGACCAAACTCGTCGCCGAGAAACTCGTCATCCAGTCGAACAACTACGCGGCGGGATCGTCCACGCGCTACGCCTGCGTCCGCTACGGAAATGTCGTCGGCTCGCGCGGCTCGGTCGTGCCGCTCTTCCTCAAGCAGCGCGCCAGCGGCAAGATCACCATCACCGACGAACGCATGACCCGCTTCTGGCTCTCGCTCGATCAGGGCGTGCGCTTCGTCATTAAGTGCATCGAGCAAATGGAAGGCGGCGAGGTCTTCATCCCGAAAATCCCCAGCACCAAAGTCATTGACCTCGCCCGCGCCATCGCGCCCGAAGCGGACATCGAGATCATCGGCATCCGTCCCGGCGAAAAACTGCACGAAGACCTGCTGTCCGAAGACGAGGCTCGCAACGCGGTCGAACGCGACGGCATGTACATCATCAAACCGCCCGAGACGCTCTGGGACCGCGACCGTCATTACGGCGGCGAGCCCCTCCCCGAAGGCTTCTCCTACACCAGCGACGCCAACACCGAATGGCTCGACCTCGAGGGCATCAAAACCTACATCGCGCCATTTGAAGAACTGTTCAAACAGGGTAAACTTGAGGGGTAAGAGTGTCAGGTTCCACGTTTCACGTTCCAAGTGTGCCTGACACCCGAGACGCGAAACTTGAAACCTGGAACTTGACCCATGAAACTACTAATCACCGGCTCCAGCGGACTACTCGGACTCAACCTCGCCCTCGAAGCCGCGGCCTCGCATGAGGTCGTCGGGCTGGATCGGGGACGGCTCAAATCGCCTCCCTTTCGGACGCTTCGACGCGACCTGCTGGACGACGGGGCGGCGGACTCCATCCTCGACAAGGCGCGTCCCGACTGGCTGATCCACTGCGCCGCCCTCGCGGACCTCGACGCGTGCGAGGCGGAACCCGAGCTGGCGCGGCGCCTGAACACGGACGTCCCGTCGGCGCTGGCGAAGGCTTGCCGGGAGCGCGGCATCCGCATGGTTCAGGTCTCGACCGACGCGGTCTTCGACGGGATGAAAGCGGGGTTCTACACCGAGGAGGACGATCCGCTCCCGGTCAGCATCTACGCCCGCACCAAGCTGGACGCGGAACAGTCCGTGCTGGAATCCAACCCGGACGCCCTCGTCGCCCGGGTCAACTTCTACGGCTGGTCGCTCGGGGGACGGCGGTCGCTGGCCGAGTTCTTCTTCAACAACCTGACGAACAACAAATCCATGAGCGGCTACACCGACGTGATCTTCTGCCCGATGCACGCCGCGCACTTGTCGCAGACGCTTTTGAAGATGCTGGCAAAGGGACTGCGCGGGCTGTATCACGCGGTGGGGCCGCAGCCGATGAGCAAGTATCAATTTGGGGTGGAGATCGCGCGCCGGTTCACGCTGAACGACGCCGAGATCTCGCCGAAATCCATCAGTACGTCCAGTTTGATGGCGCGCCGCGCCCACAATTTATACCTATCTACCAATAAGTTATCCACAGACCTGGACGAGCCTCTCCCCAGTTTTTCCGCAGGCCTCGACCTGTTTTATACACAGTTCAAAGAAGGTTTTCCACAGAAAATACGAAGTTTTACACAGGCGTAACGCGCTTTGCCAGGCTGCGCACAGGTTATCCACAGGCTTTTCAGCCGAGTTATCCACAGAAAACGGGAAGTTATCCACAGGTTGGTAAATTGGCGCATTGGATTTCGGGGAAAGGCTGCTAATTCACCAACTATCACAAGGAGGCATCATGGACATCAAAATCGGCAACCGATTGATTGGTCTCAACCACCCCACCTACTTCATCGCCGACATTGCCGCCAATCACGATGGCGATTTGGAACGGGCGAAACTGCTCATCCGTCTCGCAAAAGAAGCGGGGGCGGACGCGGCGAAGTTCCAGAATTTCGACGCGCCGAAGATCGTCTCGGATTACGGCTTTTCGCACATGAACGCGCAGGTTTCGCATCAGGCGACGTGGAAGAAGTCCGTGACCGAGGTTTACCGCGCCGCGTCGATTCCCTTCGAGTGGACGATGACCTTGGGGGAAGAATGTCAGGAAGTTGGTATTGACTATTTCTCCTCGCCGTATGATTTCACCGCGATTGATTTTCTCGACCAATATGTGCCTGTCTACAAGGCTGGCTCTGGCGAAATTGACTGGATCGAAGCGTTGGAGCGCATGGCGAGCAAGGGCAAACCTTTCTTCGTCGCGACGGGCGCATCCACGATTGGCGAAGTGCAGAGGGCCGTCCATGCCATTCTCAAGATCAACAAACAACTCGTGCTGATGCAGTGCAACACCAACTACACCGCCAGCCCGAAGAACTACGATCACTTGCATCTTAACGTGCTGAAGACCTATGCGACCATGTTCCCCGATGTGATTCTGGGACTCTCCGACCACACCCACGCGGTCGCTCCCGTTCTCGGCGCGGTGACGTTGGGCGCGCGCGTCATCGAGCGTCACTTCACCGACAGCAACGACCGCGAAGGTCCCGACCACAAATTCGCGATGGATCCCGACAAGTGGGCGCGCATGGTCGAAGAGACACGTCTGCTCGAACGTTCGCTTGGCTCCGCCGATAAATTCATCGCGGGCAACGAGCAGGAGACGCAAGTTGTGCAGCGTCGCTGTCTGCGCGCCGCGCGCGACATCAAAGCGGGCGAGGTCTTCACGCGCGAGATGATTGACGTGCTGCGTCCCGCCACGCCCGGCGCGATCAAACCGCATGAGATTCCGAATGTGATCGGCACGAAAGCGTTACATGATTTCAAATATGGTCAAGAGTTGAGGTGGACGGATTTGGAAGCGTAATTACACCCATTAAACACAAAGGATACGAAGGAGACAAAGGTTAATGCGTAGCGCAACGCGGCTCTTTCTTTTTGACCATCACGAGCGATGGTCGAAAGCAATGCAACGCACTCCTTTCGACTCACCTTCGTTGCCTTTGTGTGCCTTTGTGTTTAAAAGATTTTCATGAAAGTCATTTACTTCTCCCTCGACTACTCCCCTCACGACCATCGGTTTCTTTCCGCGCTATCCGAAACCGGGTATGAGGTCTTCTTTGTCCGCCTCCAGCGCGGACCGAGACAGGTGGAGGATCGCCCCGTCCCTGCGAAGATTGAACAGGTTCAATGGGCGGGCGGGCGGGACGAATTCCGCTGGCGTGACCTGCCAAAACTGGTCATGGACTTCCGCCGCGTGGTCAAGCGCATCCAACCCGACCTCATCCACGCGGGACCGATCCAGACTTGCGCGTTCATCGCAGCGCTTTCAGGCTTTCGCCCGATTCTGACCATGTCGTGGGGCTTTGATTTGATGGACGATGTCCACAAGAGCAAATGGATGGAAAGGATCACGCGTTACACGCTGAAGCGTTCCGCGTTCTTCGCCAGCGACGCCAACGTCACCCGCGATAAAGCCGTTCTTTACGGAATGAATCCCGAGCGAACCATCGTCTTTCCCTGGGGCGTTGACCTTCAACATTTCACGCCGATCTCCAATCGCCAATTGTCAGTTACCAATTACCGATTTACCATCTTCTGCAACCGTTCCTGGGAACCGCGCTACGGAGTGGATGTCCTCGCCCGCGCCTTTGTGAAAGTCGCTCAGCAGAATCCAGACGTGGACTTGATGCTCCTCAACGGCGGGTCTCAGGCGCAGACCATCCGTCAGATCCTGCAACGCGGCGGCGTGTTGGACCGCGTCACCATGCCGGGGACTATCCCGCAGAAGGAATTGCCGCGTTTCTACCACATGGCCGACCTCTACGTCTCGCCCTCGCACGTGGACGGTTCGTCCGTCTCGCTGATGGAGGCGCTGGCGTGCGGACTTCCGTGCCTCGTCTCGGACATCCCCGCGAACAAGGAGTGGGTCGCGGACGGCGTCAACGGCTGGCTCTTTCCCGACGGGGACGCGGACGCGCTCGCCGCGAAGATCCTGGCCGCGCTCGCTCAAAGGGAGAAACTGCCCGCGCTGGGCGAGTCCGCCCGAAAGTCAGCGGAGAAGCGAGCCGATTGGAAGAAAAATTTCGGTCAGTTACTCGTCGCGTACGAGCAGACCGTCAAACTCGGAAGGAAATAGTCATGCTCAATCATAAACAACTACTCGACGGTTTCCGCCAAACCAGCGTCAAACCCGGCGACACAATCCTCGTCCACACCTCGTACAAATCTCTCGGCGGCGTGGAGGGCGGCGCGGAGACCGTCATTGACGTGATGCGCGAACTGGCGGGGGAGCGCGGCACGGTGTTGTTCCCCGCATTCAATTTTCAGTCGTGGACGGAGACGCATTACTTCGACGTGCTGGAGACGCCCTCGAAGATGGGGATGATCACCGAACTGGCCCGCCTCCGCCCCGACGCGAAGCGGACCCCGCATCCCATCTATTCGTTCTCCGTCTGGGGCGCCCGCGCGGACGAGTTCGCCGCGGCCGAGGACGTGGAAGCATACGGACCGAACTCGGCCTTCGCGCTGTTCCACAAGATCAACGGGACGATCATCAGCATCGGACTGGACTTCAACAGCACGTTTTCGATGCACCATTACATCGAATACAATGTGGGCTGCGACTATCGCCGCGTGAAGGAGTTTTCGGGAATCTACGTGGGCTACGACCGAGCGCCGAGGATCAAGACCTACTCGATGTTCGTGCGCCTGAACGACCGCGTGAAGACGTACATCAACCCCGGCATGGATGAGTTGCTGGCGGCGGGCGTCATCAAGGAAATCCAGGTCGGCGCGGCAAAAGTGCATTTCGCCACGGCGAACGATTTTTACGATAATATGTCCGTTATCGTTCGCGAGCATCCTGAGAAGTTGCATTACATCGAAGAACCGAAGTATTGAGATGATTAGAAAGTAGATGAGTAGGGAGCAGTGGAGTAAAATATGAATGCCCCATGTCGCCGTTCCGACTCAAAGGAGAGAATCTAATGCCAATCGCTTTGCGAATCGGAGGCTATCGTTTTTACTTCTACTCTTACGATTGCGTCGAGCCGCGGCACATGCACGTGGATCGCGGCGGCATGAGCGCAAAATTCTGGCTTGATCCGATCGCGTTGGCAGAAAATCACGGTTATAGTCGAAAGGAATTGCGCGGCATCGAACGGATCATGGTTGAAAACTTGGAGACTTTGAGAAATGAATGGGACGCTTTCTGCAGTGGTAACGTTCACTCTTCCTAGGGCGACCAAAGCGACGGTCACAGACGACACTCTCTCCGTTGACCTCGAAGACGGGCGCACGGTTTCGGTTCCCATTGGTTGGTATCCGCGCCTCGCGCACGGAACTCCTGCCGAACGCGCCAATATCGAAATTTCTGGCGCGGGGTACGGCTTGACCTGGCCCGACCTCGACGAGGATATTGGCGTGGAAGGTCTGTTGCTTGGAAAACGTTCCACGGAACATCCCGACTCCTTCAAACGTTGGTTGGAAAAGCACGGAAAGGCTTGATGATGAAATCGTCCAGCAATCGGTGGCTGGACGATTTTGATAATACGCGCACGCATCATCCGTGGCAATATTCATAACCGATAAAGACGATATGAATCCCTCCTCCTCCCTCAAATCCATCCTCGCCGAATTCTTCCCCCTCCATCGCACTCTCGCCTCGGACGACCAGGACAAGACGCTGAGAATCATCGGCGCGTACATGCCCGATTCGTCCAACTACACTATCGAGACGTACGCGCCCCTCGAAAAAGCGTGGACGTGGCAGGTCCCCGAACGCTACGTCGTCCACGAGGCATATTTGGAAATCGAGGGCGGCGAGCGGATCGTGGACTTCAAGGACAATCCGCTGCACATCGTCTCGTATTCCCTGCCGGTGGACGCGGCGCTGACCTTCGATGAACTCCAGCCGCATTTATATTTCAACGAGAAACGCCCGCACGCGGTCCCCTGGGTGTTCAAATATTACGAGCGGGACTGGGGCTTCTGCCTCCCGAAAAATCTCTTCGACAAACTGCCGCGCGACAAAACATACCGCGCCGTCATCCGCTCCGAATTCGCGACCGACCCGGCGCGTGGATTCAAAGTCGCGACGGCCGTCGTCCATCCCGAGGGCGGAGCGAATCCCGTCGCGGGCGAGATCCTCGTCCTGGCGCACACCTGCCATCCCATGCAGGCTAACGACGACGGCTCGGGCGTCGTCAGCGCCATCGAACTGGCGCGGCGTCTCGCCGAGAATCCGTTGCCCGCGGGTTCGATGAGCGTCCGCTTCTGGTTCGGCCCCGAAACCATCGGCTCCATTGTCTGGCTCTCACGCAATGAAGACCTCATCCAAAACCTGCGCGGCGGAATCTTTTTGGAGATGACCGGCAACCGCAACAAGATCGCCTGGCATCACACCCGCCAGCACAATCACCTGCTCGACCGAATTACCAATTACCAATTACGCAATACGGCTCACGACGAGCGCGACTTTGCCGCCGCGCCCGCCAACGACGAACGCGTCGTCAACGGGCCGGGCGTCAACGTGCCGTGCATCTCGCTCAACCGCTGGCCCTACGACGAGTACCACACCAGCGACGACAATCTCGACATCATCCACGAAGACATGCTCCTCGACGCGGCGGACGCGGCCGAGCGCATCGTCCGCGTCTACGCGACGAACTACATCCCGAAACGGACTTTCCGCGGCCCCGTCTTCCTCAGCGGCAACGGCCTGTGGGTGGACTGGCGCGAGGACTGGGCGCTCAACCGCGCCATCGAAAAGATCATGATGCGCTTCGAGGGTCAGCACACCGTCTTCGACATCGCCGAACAGGTCGGCCTCGATTACTGGACGGTGCGCGGCTACGTGGAGAAATTCCGCGCCAGGGGATTCGTCACGCCGCTCCCAATTCCGTCCGAGGCCGAAGCGAAGTAAAATAGGCGCGTACATATCGAATTGGAGGAACCATGGCTGTCGTATATCTGATCCTTGCCCTGCTCATCGCCGTCGTCGCGGTTATTTTCGCGTGGCAAAACCCGGTTGTCGTGAGCATCACCTTCTTTGCATGGAAGATTGATAGCGCCCCGCTTTCGCTCGTCATCATCGCGACTCTCCTGATCGGCATCATCGTCGGCTGGCTGTTCGCCGCGCCGTCGCTGGTCAAAAACTCCTTCCGCGCATCGGGGAATCGGAAGCGCATCGGCGCGCTCGAAAAGGAACTGGAAGACCACAGGACCAGGCTGAGCGAACTGCTGAAGCCCGCGCCCGCCGCGCCGGCCTCTCCCGTCCCGCCCGCCAACAACTCCGACACCGACCCGCTCGGACATTCGTGACCCGCGTCGTCGCCATCATCCAGGGACGGATGACCTCGTCCCGGCTGCCGGGAAAAATCCTCGCGGACATCGCCGGACAGCCCATGCTGGCCCGCGTCTACGCGCGGAGCGCGCGCGCGCGGACTCTCTCCGAGACGGTCTTCGCCACGACGACCGACGCGTCCGACGACCCGGTCGCGGAGTACTGCGACTGGAGCGGAATCCCCCTCACGCGCGGCTCTCTCTACGACGTGCTGGACCGCTACTATCAGTCCGCGAAAGAAGCGAGGGCGGAGGTCGTCGTCCGCGTCACCGCGGATTGTCCGGTCATTGATCCCGGCTTGATCGACGACGCCGTGACCCTCGTCACCCGTCACTCGCCACCCGAATTCGACTTCGCCGCGAACCGACTTCCGCCGCCGTGGACGCGCACTTATCCCATCGGCCTCGACGCCGAAGTCTGTACCTTCGCCGCATTGGAACGCGCCTGGAAGGAAGCGAAAGAGCCGCAGCACCGCGAGCACGTCATGCCGTTTTTCTATGAAGGCGTGGAACTGACAACTGAAAACCGAACGCTGCAAACTGGAATCTCTCCCCGTGGATTCCACATCGCCCTCCTTCACCATCCCACCGACTTCGGCGATTACCGCTGGACGGTGGACACGCCCGAGGACCTGGAATTTATGCGCCAGATCTACAGTCGCTTCGACGGACGGGATGACTTTACCTGGAAGGACGTCCTCGACCTCGTCCACACCGAACCCGACCTGATGAAGATCAACGCGGGCGTGCGGCACAAGACACTCAAAGATATTGATAAACGAGCGATAAAGTGACCAGCGCCGCAAGACCCATCTTGCCCCTGTGGGAGACAGCATAAATGTCGCGGTACTGATAACTGATCACTGATAACTGATCACTGATGACTTTACTCACCTTCTTCTCCGCCCCCAAACCCTTTACCGATCCGCATATCGCGACGATCCAGCGCAACGCCATCCGATCGTGGACGTTGCTCGAGGATTCCGAAGTCATCCTGCTTGGCGGCGAATCGGGACTGGCTGAGATCGCGAGGGAATTGGACGTCAAACACTTCCCGAACGTCAGGGTCAACGACAGCGGCGTGCCGTTGATCTCGTCCATGTTTGAGATTGCGCGAGAAAATTCAGACAGCGACCTGCTCTGCATCGTCAATGCGGACATGATTCTCATGCCCGATTTCGTCGAAGCGGCGAGACAGGCTGCCAAACTCAAAAATAAATTCGTCCTCCTCAGCCAGCGCTGGGACTTGGATGTGACTCAGCCTCTTGACTTCTCCGCCGACTGGGCATCCCGTCTTCGTTCTTCCGTCCTCCGTCAAGGTTCTTTGCACCGTCCCGCGGGAAGCGATTTCTTCCTCTTCCCCCGATCCTGCTACGCCGACGTCCCCGATTTCGTCATCGGCCGCGCGGGCTGGGACAATTGGATGATCTACAAGGCGCGCAAGGAAGGCTGGCCGGTGATTGACTGCACGCCGTCGGTGACGATCGTCCACCAGAACCACGATTACAGCCACCTGCCCGGCGGGAAGCCGCACTACGACCACCCCGACACGAACGAAAACATCCGCCTCGCGGGCGGACGCGCGAACATCCGCTACACCATCCTGGATTCCACGCGCCAACTCGACGGCGGCAAACTCGTCCGCCCGAAGACGACATCCCTGCGTTTCCAGCGCGGCGTGGAGTTGTTCCTGCGAAAAATCTTTTTCTTTTTGCCGGAAGCGACCGTCGAACGCCTCGTCCGCCCGAAGCGATGGCAGAAGAAATTAAAGAAGATGTTCAAATGAAATTGCAGGGGCGGACCAACGTGTCCGCCCGAAGCGATGGCAGAAGAAATTAAAGAAGATGTTCAAATGAAATTGTAGGGGCGGACCAACGTGTCCGCCCAGGGCAGACACACAGGTCTGCCCCGACAAGGAATATGAATGAGAAAAGGCCAAAATCCCGCCAAGTTCGTCAAAGACGTAGCCCGCCCCGAGCGGATCACCGCCGCGCTGCTCAACTACATCCCCTTCCTGAGCGGATTCTACGCTGAGACCCTCGACGTGCTGAAAGTCTCGCTCGAGTCCATGCGCAGGGACGCGGGCCTGCCGTTCGACCTGATGGTCTTCGACAACGGCTCGTGCGCCGAGGTTCGCGACTTCCTCGTCCAGGAAAAGGAAGAGGGGCGCATCCAGTATTTGATCCTCTCCGAGAAGAACATGGGCAAAGGCGGCGCGTGGAATGTGGCGCTGGCGGGCGCGCCGGGCGAGATCATCGCCTACACCGACGCGGACGTGCTGTTCTCCCCGAACTGGCTCAAACGCTCTGTGGAGATCCTAGAAACCTTCCCCAACGTCGGCATGGTCACCGCGCGTCCGTTCCGCACCCCGCCCGAATTTTACGAGTCGACTCTGCGATGGGCGCGCGAAAACGCGGCGTTCGAGGAGGGTCAATTCATCCCGTGGGAAACCTTCCTTGAGTTCAATCTCTCCCTCGGCCAGACCGAGGAGGAGAATAAAAAAGTCTATGCCGAGACGAGGGACTGGCGCATCCAATACAAAGGCGTGACCGCGTTCGCGGGCGCGAGTCACTGGCAGTTCACCGCCTACAAATCCACGCTCCAGCGCTTCCTGCCCTTCGACATGGACAAGCCGATGGGACAGGTCCGCCAACTGGACAGGCGCATGAACGACGCGGGCCTCCTGCGCCTGATGGTCAGCGACCCGCTGGCGATGAATATGTCCAATACGCTGGGATATTTGAGGGGAGAGTTGAAGGCGCAAAACGTGAAACGTAGGCCAGGTTTGGCGCGGCGCGTGTTGGAGTCGAGTCCCGTCAAGAAGGCTCTGCTGGCGGTCTACAACAAAATTTTCAGTTGGTATTATTCATAGCATAGGTCGCGAAAACCACGCGCGGCTTGGACGATCTGGCGGCGTCCATAAAATAAACAGGCGGAGGCTTCGACCTCCGCCAGTCATTTACTCCACCGAGATCAGGAACGGATAGTGCGGCTGGCCGCCCTCCTGCACTTCGATCTCCTGCGATGGATATTTCTCGCGCGCCGCGTCCGCGATCCGCAGGGCTTCGGCGCGGTTGATGTCTTCGCCGTAATAAAACGTGATCAACTCGCGGTTGGCCGCGTCCGCTTTTTCGAGGAACTTCATGACGGCGTCTTCCACAGAGGGGGACGAAAGCGCCAGTTTCCCGTCCAGCAGCGCGATGACCTGTCCCGACTCGACGCTCACGCCGTCTATCTCCACCGTGCGCGTCGCGACCGTGATCTCGCCCGTCAACACCGAGGCAAGGGACTTGGTCATCCTCTCGGCCACCGCGTCCACCTCGCCGTCCGGGTTGTGGGCGAGCATGGCCGTGAGTCCCTGCGGCACGGTTCGGCTCGGCACCACGGCCACCGATTTCACCGTCACCTCTTTAGCCTGGTTCGCGGCGAGAATGATATTTTTGTTGTTCGGCAGGATGATGACCTTGTCGGTCGGCAGGTTTTCGAACGCCGCGAGAATCTCCTGCGTGGACGGGTTCATGGTCTGACCGCCCTCCACGACCGCGGCCGCCCCCAGCGAGGCGAAGATACGGCTCAGCCCGCGTCCCGGCGAGACGACCACCACCGCGATCTGTCCCGGCTCGATTGTCGGAAATTCGATCTTTTCGTTCTTCGATTTCTGGATGTCGTCCATCTGCGCCAGCAGGTTTTCCATCGCCACTTTGGTGATGGTGCCGATGCCCATGATGTAATCAATCGGCTCGTAGCGCTTTTCGAGCGGCACGTGGATGTGCATGCGGTACATGCCCTCGCCTTCGCCCACCTGGATGGAGGTGCCCATCGTTTCGAGTCTGCCGTAAAAGCCCTGCAGGTCGAGCGCGCCATCCGGGAAGAAATCCACCACCACTTCGTAATCCTGGCCCTCCTCGACGGACTCCATCGCGTCCTGCAAGTTCATCGCCGACATCGGCTGGACGGTCATGGTCGGGACGTCGAGCGGCTCGCCGTTGAAGTAGCGGAGCATTCCCTCGAAGATGAAGTACAGCCCCTTGCCGCCCGAGTCGACGACGCCCGCCTGCTTGAGGACGGGCAGCAGTTCGGGCGTATTCTGCACCGACGCGTCCGCGGCGGAAACGACCCGCGCCAGGATCTCGACCGGGTCCTGCGTCTCGTTCAGCGCGGACTCGGCCGCGGCCGCGACGTCCTTCGACACGGTCAGGATCGTCCCCTCCACCGGGCGGACGACGCCCTTGTAGGCGGTATCGCGTCCGTCCACGAAGCCCTTCACGAGAGTCGCGCCGTCTATGGTCTCGGCGTTGTGGAGGCCGCGCGCGAAGCCGCGCCATAACTGCGAAAGGATCACGCCCGAATTGCCGCGCGCTCCCATCAACGCGCCTTTCGCCACGGCCGCGGCCATCTCGCCCGCGTTGCGCGTGCCGAGTTCGGCGATCTCGTTCCAGGCTGATTGCATCGTCAACGTCATGTTCGTGCCTGTGTCGCCATCGGGGACGGGGAAGACGTTCAGCGCGTTGACCGTCTGCTGGTTGGTGCGGAGCCACGTCAGCCCCGCCATGACCAGTTCTTTAAGCGTCAGTCCGTCAATGGGCTTGTTGCGCAGGTCATGGACATGCCTGGCCTGGATGTTGGATGAACCTAAACTCATGAATGCTCCTCAATGCCTCGCGTGCCGACGCGGGCGCGGGCGCACGCGTCGGCGGCGTTGGAGAACGCCTCTCACGCGGGAAATTAATCCATGTCGCTCACGCGCAGCCCGGCCACATGCACGTTGACCGCGTTGATCTTCAGCCCCAGCGCCTTTTCCACGTGAAAGCGGACCGAGTTGGCGACGCTGTTCGCCACCGACAGGACGCGCGTCCCGTATTCGATGACGACATGCACGTCAATATCAATCAGGTCGCCGTCGAAGCGGACGGCGAGGCCGCGCGCCGGTTCGTGCGTGATGGTGCGCGCCAGCCCTTCCGCCAGGTTGCGCGGCGCCAGTCCCACCACCCCGTAGGTCTCGAGGACGGCGCGATAGGCGATCGAAGCGACGGCGTTGGGCGCGATATGGATGCTTCCGTAGGATGTGTTTTCCTTGGCCATGGATGTCCTTTACTGCATTAATTAACCAAAAGGATTGAAGATGGTTGCGAACTATGGTACAATGCGGCGCTTGCGCGAAAGGACTGCGCAGGCGTTATTGTGAAACTGGAAAGGAACGAATCTCATGAAATGCGCTCACTGCAACAAGACCACCACCTTCGGCCATAACCGCTCGTTCTCTCTGCGCGCCACCAACCGCAAGTTCCTCCCGAACCTGCAAAAGGTGACGATCATCGAGAATGGCCGCAAGGTTCAAAAAGTACTCTGCGCCAAGTGCATCCGCACGCTGGCCAAATCGGCCTGAACGCGCCCCACTTTCGGTCAAAGATCGCGGCAGGAATGCCGTGATTTTTTGTTTTAACCGCAGGCCGCGATGGAGGCGCGCAATTCGCGTATCCCGGCTTCGATTCCCTGTGGATGATCGAACACGAAGCTGCCCGAGACGAAGACGTCCGCGCCCGCGCCCCAGACCTGGGACAGGGTTTCGGGGGCGATGCCTCCGTCCACCTCCAGCCGCGCCGGGGAGCGGATTTCGTCCAGCATGGCGCGGATCTGGCGGATCTTTTCGACCGATTCCGGGATGAAGCTCTGCCCGCTGAACCCGGGGTTGACGCTCATCACCAGCGCCTGGTCGGCCAGTCCCAGCGCCGGCTGGATGGCGACCGCCGGCGTGCCGGGGTTGAGCGTCACGCCCGCCGCGCAGCCCAGCGATTTGATGTGTTGCAAGGTGCGGTGCAGATGCGGACAGGTTTCCACATGGACGATGATGCGCGTCGCTCCGGCTTTGGCGAAGGCTTCGATGTGACGTTCCGGCTCCACGATCATCAGGTGGACGTCGAGCGGGAGTTTGGTCGCGCGGCGGCAGGCTTCGACGACGACCGGGCCCATCGTGATGTTGGGGACGAAGCGGCCGTCCATCACGTCCACGTGGATCCAGTCCGCGCCGGCGGCCTCGCAGGCGGCGATGTCCGCGCCGAGGCGGGTGAAGTCGGCGGAGAGGATGGACGGGGCGATCAAGTAGTCGGTCATGGATTCCACGCGAAATAGACCGCGATCCACAAAGGGAGGAGTCCGCCGACGGCGAAGACCGCCAGCAGTCCCAGCCCGATGGTGAGCCAGTCAAAGTCGAGGGGCGGGGGCGGCGCCTCGTAAACCGCGGCCGGCGCGGGGTCCGCGAAGGGGGCGTGCGGACGGGAAGGCGTCCGCTCCAGGAAGTCGGCGACCGGTTCGGGAATCGGAATCGGCGCGGGAGTCGGCTGCGGCGCGGGAGTCGCTTCGCGCACGGTCCCGAAGCGCTGGAGGACGCGTCCCAACTGGTCGGCGGTGCGGTAGCGCGCCGAGGGTTCCTTCGAGAGGACTTTGGCCTCGATCTGTTCGAGCAGGGGCGGCGCGTCGGGCAGGTATTCGCCAAGCGGATGCGGCGCGGTGTGGATGTGCATGCGCGCCAGTTCTTCGGCGGTGGAGGCGTTGAAGGGCAGCGTGCCGGTGAGCATTTCGTAGAGGACGACGCCGAGCGAGTAGACGTCGGAGGCGGGGGAAGGCGCCTGGCCGCGCGCCTGTTCGGGCGAGAAGTATTGCGGGGAGCCCCATACCACTTCGTCGCGGTCGCCGGGATGGATGGTGGAAAGGGCGCGGGCGATGCCGAAGTCGGTGACTTTGAGGCGCATGTCGGGGGTGATGAGGAAGTTGTGCGGCTTCACGTCGCAGTGGACGAGGCCGGCGCGGTGAGCGTAGCCGATGCCCGCGCAGGCTTGCACCATAAGGGGGATGGCCTCGTCCACGCTGAAACGGCCGCGCTTGCGGAGCAGAGTTTTCAGGTCGGCGCCGGGGACGTACTCCATGACGATGAACAACTGTCCGCTTTCCAGCCCGAAGTCGTGGACGGTGACGATGTTGGGATGGGCGAGGTTGGCGGCGGCGCGGGCCTCCTGGCGGAAGCGTTCCTGAAATTCCTCGTCGCTCGAATAGTCGGAACGGAGGATCTTGATGGCGACCGAGCGCTCCAGCATCAGGTCGCGGGCGCGGTAAACGTCCGCCATGCCGCCAGAGCCGAGGCGTTCGAGCAGTTGGTAGCGGTGATTGAGGAGGTCGCCTTCTTTCATCGCGCGGGATTATAACATGCGGGGATGGGAGGGGATTTGGGCGGCGCGGCTCAGTCCGCGTCGCTCACGCAGCGGAAGCCGCGGTTGATTCCCCCCGAGAGGGGATGGTGGCTGAAGCGGTGGAAGGCGCGCAGTTCGGACGCGCCGTCCGAGAACGACCCGCCGCGCAGGGATTTGAGATCGCCCGTCGGCGGTCCCTGCGGGTTTTCGCGGGGCGAGACGACGTAGTAGTAATTGTGGAACCAGTCCGCCGTCCATTCGCGCACGTTGCCCGCCATGTTGAGCGCGCCGTATGGACTGGCTCCCAGCGGGTAGCGATCGGCCGGGAGCGGCGCGCCCAGGTTGAAGTCGAAGTTGGCGAGGCGCATGTCGGGCGGATCGTCGCCCCACGGGTAGGCGCGTCCATCCGTGCCTCGCGCGGCCTTCTCCCATTCGGCCTCGGTCGGAAGCCTGCGTCCTGCCCAGAGGCAGTATTTCTCGGCGTTATTCCAGGAGACGTAGACCACGGGGTAGTCGTCGTATTTCGATTTTCCAAAATAGGGATTGGCCGCGCCGCCAGGATGCGGACACGCCCCCGCCGCGCGGCAGCGCGCGTACATGGCGTTCGTGACCTCGGTCTGGTCCACCCAGTAGGCGGGCAGGCTGACCTCGTGAGCGGGACGGCTTCTTTGAGCGCCTTCCTCGCCCGCGCCCATGAGGAACTCCCCCGCGGGGACGAGGACTTGCGTCATCCCGTCCGCGGGCGCGACGCGGCTCGCCGCCGGCGTGACCGGGATGGCCGCGCCGCCGTCGAACGACGCGATATACGCCCTGGCGTAACGGACTTTTTGATGCAGGAATGTGGAAACGGGCGAGGGGATTTTATACAGACCGAACGCGGCCAGCAAAAGGACGATCAGCGCGGCGATCCAGCGATAAGGGGACTTCATGGGAGTAGGAAAAAGCAGATCGAGACGGCATCCCAACCCGCCGCGTCGGCCGGAATGCCGTTCGACCGTAATTTATCGGAAGATAAATTTCCCGTTTTTGTAGAATGGCTGCCCGTCCACGAGGATCTCGGAGTCGACGCGCATGTCGCAGATGAAGTCCCAGTGGATGGCGCTTTTGTTCTTCGAGCCGGTTTCGGGATAACCCGCGCCGAGCGCCATGTGGAACGAGCCGCCGATCTTCTCGTCGAAGAGGATCTGTCCCGTGAACTTGTCAATCTCGAAATTCGTGCCGATGGCAAACTCGCCGAGGTAGCGCGCGCCGGCGTCGGTCTCGATCATCTTGAGCAGGAAGTCCTGATTCTTGGCGGCGGTCACTTTGGAGACGCGCCCGTTGCTGAACGTGATCTCCGCGCCTTCGACGGCTACGCCGTTGTAGATGGCGGGATAGGTGAAGCGCACCCAGCCGTTGACGGATTCCTCCACCGGCCCGGTGTAGATCTCGCCGTCGGGCATGTTGTGAATGCCGCACGAGTTGTTGAATTTGCGCCCCTTGACGGAGAGAGTTAGATCCACGTTGGGGCCGCGCAGGACGACCTGGTCCTTGCCCTCCATGAATTTGACCGCGGCGCGCTGGTCCGCTTCCACTTTTTTCCAGAACGCGATGGGGTCGTCCTCGTTGGCGTGGACGGCGCGGAAGACAAAGTCCTCGTATTGCTGGAGACTCATCTCCGCGTCCTGGGCGTAGGCCTCGGTGGGATACAGCGTGGTGACCCACTTGAAGACGCCCTCGGCGCCGCGTCGCATCTGCGCTTCGGTGACCGCGCCCGCCGGCTGGTTGCGTCGCTGGGAACGGGTCGTGTCGAAGGAAGTCTGCGAGCGCGTATTGGTCGTGGAATGGATGCGGATGCGGCTCTCGAACTGGTCGTAGGCCAGTTTTTGGAGGGGCGGAACAAAGTCGAGTTGCGCGTCGTTCCCGTGCATCAAGAGCAGGTCTTCATGGCCGGGGAAGAACATATCGGGCAACTGCACGAGCGGGACGGGATGTCCGCCGGCTTTCAGGGTCTCGTAATAAATGGCGCGCACCAGCGGCTCGGCGGCAGTCGTCGCCTCGATCAGCACACGGTCGCCGGGCTGGATGCGGGCGCTGTATCCAACCAGGATTTCTGCAAATTTCTCCACGCGAGGGTCTGCCACAGAAAATCTCCTTGTTTTTGACGGTTCTTCCACATTCAACGGAAAATCTGTTTTTAACACAAAGGGTCACGAAGTCAACGAAGGAAAACCCCGTGAGACCAGGACGATTTCATCCCTCGAATGCCTTTGTGTTTGGGCTCTTTTCCGTTAATTGCGGGAGATCCTTTTTGATATGAACGTTCGGATTATATCACGGCGATTTCGAGTATACTTTCGCGCAAGAAAATAAGAGAGAAGAGAACAAAGAGCAGGCAAAACTGTTCTCTCCTCTCTAATCACCTGCTCTCTAATTCCTGCTCTCCACTCTCTGAATCCCCCATGAAACAACTCCTCCAAAACATGAAGAACGGACAGACCACAGTCGAAGACGTCCCCGTGCCGACGCCGCGCCCGGGGACCGCGCTCGTCAAAGTCGCCGCGTCCCTCGTCTCCGCGGGGACGGAACGGATGCTCGTCGAATTCGCCGAGAAGAACCTCGTCGGCAAGGCGCGCTCGCGTCCCGACCTCGTCCGCCAGGTCCTCGAAAAAGCGAAGCGCGAAGGCGTCATCACCAGCGTGCAGGCCGCGTTCAGCCGTCTCGACCAGCCCATGCCGCTGGGCTACTCCTCGGCGGGCGTGATTGTCGCGCTCGGCAAAAACATGAGCGGATTCCGCGTCGGCCAGCGCGTGGCTTGCGCGGGCCTCAACTATGCCGTCCACGCCGAATACAACCTCGTGCCGCGCAACCTGCTCACGCCCATCCCCCGCAAAGTGGACTTCGAGTCCGCTGCCTTCACCACCCTCGCCGCCATCGCCATGCAGGGATTCCGACTCGCCGAACCGCAGGTGGGCGAGAACGTCGCCGTCATCGGGATGGGACTGCTCGGACTCCTGACCGCGCAGATCGCGCGCGCCGCGGGATGCCGCGTCCTCGGCGTGGACGTGGACGCGGCCAAACTACGCCTCGCCGCCTCCCTCGGCCTCGAAGCGGCCGCGCGTCACGGAGCCGAATCCGCCGCCCAAACGTTCACCTCCAACCGCGGCTTCGACGCGGTCATCATCTGCGCGGCCACCGCCTCCAACGATCCCGTCGAACTGGCGGGAGCCATCGCCCGCGACCGCGGCCGCGTCGTCGCGACCGGCGCGGTGGGACTGGACATCCCGCGCAAGGTCTATTACGAAAAAGAACTGTCGTTCGTCAATTCGCGCTCCTACGGACCGGGACGCTACGATCCCTCCTACGAAGAGAACGGCGTGGATTATCCCATCGGCTACGTCCGCTGGACGGAGGGCCGCAACATGGAATCCGCCCTGCAACTCATGGCGGATGGCAAACTCAAGATCCAGCCGCTCATCTCGCACCGCATCCCCATCGAGCAAGCCGCCAGCGCCTACGAGATCATCACGGGAAAGAAGAAAGAGACCTTCCTCGGAGTCGTTCTGACCTACGGTGATTCAGTATCAAGCGCTCCAGTGTCACGTGTCACGTTTCCAAAACGCCTGACGCCTGACACTGGAAAACATGACACCGTAAAACTCGGCGTTCTCGGCGCGGGGAACTTTGCCAACGCAGTTTTGCTGCCCGCGATAAAGAAGGCTGGCGATATTTCCCTCGTCGGCATCGCCTCCGCAGGCGGGATGCACGCCCAGGTTTCGGGGAGGAAGTTCGGCTTCCAGTATGCCGCCTCCTCGGACGAGGAGATCATCAACGATCCAAACATCAACACCGTCGCGATCTTGACACGTCACGATTCCCATGCCGACCTGGTTGTGAAAGCGTTGAAGGCAGGGAAGAATGTGTTTGTGGAAAAGCCTCTCGCAGTGAGCAGCGATCAGTTATCAGCGATCAGTAAACAGTTGCAAAAAGAGAATGGCGGTTTGCTGACGGTTGGTTTCAATCGAAGGTTTGCTCCATTGGCGCGAAGTCTCCAATCTCAAATTTCCAATCTCCAGGAACCCAAATATGTCCACTACCGCGTCAACGCGGGCTACATCCCTCTCAATCATTGGACTCAGGACGAATCCCTCGGCGGCGGACGGATCATCGGCGAGGCCTGTCACTTCGTGGACTTCATCGCGTTCCTCGTCGGCGCGGCGCCCGTCTCGGTGACGGCGCACGCGCTGCCCGACAACGGCAAATACCGCGAGGACAACGTCTCGATGACGTTTACTTTCCCCGACGGCTCCATCGGCGTGGTGGACTATCTCGCCAATGGCGACAAGTCCTTCCCGAAGGAGCGCGTGGAAGCGTTCTGCGGCGGGATGATCGCGGTACTGGACGACTTCCGCAGGCTGGAAACTGTGAAAGACGGGCGGAGGAAAGAGGAAAGAAGGGCGCAGGACAAAGGTCACGCGGCGGAGTGGACGGCGTTCGCCAAGTCCATTCGCGAGGGCGGCGCGCCGCCGATTCCCTACGAGCAGCTCATCGGCGTGACCAAAGCCACGTTCGCGGCGGTGGAGTCGCTGCGCGCGGGAAAAACCGTCCCGATATAGCAAACCCCAATTCGGGTAACCCGCTTGCGGTCGCGGCGCGACGCGGACGCAGTCGGACGGCTCCTCCCACCGTCTCAAGCCGCGGCCGCGCCGTCATGAATCGAATCCCAGTCCCAGCGCGTCCAGCAATCTCAGCCACAAATTGCGCCGGCCGCCGCGGCGGTCCGCCTGCGCGAGCGACCAGCGCGTAAAATTGATGATCGGCGAACGAAACGGCTCCGGGGGGATGGGCGCGGGTTTCGTGCGTACCATCTTCAGCGCGACGCGCTCCGTCTCGCGGCCGTCGAGCAGGTCGAGCATCACCTGCGCGCCGAAGCGCGAAGCGCCGACGCCCAGTCCCGTGTAGCCCGCCACGTAAGAGACTTTTCGCTTAAGAGCCGTTCCCCAAAAGGCGGTGAAGCGCGAACAGGTATCTATCGCCCCCGCCCAGGCGTGCGTGAAGCGGAGTCCCTCCAGCTGGGGAAAGGTTTGGAAGAAGTGCGCGGCCAGACGCGCGAAGGTTTCGGGGCGGTTTTCGAGATGCGGCCCCATCCCGTTGTTCCAATAATAGAGCGCGTCGTACCCGCCCCACAAAATCCGCCCTTCCGCGGTGATGTGATAATAATGGAATTGATTATCCGAGTCGCTTAACCCCTCGCGGCCGCGCCAGCCAATGGAGTCGCGCTGCGCGGGCGTCAGCGGTTCGGTCATCAGGACGTAATCGTAGACAGGAACGATGTAATAGGATATGCGGCGCAGCAACGGCGGGAACGCGTTCGTGGCAAGCGCGACGCGACGCGCCCGCACGCGTCCCTGCGCGGCGCGGACGACGACCGTTTCGCCCAAATCCTCGAGACGTTTCGCCGGGCTCCGCTCGAAGAGACGGACGCCGCGCTCGAGGCAGGCGCGTCGCAATCCCCACGAAAGCCGCGCCGGGTTGACCATGCCGTTCGATGGGTTGAACAGCCCGGCGAGATAGGTTGGCGAGTCGACGCGCGCCCGCACTTCATCGCGGTCGAGAAAGGTCAGGGTCTCGCCGTAGCGCGCCGAGATATCGCGCTCCTCTTTAAAGTCCTCCGCCTGTTCCTCCCTGAGGGCGAGGTTGAGTTCTCCCGAGCGGATGAAGTCGCATTCGATGCGGTAACGCTGGATGGCGTTTTCGATGGCGTCGAGATTCTCATGTCCCATTCGGATGATGTCGGACAGTTCGGCCGGCCAGCGCGATAACCCGTTTTGAAAGGAATGAGTTAACGACGCGGAAACGAAGCCGCCGTTGCGCCCGCTCGCGCCGCCGGCCGTCTCCCCGCTTTCGATGAGGACGACTTCGCGCCCGGGGTCGGCCTCCTTCGCCAGCAGCGCGGTCCACAGGCCGGTGAATCCCGCGCCGACCACGACCAGGTCGGCTTCGATGGACTCGGTCAACGCGGCAACCGGTTCGGGGCGCGCCGCGTCGTCCAGCCAGAACGGCAATAACTTCACGTCCGCAAGCGATTTCAGGTCTTCGGGGCGGGGTTCGTTTGAAAAAATCATCGGGTTCTCCATGGGGATCATCAACTGACGTTGCGCGGACGGCGCGCCGCCAAGTTTAACGGAGGAGACCCAATTCGGTCAAAGCGCGGACGGCGATTCGGCGCCGCGCAAAACGCGCCCCCGCAGGCAGGTCGGACTCGCAGCCTCTTTCTGGTTTATCCCTGCCAACTACAGCGCCGCGATCCCTGCAAAGATCAGCGCCAGCGCGCCGAGGATGCACACGACGGAATAACCGAACCGCTGGCGGTCGCCCAGCGCCTTCAAGCGCGCCGGGACGTGCGCCAACGCCGCGGCGACGATCATGACGACCATGTGCAGGATGCGGCTGCCGGGAAAGCCGTCCCCGCTGAACCCGCTCCAGAAAAAGTAAACCAGGCCAAGCAATACCTGTAAGTCCACAATGCCGCTGAGCGCGGAGACCAGGCCGCGGTCCATGCCTTTGAACGAACTGCGCGTCGCCCAATTGACGGCGAATTTGAAGATCGTCAACGCGGCAAGAACGACGATGGGCCAGCGCAGGGCGGAGTGGAGGGTGTGAATGAGTTCCATGGAATTTTCCTCTTGTGTTTTCTAAAAATCGGCGGCGTCAAAGTTACGGATAAAACGGACGCGCGGGGCTTCAGGGGCCGTCGCCGCGCGCCTTACGGTTCGAAGGAACCGGCGGACATTCATTTGACGTAACGCGAATTGCCGTTTCGCAATATTAGCACAAATCCATTTCTCGTGTAGAATCACGCGACACAGACAGGAGGCTGCCCATGACCTACAGCGTCATCCTCGCCGAAATCCGCGGACGGGTCGGACTCGTCACGCTCAACCGCCCGGAAGCGATGAACGCCTTTAATCCAACGCTGACGCGCGAACTGATGGACGCGCTCGAAGCGTTCGACAACGACGATTCCGTCGGCGCGATGGTCGTCAGCGGGAATCAGAAAGTCTTTGCCGCGGGCGCCGACATCAAGGAGATGGCCGAAAAGACCGCCCAGCAAATGGCGGATGGCGACTTTATCGCCAACTTCGACCGCATCCGCGCCATCCGCAAACCGGTCATCGCGGCGGTGTCGGGATGGGCGCTGGGCGGCGGCTGCGAAGTGGCCCTGGCGTGCGACATGATCGTGGCCTCGGAGACCGCGAAGTTCGGCCAGCCCGAAATCACCATCGGCGTCATCCCCGGCGCGGGCGGGACCCAGCGCCTGCCGCGCGCGGTGGGCAAGGCGCTCGCCATGGAAATGGTCCTCAACAACCGCACGCTCTCGGCGCAGGAAGCGCTTGGGTTCGGCCTCGTCAACCGCGTCGTCGCGGCAGAGACGTACCTCGACGAGGCGTTGAAACTGGCCGAGGAGGTCGCGTCGCGCGCGCCCGTCGCGGTCCGGGCCGCGAAGAGAATGGTCAACGAAGCCTACGAACGCTCGCTGACCGAGTCGCTGGCGGAGGAAAGAAGGGAGTTCTACGAATTGTTCGAGACCGAGGACCAAAAAGAGGGGATGCGGGCCTTCGCCGAAAAACGCAAACCGCAGTGGAAAGGCAAATAGCGCAGGCGGCAGATGGTCACCTTCCGTGAATTGCTGGCGGGGTTCGAAGCGTTGCCCATTCGGGGGCGGGCCGTCATCGCGCACGCCTCGTACAAATCGCTGGGACGCGTGCAGGGCGGGCCCAAGGCGGTCATCGACGCGCTGCTGAAGACCTGCGCCTCGGTCGTCATACCGACGTTCACCTACGGGACGATGGTGACGCCGCTGGCCGGCCCGCCCAACAACGGGCTGGACTACGCCGCCGAGGAGGCCAACCGCCGCGCCGGCGGCTCCAGCCTGACCTACGACGCGCTCCCGTTCCGAAGCGATATGCCCGCCGACGAGGAGATGGGCATCCTGGCCGAGACGCTGCGCCGGCGCCCGGACGCGAAGCGCAGCCTGCATCCCATCTTTTCCTTCGCGGGCGTCAACGCCGAACACACCCTCGGGCGTCAGACCATCTACGATCCGCTCGCGCCCATCGGCGCCCTGGCGGAAAAAGACGGCTGGGCGTTGTTGATCGGCGTGGACCACACAGTCAACACCAGCATCCACTATGCCGAGAAACTGGCCGGGCGGAGACAATTCGTCCGCTGGGCGCGGCTGTCCCGCCGCATTGTAGAATGTCCCAACTTCCCCGGCGATTCGGCCGGGTTCAATGAGATCGCGCCATACCTCGAAAACGACGCGCAGACCGTCACCGTCGGCGAAGCGCGCGTGCGGGCCATCCCCCTTTCGCAACTCTTCATCCACGTCAAGGCGCTCTTAAAAGCGGACCCGCTGGCGTTGCTGTGCCAGCGGGATTCTTGTGGACGGTGCAGGGCGGTGAGAGAGACGATCTAGCCCGTAAAAACCCTATTCCGACAGATCGACTTCCAGCCCATCGTACGTCCCCGTGACGGAGAGATTGCCGTCCTTATCGCGCGTGTACGTCAGAACGCCTTCGGCCAGCCCGCTGACGGAGACGCTCAGCGTAAATGTCTCCCAATCGTAACTGTTAAGTCCTTCCCCCGTCAGCGTGAACCCCTCCGAAAAGGCGCAGTTGTTGAAGGTGAATTTCTCGCCTTCATTGACCGCTTCAAAGGTCAGCGTCCCGCCGAACGGACAGCCGAGGCTGGTAGTCGTTTCGGCGTCCCAGTAATAATATTCGGGCAGGTAATAGATCTCGTCGTCCACCGAGGCCAGCGCCTCGAGCGGACTCTCAAAGTCTGCCGCGCTGGCCGGCGCGAGTGGGACGAACTCGCTGGCGACCACGCCTTTACAGGAGACCTGGCGCGCGGGCATGATGTCGGCCACGAGGAAGGCGGTGACGAGATCGTCCACGCAGGGGTTCCCCCAGCCGAAGAGGATGTGCGGACCGCCCGTCTCGGCGATGAAACTCCCATTCTCCAGCCGCGAAGCCACGGCCTGCGCGCCCTCGTACGGGGTGGCGGGGTCGGCGGTCCCGTTCAGGACGATGGTCGGGATGCCGCTGGCGGCGAGCGGCGCGGGACGCTCGGTTTTGGTCGAGGCGTTCGGCCAGAAGGCGCAGGGCAGGTCGCCATAGAAGACGGAGGTAAAGCGCGTCAGGCTGGATTCCAACGCGTCGCCCGCGCGGATGTAGGCTTCGGCGCGCGCTTCGGGCGTGTCGCCGGGATAGGCGTAGTCCTGGCATTCCACGCCGTAGTAGACCGCGTCCGAGTAGGACGGGTCGGGGACGGCCTCCAGCGTTTCGGGGTCGAGGCCGAGCGAATCGTAGAGAATGCGCGCCATCGGGACGAGGTCTCCGTTTCGCGAATATGCCGCCAGGGCGCGCAGGAAGATCATGCGCTCGGCTTCAGAGTACATATATCCGCTGGCGGCGGTTTCGAGATCCGAGAAGGCGAGCGCGCGGCTCTCCATCCCGCCCGAGGGGAGCGGAAAGTCGAAGGGCAGGGGAGCCTGCTTCAGTTTCCCTGCGAGGTCGTCGTAAACTTTGACCGCGTCCGCGCCCATATCGGCGGCGCAGAGCGGGTCGTCGTTGCAGGCGTTGAGCGTCACCACCAGCGTGTCGTTGAAGGCCTGCGCCTGCGTGACGTAGAAATCCGTACCGGAGAGGGTCAAGTCCACCGTGCCGTCGAGGAGCAGACCGGCGAGCCGGTCGGGATGGGCGGCGGCGTAGGTCTGCGCGTATTGCGTGCCGTAACTTTCGCCGTAGAGCCAGAACTTGTCCGCGCCCATGGCCTGGCGAAAGACCTCGAGGTCCTCCACGGCCTGGTCGGTGCCGAGGTAGGGAAGGTAGGCCGGGTTGCCCATTTCGGCGACGCAGTCTTGCGCGAAGCCGCGCGCGGTCGAGGCCAGGGCCGCTTCGTTTGCCGCGGTGGACGCGTCCCAGTCGGCGCGGTAGAAGGCGGCGGCCGCGGCGGCGCATTGCAATCCGCCCGAAAGTCCCACGCCGCGCTGGTCGAAGAAGACGATGTCAAAGTATTCGGGGATGGAGGGGTCGTACGACGAGACATAGTTGTCCGCGCTGAGCAGGCCCGACGCGCCGGGGCCGCCTGTGGCGACGACGAGCATGCCTTTGCGCACGCCGCTCGCGGGCAGGACGCCGAACACAACGTCCAACGTCCCGCCGCTGGGGTTGAAGTGATCGTACGGGACTGCGAGCGTGACGCAGGTGAATTCGCTGTCGGGGCAGGGCTCGCCGCCGAGTCTTTCCAGACGCGCGGCGGTGTCCTCCTCCTCCGCGTCAGCCCCGGCTGTGGCGGTGTTTGCGACTTTGGCTGGTTGGGCGAGAGCGGTCGTCGGCGCGGGCGCGGACGGCGCGCAGGCTTGCGCGAACAAAGTCATCAGGGCGAAGAGCGCGAAGAGTTTTTTCATGTTGGATTCCTTTTCCGGCGTCAACGGGAAAATCTTAAAGCCAGCCGCATCCGTCCTATTGCAGCAGGATCGGCTCGATGCGCCAGTTCTCTTCGTCCGCCACTTTTCTCAGGCGCGCCAAAAGTTCGGGGCAGATACGCGTCGTATCGTTGGGGAAGTCGATCAGGTGTCCCTTGCCGTTCTCGAAGATCTGGAACGAGAAGCGGTCGCGCCCGTGGAAAGAGATCAGCGTGCCGTAGATCGTCTTGATGCGGCGTTTGTCCACGGCGTTATCCGGGCTGGGACGCAGGACGATCGTGATCTGCTGCGGCGGACGCTCGCGCTCCTCGGTCTCCGCGAGGGGAACATAGATGGATGGCAGGACGGGAGGCGGGACGTCGGGGATATAAGTCGGATTGTCAGCCCCACTTAGACCTGCCGCTTCCATTCCTGACCGCGAAGCGGGTTCTGTTTCCTTGAACGGAATCTCCTCCGGCGCGCGCATGACTGGCTCGAGCGTTTGCGGCGGCGCGTAGGTCGAGATATTATCCCGACCTGCCGATTTCGGCTGCGGACGCGCGGCGATGGCGGCCTCGTCGAACGAGGGCTGCCATTCGTCGTCCCAGCCCGTCGGGAAATTTTCGGGCGGGGGAGGCATGTCGTCGTCGTGGGACAAATTGGCAGTTTGACCGACAGGGTAGGAGGGCTTGGATTCCGCGACCGCGAACGCGGAGCGGGCGGGAGTCGGCTTGGGCGGCTGAGTCGCTTTTTGGACGGAGGCCGCTTTCGGCGTCGGGAATGATTCGATGCGTCGGGGAGATTCGGACACGCTGCGCGGTTTGAGAGTCGCAGGAGGGGAATCGTCCGCGGGGACGGTCATCGAAAATTCGGTGCGGATGTTGTCCACGAGGATTTTCGGCGGGGTGTTGGTGGCGTCCACTTTGCCTTCGACGAGGACGATCCTGCCCTGCGTGAGGGTGGACTGGAAGCGTTCCCAGGTCTTCGGGAAGAGGACGAGTTCGATCACGCCCTGGATGTCCTCGATGGCGACGAAGCCCATCGGTTTGCCGCTTTTGGTGGTGTAGGGGCGGATGGATTCGACGCTGCCCGCCACGCGCACGCGTTCTTCGTGGCTGGCTTCGCCGAGTTGCGCGGAGAAGTAACTGACGAGTTGGGCGAGCGTTTTCTGGTAGGGCGTGAGCGGGTGGTCGGAGATGTACATGCCGATGAGTTCGCGCTCCCAGTTGAGGGCGTCGCGGCGGTCCACATCTTTCACGTCGGGCAGGCGGATCTGTTCGACCGCGCCGGAGTTCGCGCCGAAGAGACTCATCTGTCCCGCGTCGGCGGCGCGGAAGTGCGCGCTGGAGACGGCGATGAGGCGTTCCATGCCCGCGATGAGCGCGGCGCGGTTGCCGAAGGCGTCCAGCGCGCCGACTTTGATGAGGAATTCGAGGGAGCGTTTGCCGACGGCGCGCATATCCACGCGGGCGGCGAGATCGTTCAGGTCTTTGAAGGCGCCGTCCTTTTTGCGCGCTTCGGCGAGCAAATTCACCGCCGCCTCGCCGACGTTTTTCACCGCGCCCAGCCCAAAGCGGATGGCGGGACCTTCGGCGCGGTCTTCGATCTCGAAGTCCCAGCCCGAGGCGTTGACGTCGGGCGCGAGGACGGGGACGCCCATCGAGCGCGCGTCTGCCACGTAGTAGGCGACTTTATCGGTCTGGCTTTTGGAGGCGGAGAGCAGCGCGGTCATGTATTCGACGGGGTAGTGCGCCTTGAGGTAGGCGGTCTCGACCGCGATGACGCCGTAATCGGCGGCGTGACTGCGATTAAATCCGTAGCGCGCGAACTCTTCCCAGTCGTTATAGATGGCCTCGGCGATGGATTTCTCCATCCCTTTTTCCACCGCGCCTTTGACGAACTTCGCGCGATGCATGGCGATCTTGTCGGCTTTTTTCTTCGAGATGGCCGAGCGGAGTTCGTCCGATTCGGAGGGAGTGTAACCGCCCAATTCGACGGCGGCGCGCATCAACTGTTCCTGATAGACGGGGATGCCGTAAGTGGATTCGTAAATGGGACGCAGCGCCTCGTGGCGATATTCCACCTCGGCTTCGCCGTGCATGCGCGCGATGTAATCGGGGATGAAGGCCATCGGGCCGGGACGGTATAACGCCACCATCGCGATGACGTGTTCCACCGTCTGCGGTTTCATCTGTACCATGTAACGCGTCATCCCGCCGCCTTCCACCTGGAAGAGGCCGGCGGTGTTGCCCGCGCCCATCAACTCGAAGGACTTCGGGTCGTCGAGCGGGATGTTCCGCAGGTTGAATTCCTTACCGTGACGTTTGTTGATCAGGTCGCAGGCTTTCGCCATGACGGTGAGCGTGATGAGTCCGAGGAAGTCCACTTTCAACATGCCGAGCGAGGAGAGGATGCCCATCTCGAATTGGGTGACGGTCTTGATGGGCGTCTCTTCGGAGTTGGAGGTGGGACGGTGCAGCGGGAGATATTCGGTCAGCGGTTTGTCGCTGATGACCACGCCCGCGGCGTGTGTGCCGGCGTTGCGCACCGTCCCTTCCATTTTTGCGGCGATGTCGATCAACTCGCGCATTTGCGGGTCGGTGTCGTAGATCTTCTTGAAATCGGGGACGGCCAGCGCGTCGGCCATGGTGGTGTTGCGTCCCGAAACGAACGGGACGAGTTTGGCGACCTTGTCCACCGCGCTGAGTTCGATGCCTTTGACGCGCGCCACGTCGCGCAGCGAGGCTTTCGTCCCCATCGTGCCGAAGGTGATGATCTGCGCCACTTTGTCGTCGCCGTATTTGCGGGCGCAGTATTCGAGCATCTCGGCGCGGCGGTCGTCGCGGAAGTCGAGGTCAATATCGGGCATTTCGCGGCGGCCCGGGTTGAGGAAGCGCTCGAAGAGCAGGTCATGCGCCAGCGGGTCCACGAGGGTGATGTCGAGCGCGTAGGCCACAATGGATCCCGCCGCGGAGCCGCGCGCGTTGTACCAGATACCCGTCTCGCGGGCGTGACGGCACAGGTCCCAGACGATGAGGAAGTAGGCGTCGAATCCCATTTTGTGGATGACGCCCAGCTCGTATTCGAGTCGTTCGCGAACCCGCGCGTCGGTTGACCGGCTCCCGTAGCGGCGACCCAGCCCCTCGTCGCAGAGGGAGCGGAGGTAGGTCGGCGCGGTAAATCCCTCCGGGACGGGGAATTCGGGCAGGTGATATTCCTTGAAAGACAAGTCCACATTGCAGCGTTCGGCGATGAGCAGCGTGTTGCTGATCGCCTCGGGGACTTCCGCAAAGATGCGGCTCATCTCCTCGGGCGCGCGGAGGTAGTAGGAGGGATCGGACATCCTCATGCGTTCTTTGTCGTCGAGGCGCGTGTTGGTCTGGATGGCGAGCAGAATGTCCTGGTATTGATAATCCTCCGGCTCGATGTAGTGGACGTCGTTGGTGGCGACAAATTTCGCGCTGTAGCGCGCGCCGAGTTCGACGAGTTTGCGGTTCAGTTCGAGGATTTCGGGGATGTCGTGCTGTTGCAGTTCGAGGAAGAAGCGGTCGGGACCGAAGACGTCGTAATACCAGTTGATGCGGCGGACTGCCTCTTCGGGATTTTCGCGCAGGATGGCCTCGGGGATTTCGGCGGCCATACAGCCCGAGGTGGCGATCAGCCCTTCGGCGTGCGCGGCGAGAAATTCGTGGTCTATGCGGGGATAGTAGTACATCCCCTCCAGCTGCGCGGCGGACGCGATCTTGAGCAGGTTTTTATAGCCCGTCTCGTTCTCCGCCAGCAGGAGGAGGTGGGAGGAACTGCGGTCCAGTTTGGAGTCGCGGTCTTTCATCGTGCGAGCGGCCATGTAGGCTTCGATGCCGATGATGGGTTTGACGCCCGCGTTTTTCGCCGCGTTGAAGAATTCGATCACGCCGAACATCGTCCCGTGGTCCGTGATGGCGACCGCGGGCATGTTCATCTCTTTGACGCGCGCCGTCAGCTTCTGAATGTTCGAGAAGCCGTCAAGAAGCGAATAGTTGGTGTGGACGTGGAGATGGGCGAAAGACATTCTGGCGCTCAATAATCAGCGTTCAGTGGGTTGGAGCGATTATAGCACGCGTGTTCAGGAAACAACTTAACAAGCCGAATCAATATGCCTCCGCTGTCCGCGGATGCATAATCGAGCGAACGGGATTCGCGCCTGCTACTCGGCCGCCCGGTTTTCGACCAGCCAGTTTTTGGCGTCCTCGATATCGTCGAAAGGCACGATGGGAATCTTGGAAAACCGATTGACCAGTTGAAGAAGAAGCCGGGACGATCCCGTAACGCCCACCACGGCGGCCTTCGCGATGAACGGGCTAGACCGCTCCGCGCTCACCTGCAAATATTTGATCACATCTACAGAACCGACCGAGCCGCGCACGTCGTTCAGGATCAAGACCGAATGTGACGGCTCCGCCATGACGACGGCGTCCGCCTCGTCGCATTCCGCGATGACCCCTTCGTCGTCCAGGCCGAAATGCGACAGGTCGAAATAGAAAATTCGGATCCCCCGATGTATCTCCCAACGTGATTTCATGAGGCCTCTGCGCTGCGTCCTTCCATGTGACTGAAACCAAGCGGACATATTATAGATCAGAAAGCGCGCCTGAAAAAAGTCGGCCTGCCTCACGGCAAGCCGACTTCTCACTACTCTCTGTTCTCTACTCTCTTACTTCTTTTTCCCGAACTTCTTCATCAGGAGGTCCGTCAACGTCGGCTGGCCGATCTCCTGAAGTTCGTAGCGGACGCGCTGGTGCGGCTTGTTGATCTTGACGACGCGCGTCAGGTCGATCGGCGTGCCGATGACGACCATGTCCACGTCCGAGGCGTTGATGGTGGCTTCGAGGTCGCGCACCTGCGCTTCGCCGTAGCCCATGGCGGGCAGGATGGGTCCCGTCTTCGGGTACTTGGCGTACGTGGCCGCGATGGACTTGACCGCGAACGGACGCGGGTCCACGATCTCCTTCGCGCCGAAGCGGCGGGCGGCGACGTATCCCGCGCCGTAGGCCATCTCGCCGTGCGTCAGGGTGGGACCGTCCTCCACGACGAGGACGCGCTTGCCCTGGATCGCGGCGGGGTCGTCCACGAAGAGCGGAGAGGCCGCCTCGATCTGGACCGCGGCCGGATTCAGCCTGCGCAGCGACTCGCGCACCGCGATCACCGCGTCGGGATTGGCCGTGTCCACCTTGTTCAGCACGAACGCGTCCGCCATGCGGACGTTGGTCTCGCCGGGATAGTAGGCCGTCTCGTGGCCGGGACGGTGCGGGTCCGCCACGACAATCTGGTAGTCGGGGACGTAGAATGGGAAGTCGTTGTTGCCGCCGTCCCACAAAACAATGTCGGCTTCGGTCTCGGCGCGGCGGACGATCTTCTCGTAGTCCACGCCCGCGTAGATGATGACGCCGATGTCAATGTGCGGCTCGTATTCCTCGCGCTCCTCGATGGTGCATTCGTACTCGTCGAGGTCGTCGTAACTGGCGTAGCGCTGGACTTCCTGCGCAACTAGGTTTCCGTACGGCATCGGGTGACGGATCGCGGCGACTTTGTATCCCATCTCTTTCAGGATGAGAGCCACCCGCCGCGTGGTCTGACTTTTACCGGCCCCCGTCCGAACCGCGCTGATCGAGACGACCGGCTTCGTGGACTTGATCTGCGTGTACTTCGTCCCCATGATGCGGAAGTCCGCGCCCGCGGCGTTGACCATGCTGGCCTTGTGCATCACGTACTCGTGCGGCACGTCGCTGTACGCGAACACGACCTGCTCCACGCCGTGCTGTTTGATCAAGTCGAGCAGTTCTTCCTCCGCGCGGATGGGGATTCCCTTCGGGTACTGCGCGCCCGCCAACTCGGTCGGGTAGACGCGTCCCTCGATGTCGGGGATCTGCGTGGCGGTGAAGGCCACCACCTCGTAGTCCTTGTTGCCGCGGAAGAACGTGTTGAAGTTGTGGAAGTCGCGTCCCGCCGCGCCCATGATGAGAGTTTTGATTGGCATAGGTTTGCTCCTATCGTTTCAGCCGCGTCGGGGACAGTGTCCGGGCGGCCCGGCTTGAGTTTTGAGCCGCTTCGTTTTTACCCGGCGCGACATGATTCTAAATAAAAACAGGCTAAAAGCAAGGTGACTTTCAGCCTGTCTTTCTTCTACATTACCTCGGGAGCCTGAATATCCAGCAATCTCAGCGCGTTGGCGATGACCTGTTTGGACGCCGCCACCAATTGCAGGCGGGACTCGCGCACCCCGGCCTCCTCCACCTGCAAGACCGGCGCCGCGTGATAGAACGAGTGGAAGGCGTTCGCCAAATCGTACGCGTACGCCGCCATCACCAGCGGACGGTACTCGTTCGCGGCCTGTTCCACCGCCGCGGGGAATTTCGAGATCTGCTCGATCAGTTCGATCTCGTGCTTCGTCAACTCATAATCGAAGGCGCGTCCCGTGGCCCGCGCCTCGTATCCCATCGCCTGCGCCTTCTTCAAAATGCTGTTGGCTCGCACGTGCGCGTTCTGGATGTACGGTCCCGTGCGTCCGTCGAACGAGAGCGCCGCGTCCATGTCGAAGACGATGTCCTTGTTGTTGTCCACCGAGAGCATGGAATAGGCCAGCGCGCCCAGCCCAACCTGCTCGGCGACCTGCCTCCGCTCGGCGTCGCTCATCTCGGGAGCCTTTTCCGATTCCACCGCCAGCACGCGCCGCACGGCTTCGTCCGCCACATCTTTGAACAGCGTCACGCGTCCGCGCCGCGCCGACATGGCTCCCTCGGGCAGGCTGACGAAACCGTAGCCGAGGTGATAGCACTTCTCCGCCTGCGGAAATCCCCACAATCTCAAGATCGCGAAGGCCTGTTGCAAATGCAGCGACTGGCGCACGTCCACCACATAAATGGAACGGTCCACGTGATACTGCTCGAATTTCACTTTCGCCAGCGCGATGTCCTTCGTCAGGTAAAGCGTGGTCCCGTCCGAGCGCAGGATCACGTTCGTGCGGTACTTTTCCTTTTTGAGACCGAGTTTCTCGTCAATCTTCACAATGACCGCGCCGCCCTGCGGACGCTCGTCATCGGCGATGCCTTTGGCGATCAACTCCTCCACGATGGCTTTGGACGGCCCGTCCACTTCGCTCTCGAAGAACCACACGTCTATTTTCACGTCCAACATGCGCAGGATCTCGCGCAGTTCCTCCAGACTCCACTCGCGCGTCACGCGCCAGAGTTCGCGCACGTACGGATCGCCCGCGTCGTATTTGCGATACATCTCGCGGCGCTCGGCTTCGTACTGCTCGCGGAGCGCGGTCTCTTCGGACGTTTCGTTTTCCTTTTTCTCCAGCCGCGCCGTGGCCTCGACGTAAATTTTCAGCAGCCATTGTCCGCGCTCGTGCACGCCCGCGGGTTCCTGCCCTTTATAAAATCTGTCGTAAGCCCACATCACCGTGATGACGCCCAGGCCCAGGTCGCCGGGATACGAGGCGCGGATCGTCTCGAAGCCCGCGAACTCCGTCAGCCGCGCTAGCGCCTCGCCGAGGATTGTGTTGCGATAATGTCCGATGTGGAACGAGTGATGCGTGTTCGGCTGGGCGTATTCGACCATGACCCGCTCCCCCCTGGCCGCGCCCCGCCCAAAGTCCGCGCGGGAGGCGAGGACGGAATCCACCACCCGCCGCGCGTAATCGGACGTCTCGAAATAGACGTTAAGGTAGCCCTTCACCGCGTCTACGCGGCTGACTCCCTCCACGCTTCCCATCTGACCTCGAACCTGCTCGGCCAACTCCTGCGCCCGCGCCGGGACGGGTTTCCCCGCGCGCCCCGCGCGCGCCTCGTCCGCCGCGGTCTGGAAAAACGAAGTGGAGATGCCCCACTCGCCGCTGTACGGGATCGCCGTCCACTTGAGCGGCGCCAGCGGAATCCCCTCCGCCGCGCAGCAGGAGCGGATCTTTGCCTCGATGACGTTTTGAATATCGTTGAACATGGGCGGGATTATAACATTCGGCTATCGCGCGATCTTCGCGAGCGTCTCCTGCAAGCGGTTGACTTCGTCCATCGTGTTGTAGTGCGCCGCGCCGACGCGCACCATCCCACCCGAGGCCTCCACGCCGAGACGTTCCGTCACCGCCAGCGCGTAGTAGTTGCCGTCCCAAACGTAGAAGCCTTCCCTGCCTAACGCCTCAGCCACCGCGCGCGGATGCCTTCCCTCCAGCGTAAACGAGACTGTCGGGACGCGCTGGTCGAGGCTTTTGCTGTCGGTGATGCCGTAGATGCGCGTCCCCGGCACGGACGCGACAGCCACCAGCAGGGCGCGGCTCATCTCGTATTCGTACGAGCGGATAGCCGTCATCGCCTGCTTGAGGGCGAGTCGCCGTCCCGAAAACCCGCTCTCGCGCAGACTTTCTGCGGCCGCGCCGCCGAACTGATTCCCCAGCCACTCGAAATATTCGAGCGCGCCCAGCGCTCCCGCGATGCCCTCGTGGTTCTGCGTCCCGGTCTCGAATTTGCCGGGGGGATTGTTCGAGGCGGGACGCACTTTGTAGGCCTTCAATTCTTCGAGCAGGTCGTAGCGTCCGTAGAGCGCGGCCGCGTGCGGACCGAAGAATTTATAACTGCTGCACACGAGGAAATCGCAGCCGATGTCCTGCACATCAATCGGACCGTGAGGCGCGTATTGCACCGCGTCGATGTAGACCAGCGCGCCCGCTTCCTTCGCCATCTTCGTGAGCCTCCGCACGGGATTGATCGTCCCCACCGCGTTGGAGGCGTATCCGAACGCGACGATCTTCGGCTTGCGCGCCAGCGCCTGCTCGAACTCGTCCAGTTTCAAGGTGCAGTCCTCCACGTCGAAGTCAATCCACGTGACCTTACAGCCCCTGTCCTCGGCGACAAGCAGCCACGGCGAGATGTTCGCGTCGTGGTCGAGACGCGTCACCACGATCTCGTCGCCCGCGGAAAGAGTCCGCGCCAGCGAACGCGAAATGTGCAGGGTCAGCGTCGTCATGTTATTGCCGAAGACGATCTCCTCGGGCCGCGCCGCGTTGAGAAAATCGGCCATCGCGGCGTGCGCCTCGTCCAGCATCGCGTCCGACTTCTGGCTGGTCTCGAACGCGCCTTCGTGGTTGGCGTTGGTTTCCAGCAGGTACTTGTTGATGCGCTCCAAACTCTGGCGCGCGATCTGCGTCCCGCCGGGATTGTCGAAGAAGACGGCAGGGCGGTCGAGCGAGGGGAATTGCCGGCGAACGAGGTTCAAGTCGAGGGGCATGGGACGGTCTCCTGAACGAAAAAATTTGAATTATGGGCGAAAGTCCAGTATACTGAAATTGTACCGCACAGAAAGGAGCTGCCATGTTCGATAAAATTCTTCTTGCCGTTGACGGTTCTGAACACGGCTCGCGCGCCGCTCAAATGGCGGGCGCTTTGGCACGCGAGATGAAGTCGGCCGAACTGTGCATCGTGGTGGTCTACGACCTCATCCCGCCTTACATTGGCGATCCCTACATACAGTACGTCATCGACGCCCGCTTTAAAGACGCGCGGGCAGTGCTGGATATCGCGCTCGCAAACGTGGGAGAAATTCCCGGCAAACTGCAATCTGAATTGCTCGAAGGTTCCCCCGCGGAAGCCATCGTCACCGTAGCCAACACGCGCAAAAGCGACGTGATCGTGATCGGTTCGCGCGGCCTCGGACGGCTGGCCGGCGCGCTGCTGGGCAGCACCAGCCAGAAGGTGATCTCACACGCGCCCTGCCCGGTTCTGGTCGTCCGATAATTTCGCCAGCCGCTCGGCTTCGACAAACTCCTCGGGCGTGTTCACGTTGCGGAAGGCGCGTCCCTCGGGATCCGCGGCGGATACCTCGGCGGGAGTCAACTCGCGGACTTTCACCGCCGGGAACCAGGAGATAACCTTCCACTTGTCCGCTTCGATGGCAGACTGGATGGCCGGGACGCACGCCGCGCGGCGATAGACCGCGTGGAAGGGCTCGTAGCCCTCCTCCGTTTTGGCGATGACCACGTCCGCCGCCTCCTCGACGAGGAGCCGCGTCGCGGTTTCGAGGAGCGCCGCGCTGGCGAACGGCATGTCGCACGCGACGACGCCCACGATGGGACGCGTCGCGGAGGCCAGCGCGGTGTAGAGTCCGCCGAGGGAGCCGCGGCCCGGCGCGAGGTCCGGAACGAGGCGCAGATCGAGGAAGGCGTAATCTTCGGGGCGATTCGTCGTCACGATGATTTCGTCCGCGAGGGACGCGAGCCGGTCGATCACATATCGAATGAGCGGACGTCCCAGAAACGGCTTGAGGGCTTTGTCCTGTCCCATGCGGGAGGACTGTCCGCCGGCCTGGATGACGAGACTGAACATGAGGCGTATTATACCGGTTGGTTGCCATGAGTATCGCAGATTTGTTGGATAGGTTGACGCGGAAGGGGGAGGTCTACACGGGCGCGGAAAAAGGCGCAGTGCGCTGTCTCGCGTGCGGGCATCGGTGTTTGATCAAGCCCGGAATGCGCGGGGTCTGCCAGGTTCGGTTCAACGAGGCAGGCGAGTTGCGCGTGCCGTTCGGTTATGTGGCGGCGCTACAGGCCGATCCCATCGAGAAGAAACCGTTTTCGCATGTGACGCCCGGCGAAACCGCGCTGACGTTTGGGATGCTGGGATGCGATTTCCACTGTGGCTACTGTCAGAATCATTTTACATCCCAAGCCATGCGCGATCCCGCTTCGGATTCTTCGCTGGGGTTGATCCGTAAAATTTCCCCTCAACAGATGGCAGAAGCGGCGCGGCAGGCGCGCGCCTCGGCAATCGTCTCCTCGTATAACGAGCCGCTCATCACCAGCGAGTGGGCGGCGGCGATCTTCAAGGAGGCGAAGGCCGCGGGCTTGAAATGCGCCTACGTCTCGAACGGAAATAACACGCCCGAAGTGATGGAGTATCTGCGTCCGTATCTCGACGCCTACAAAGTGGACTTGAAGTCCATGAACGATAAAAATTATCGCCAGTTGGGCGGCGTTCTCCAAAACATCCTGGACGGGATCCAACGCGTCCACGAGATGGGGATTTGGACGGAGGTGGTGACGCTCGTCGTCCCCGGCTTCAACGATTCGAACGCGGAACTTTGGGAGGCGGCGCGCTTCCTCGCGGGTCTCTCTCCCGACATCCCCTGGCACGTGACGGCCTTCCATCGGGATTACAAGATGACCGGGAACGGCGACACCGACGCGGCCACGCTCCGGCGCGCGGCGGATATCGGACGCGAGGCCGGGCTGCATTTCGTCTACGCGGGGAATTTGCCCGGACGCGTGGGCGAGTACGAGGACACGTTCTGCCCGGGGTGCAATCGGCCGGTCGTCGAGCGACGCGGCTACCGGGTCCGCGCGTACCGGATCACGGGGGAGGGAAAATGTCCGCATTGCGGGACGGTCATCCCCGGCGTGTGGACGCGCGAGCCGGGGGAAGTCAAATTGAACGGCGCGGGCCTGCCTTTGCCCATGTATTGAAATGGATTTTGCTGTATAATTCCGCCATCATTTTGTAAGACAATTCTGAAAGGAGGCGCCATCGAAAGTTCCATAATGCCGCTGTACAACGTTGTTCGTCACTTTGCTAAATTCTCTTGGAGGAGAACTCTGTGAACAAGAAACTGTTTGTTTTGCTTACGATGCTCGCGCTTGCCAGCATGATCCTGGCGGCCTGCGGCCCGAAACCGTCTTCGCCGGCCACCCAGGCGCCGAGCGCCCAGGCGCCCGCCACCGACGCGCCGGCCACCGACGCGCCGGTCGAGCCCACCCCCATTCCGGACATCCCGATCGCGACATATGAGCGCGGCTCTTTGTCGGTTGCGGAATGCGGCAATGGCTATACCGGCTTTTTCAAGTCCATTGAGGCCACCGATGAAAACACCGTGACTTTCACGATGTGCAAGTCGGATCCGGCCTTCCTTTCGAAGATCGCCTTCAGCCCGTTCGCCATCTATCCCGAAGAGTGGGTTGAAGCGACCGCCGGCGAAAGCGCCCGCACCAGCGAGGGACTCGAGAAGCCGATCGGCACCGGCCCCTACATGGTTCAGGAATGGAAACGCGGCGACAGCATCACCTTCGTCGCCAACCCCGATTACTGGGGCGAGGCCGCCAAGGCCAAGACGCTGGTCTTCCGCTGGTCAACTGAATCCGCGGCCCGCCTGCTTGAACTGCAGGCCGGCACGATTGACGGCTTCGACAACCCCGGCCCCGACGACTTCGCCACGATCCAGGACGACGCGAATCTGCACCTGGCCCTGCGCCCGGCGTTGAACGTCTTCTATGTCGGCATGACCAACACCTTCGCGCCGTTCGACAATGTGAAGGTCCGCCAGGCGATCGGTATGGGCATCGACCGCCAGCGCATCGTGGACACGTTCTATCCGACCGGCTCCGAGGTCGCCAGCCACTTCACCCCTTGCACCATCCCGAACGCTTGCGATGGCGAGGCGTGGTATGACTTTGACGTGGAGGCCGCCAAGGCCTTGCTGTCTGAAGCCGGCTTCCCGGATGGCTTCAAGACCAAACTGTATTACCGCGACGTGGTGCGCGGCTACCTGCCCCAGGTGGGCAGCGTGGCCCAGGATATTCAGGCGCAGCTCAAAGCCAACCTGAACATTGACGCCGAGATCGTCGTGATGGAATCCGGCGCGTTCATCGAAGAATCCGGTTCCGGCCGACTCGACGGCCTGTACCTGCTCGGTTGGGGCGCGGACTATCCGCACATCACCAACTTCCTGGACTATCACTTCGGCCAGGCCAGCCAGCAGTTCGGCAAGATTCCCGCCGAAATCTACGAGCCGATCGCCCAGGGCGCCACCATTGCCGATCCTGTTGAAGCCGCCCCGGTCTACTCCCAGGCGAACAACGCCATCCGCGAACTGGTTCCGATGGTCCCGATCGCGCACGGCGGTTCCGCGGTCGCTTACCGCGCCGACGTGGTCAACCCGCAGGCCAGCCCGCTGACCAGCGAGATGTTTGCCGTCACCGATCCGGGCGGCCGCGACATCTTCGTCTGGATGCAGAACGCCGAGCCGATCAGCCTCTACTGCGCAGACGAGACCGACGGCGAGTCGCTGCGCGCTCGCGAGCAGACGGTCGAGTCGCTGCTGGCCTACGAGGTTGGCGGCACGGCTGTCGAGCCGTCGCTGGCCACGGCCTGCACGCCCAACGAAGACCTGACCGTCTGGACCTGCACCCTGCGCGAAGGCGTCACCTTCCACGATGGTTCGACGCTGGACGCCAACGACGTC
>ERZ795060.266-NODE-266-length-75538-cov-6.175748_pt1 | contig 75538 bp, 59 predicted proteins | sample MGYA00375144_ERZ795060 | MGnify/ENA primary metagenome ERZ795060 (study PRJEB30189, sample SAMN05720157) | activated sludge metagenome | isolation source: anaerobic digester from wastewater treatment plant | place: Japan | collected 2015-05-15 ... | reverse complement strand
ATCAGGATGGCGTCCTCGTAGTTGTAGCCTTCCCAGGGCATGAACGCGACCAACACGTTCTTGCCCAAGGCGAGGTGGCCGTGATCGGTGGACGGGCCATCGGCGATGACCTGGCCCTTTCGCACGCGGTCGCCCGCTTTGACGATGGGGCGCTGGGTGATGCACGTGGCCTGGTTGCTGCGCAGCATGTGCAGCAGCCGGTACTCATCTAGCTCGCCGTCGCGGCGGCGGATAGCGATCTCGCGCGCCGTCACGCGCTCCACGATGCCATCGTTGCGCGCGCGCACGACCACACCAGAGTCGACGGCAGCCCGAAACTCGACGCCTGTGCGCACGATCGGCCGCTCCGATTTGAGCAGCGGCACGGCCTGGCGCTGCATGTTGGAGCCCATCAGGGCGCGGTTGGCGTCGTCGTTCTCCAGGAACGGGATGAGCGCCGCGGCCACGCTCACGATCTGCCGTGGCGAGACGTCCATGTAGTCGCACTGGGTCGGCGGCACTGCCGGAAAATCGTGTCGGTAGCGCACGACGACGGTATCGCCCAGGAGCGAGCCATCCGGGCCGACCGGCGTGTTGGAGGGCGCGATGTGGTAGGGCGCCTCCTCATCGGCGGTCAGATAGTCGATCTGGTCCGTCACCTTCCCATCGACGACTTTGCGGTACGGGGTCTCCAGGAACCCGAACTCATTGATGCGTGCGTGCATCGCCATCGAGCCGATCAGACCGATGTTCGGGCCTTCTGGCGTCTCGATGGGGCAGATGCGCCCGTAGTGGCTGTGGTGGACGTCGCGCACCTCCAGCTTGGCGCTCTGCCGTGAAAGCCCGCCCGGGCCAAGCGCGCTCAGGCGGCGCTTGTGCGTAAGCTCAGCCAGCGGGTTCGTCTGATCCATAAACTGGGAGAGCTGGCTGCTCCCGAAGAAGCTTTTGATGGCGGCCGAGATCGGCTTCACGGAGACAACCGCCTGGGGCGAGACCGTGTCCGGCTCCAGGGAGGTCATGCGCTCCTTGGCTACCTTCTCCATGCGCAGGAGGCCCAGGCGGAACTGGCTCTGCAGCAGCTCGCCGACCGACCGGACGCGCTTGTTCTCCAGGTGGTCGATATCATCGACGGAGCCTTCATTGTGGCTCAGCTTAATGATATAGCGGACGATGGCAACCAGGTCGTCCTTGGTCAGGCTTCGAACAGTGAGCGGGAGGTCAATGCCCAGCTTCTTATTCATCTTATAGCGCCCGACCCGGGCAAGGTCGTAGCGCTTGATGTCAAAGAAGATGCTGCTGAGGAGAGCGCGCGCGCTCTCGCGAGTCGCCGGATCACCGGGGCGAACCTTTCGGTAGATATCGAGCAGCGCCTCATCCTCGGCCCGCTGGGGGTTTTCCTTCTCGGTGACGGCGTCTTGCTCGATGGTCGCCTCGATGTAGCGCGGGATCTCAATAATCTCGATATTCTGGATTCCGGCCGCCTCGATCTTCTCAGCCAGGGGGCGATCCAGCTTATCGAACGCCTTGGCGAGGACCTTTCCGGAGTTGGGATCCGTCACGTCCTGATAGATGCGGATCACCGGGCCGGCATCGAAGGAGATCAGGTTCTCGACGGTGGGGTTTTCGACCACCCGAACGGTGCCAAAGAGCCGATAAATCTGATAGGTGGTCGCCGTTTGCGGGCGCTGGGTCTCGCCGAGCTCATGGTCGAAAGCGTTCAGCGCGCGCAGCAGTGTGGTGATCGGGAACTTGCGCGCCTGCCCGATGCGCACGAAGATCACGTCGTTGGCATCGGTCTCCACCTCGATCCAGGCCCCCTCCGCAGGGATCACCTGGGCCGAGAAGAGCACGCGCCCGGAGTAGTCGATGTTATCGCGGAAATAGACGCCAGGCGAACGGGCCAACTGGCTGACGACGACACGCTCGGCGCCGTTAATGACAAAGGTGCCCTTCTCGGTCATCACCGGCAGATCGCCCAGGTAGACCTCATCCTCCATGATCTCGCCGGTACGCTTGTTCAGGAGGCGGATGCGCGCGCTGATGGGGCGCTCGTAGGTAATGTCGCGGTCGCGGCACTCCTCAATGGTGTACTTCGCGTCCTTCAGGAGGTAATCATCCAGGTAGAGCGCGTAAGTGCCCGTCGGATCCTCGATGGGGGAAAAGTTGTGGAATAACTCACGCAAGCCGTCCTTGAGAAACCAGTGATACGATGCGGTCTGAATCTCGATCAGGTTGGGGATATCGACGACCGTGGCAACGTCTGTGGAAGGAGCCCTGCCCAAATCATCAACTATGCTCATGCATGCCCTCCGTCTCCAGTTAGCTACACCACACGAACTAACATCATATCATAGGCAGGGGAATCTGTCAATGCGTCGAAACGGAGAATCTTAGAGTGGTTTTCCCCTTTCTAGCAGGATCCTAAACCTGCCCCTCCATGCGCGTGCTGTACGATACCTTATTTGGGACACCGGAAGAGAGGTGTGGGTTCCCTGCCGCGCGGAGGAACGCCGCGGGCCTGCGCGCCGATGCCGGCCCACGCCGGGCAGCCGTCCTTCCACCGTCCCTGCGCGTTTCCTTCATCCGCGCGATGCAGGCTTTGACACACCGCCCTGCTTTATGCTACAATGGGCGGCGACGGGAGTCGGAATAACTAAGAGAAGGAGTGTGGAACGGGCCGCGCGCCGGCAGCGGTTTCTCGCTGCAGCAGCCCTTCCCAAGCAGGAGGACTTTACGGACATGCCTTTGCAGCCTAGTCAGAAGCAGGGTATCATTGCGCAACACAAGAAGCACGAGCAGGACACGGGCTCGCCGGAGGTGCAGGTCGCACTGCTCACGGCGCGCATCAACCAGCTCACGGAGCACCTGCGCACGCATAAGAAGGACCACCATTCGCGGCGTGGTTTGTTGATGATGGTGGGCCATCGGCGGCGCCTGCTCAACTACCTCAGCAATAAAGATATCGAGCGCTATCGGGCGTTGGTGGCCGCTCTCGGTCTGAGGCGCTAAGAGACGGGTTGCGGCGCGCGCCCGCTCATTGTTCGCCACAGGTCGCGTTTTGCGGAGCCAATCTTGCAGCAGGGACGGGAGAGACCCTCGGTGGCCTCTCCCGGGCACCTTGCCTCGGGTTGAGCTCCGAGCAGGCGTGGCAACTGCGCACTCAGAGGAGAGCTAAATACTGATGCCTACCGTAGTGGAAGCAACACTCGGTGAGGCGACCGTAAGCATTGAAACCGGTCGCGTAGCCAAGCAGGCAGGCGGAGCGGTCTTGATCCGCTCCGGTGATACGGTGGTCCTGGTCACGGCCACCGCAAGCCAGGAACCCCGTGAGGGCGTTGATTTCTTTCCCCTGACATGCGACTTCGAAGAGCGCATGTACGCCGTTGGCCGGATCCCCGGCGGGCGCATCAAGCGTGAGGGCCGGCCGAGCGAGTTTGCCGTCCTCACCTCCCGCCTGATCGACCGCCCGATTCGCCCCCTTTTCCCCACCGGCCTGCGCAACGAAGTCCAGATCGTGGCGACTCCACTCTCCGTGGATCAGGATCACCCGCCCGATGTACTCGCCGTCACAGGCGCCTCCGCCGCCCTTGCCGTCAGCGATATCCCCTTCCCTAACCTGATTGCCGCCGTGCGTGTGGGCCGGGTGGATGGCCAGTTCATCATCAACCCCTCGTGGGCACAGGCTGAGGAGGGGGACCTCGACCTGGTGGTCGCAGGGACCAAGACGAGCGTCGTCATGATGGAGGCCGGCGCCAAAGAGGTGACTGAGGAGGATCTGCTCGCGGCGTTAGAGTTCGCCCAGGAGCATATTCGCGCCCTCATCGCCGCTCAAGAGGAGCTGGCCGCCAAGGCGGGTAAGCCGAAACGCGATTTCCCCTCCTTCATCGTCGATCCCGAGCTGATCGACGCCGTGCGCGAGCGCGAGGCAACGCGCATTCGCGAGGCGATTCAGGAGCCGGACAAGGCCGCCCGCGAAGCCGGACTTCAGCTCCTGCGCGGCGAGATCGTTGCCGAGCTGGCCCCCGACTTCCCCGAGCGCGAAGCGGAGCTGAGCGAGGCGGTCGATAAAGTGATCAAGGAAGAGCTTCGCGCCCTGATCCTGGACGAAGGGAAGCGCCCGGATGGCCGCGGCGTCGAAGAGGTTCGTCCGATTACCGCCGAAGTCTCCCTCCTGCCGCGTACCCACGGCTCTGCCCTCTTCACCCGAGGGCAGACACAGGTACTCGCCACAACCACCCTGGGATCGCCTGGCGAGGGTCAGAAGCTGGAAGGCCTGGAGTTGGCGCTGGAGCAGAAGCACTTCATGCTCTACTACAACTTCCCGCCTTACAGCGTGGGCGAGACGCGCGTGTTGCGTGGCCCCGGCCGGCGCGAGATCGGCCACGGTGCCCTGGCAGAGCGCGCGCTCCAGCCGATGCTTCCGCCCGATAGCGAGTTCCCCTACACCATGCGCGTAGTCTGCGAGGTGTTGGAGAGCAACGGCTCTTCTTCCATGGGCTCGGTGTGCGCCGGCTGCCTCGCGCTGATGGATGCCGGCGTGCCGATGCGAAAGCCGGTCGCCGGCGTCGCCATGGGCCTGGTCACCCGCGGTGATCAGTACGTGGTTCTCACCGATATCCAGGGGATGGAAGATTTCACCGGCGACATGGATTTCAAGGTCGCCGGCACCCGCGACGGCATTACGGCGATTCAGCTCGACATCAAGATCGAGGGCCTCTCGATGGAGATGCTGGCGAACGCCCTGGCGCAGGCAAAGCGCGGCCGAATGCATATCCTGGAGAAGATGGTCGACGTGCTCCCCGCGCCACGCGAGGAACTCTCCGAGTACGCGCCGCGCATCTTCATCCTGGAGATCCATCCGGACAAGATCGGCGAGGTCATCGGCCCAGGTGGCAAGATCATCAAGAAGATCACCGCCGAAACCGGCGCCACCATCGATATCGAGCAGGACGGCCGCGTCTTCATCACCTCGGTGGAGGCCGCTGGCGGTGAGATGGCGCGCAAGATGATCGACGACATCACCCGCGACGTCCGCGTCGGCGAGACTTACCTCGGCAAGGTGGTGGGGATTCAGTCGTTCGGCGCCTTCATCGAGATCTTGCCTGGCCGCGAGGGGATGGTCCACATCTCCGAGCTGGCGCATCGCCGGGTTGCCCGCGTCGAAGACGTGGTCAAGATCGGTGACGAGGTGATGGTCAAGGTCATCGACATTGACCCGCAGGGCAAGATCAAGCTGACGCGCAAGGGCCTTCTGGAGCCGGAGGAGGGCGAGGCAGCTGCCCCGGCCGAGGCCCCTCGGGGCGAGCGCCCCAGTGGCGGCCAGCGTGGCGGCGGTCAGCGCGGCGGTGGCCAGCGTGGCGGTGGCCAACGCGGCGGTGGCGGCGGTGGCCGGCCCGGTGGCGAGGAACGCCCCAGCGCCAAGTTCCGGCCAAAGGAGCGCCGGGGCTGATTCGAGGGGATTTGGGGCCTGACCCCAAACCGTAGCACTACAGGATGCGCGTCTTCGCGGTCTGGCAACAGGCTGCGAGGCGCGCATTGTTATGTCTGCGTGGGCGCGCTGTTTCGGCGCTCCGCTTGGGAAGGGCGTCTGGTTGGAAGAGCGAGTTCGCTGCGCGGTGCTACCCAACGGGATCCGCGTTCTTACCGAGGAGATTCCGCACGTCCTCTCGGCCACGGTCGGGATCTGGGTAGGCGTCGGGTCGGTGCATGAACCGCCCGCGCTGGCTGGCATCTGCCACGCCCTGGAACACATGCTGTTCAAGGGAACGGCGACGCGGTCGGCGCGTGACATCGCGGAGACGCTAGATACCGTCGGCGGGCAGTTGAACGCCTTCACCGATAAGGAGGCAACCTGCTATCACGCCAGGGTGCTTGCCGAACATGTGCCCCTCGCCATCGACCTCCTGTGCGACATGCTCCTCAACTCGCGCCTCCACCCGGCCGATCTCCGCTGCGAGAAGCGCGTGATTCTCGAGGAGATCCGGCAGATCGAGGATGAGCCCGATGAGCTGGTGCATGATCTCCTTCTGAGGCGGATGTGGCACGGCCACCCACTCGGCCGGCCCGTCATTGGGACGCGCACGAGCGTGCGTGCCTTGAACCGCGACGCCCTGCTGGAGTTCATGGCCCGCCACTACACCGCCGACCGTCTGATCGTCGCGGCAGCGGGAAACGTGCACCACCAGGAGATCCTCGATCAGGTGGCATCCCTTCTGGGCGAGGTCAAGCCCTCGGGCGAGCCAGGCGCGGTGACCCAGCCGACCGTGCGCACCTCGACCCATACCGTGGCGCGGGAGACAGAGCAAGCGCACCTCTGCCTTGGCGTGCCGGGCTACTCTCAGCTCGATGACGACAAATATCCCCTCGCGGCGCTCGACGCGCTCCTTGGTGGCTCCACCAGCTCGCGACTCTTTCAGGAGGTACGCGAGAAGCGCGGGCTCGCCTACACGATCGGCTCCTCCGTCTTCTCGTACCGGGACGGCGGCATCCTCGCCGTTTATGCCGGCACCAACCCTGAATCCGCAGACCAGGTGCTCCGGCTGATCCGGGAGGAGTTTGACCGCCTCCTCAACGAAGGAATCCAGGAGCGGGAGATGGAGCAGGTCCGCAGCCAGCTCAAAGGCTCCTTGCTCCTCGCCCTGGAGAGCACCAGCAGCCGCATGGCCCGGCTGGCCAAATCGCTCCTCTACTTTGGTCGGGTGATCCCCATCGATGAGGTCGTGGAGCACGTGGAGAGGATCACCATCGAGGATGTGAACCGCGTCGCGCGCGCGATCCTTCCCAAGGAGACGACTTCGGTCGTCATCCTGGGCCCGAAGGCGCGCTCCCGGCGCTGACCACAGTTGAACGCAGCGGAGCAGGAATGCCCGGTAGAGCGGGCGGCTTTCCGAGAGGCAGGCGCTCGCTCGGAGCCATACCGCTTGCAACTTCCACGCTTGCCTGCTCCCATCCTGGAGGTACAGTAGCAGATGCAACCGATACGAGTTCTGGTCCGCGGCGCGCATGGGCGCATGGGCCGCGAGGTCGTCAAGGCGGTCATGGCAGAGCCTGACCTGCGGCTGGTGGGTGCAATCGACCGCGTTGGCGTCGGCGAGGACGCCGGGCGCGTAGCCGGTACCCGAGAGGCTGGCGTCGCCATCCGGCCCCCAGAGGAGCTGGAAGCTGTCCTGGAGGCGACGGATCCCGAAGTCGCCGTTGACTTCACCAAGGGTCCAGAGGCGCTGGAGTTGTTCCGTGCCGCCGTCCCGCGCAACACCTCACCGGTGGTGGGCACGACGGGAATGGCCGACGAGGCGCTGGCTGAAGCGCGCGCTTTGTGTGAGCAACACAGCGTGGGCGCCTTGATCGCGCCAAACTTCGCCATCGGCGCGGTGCTGATGATGAAGTTCGCCCAGGAGGCCGCGAAGTACCTTGGCGACGTGGAGATCATCGAGCTGCACCACGAGCGGAAGATGGATGCCCCCTCCGGCACGGCAAAGCGCACGGCACAGCTGATCGCCGAGGCGCGCACCGCCCAGCGCGCGGAACGCCCGGCGACCCTGGATGAAGCCCCCGGCGCCCGAGGCACCGAGCAGCATGGGGTTCCGATCCACTCCGTGCGCCTTCCCGGGTTGGTCGCCCATCAGGAGGTCCTCTTTGGCGGCGTTGGCCAGATGCTGACTATCCGCCATGACTCCATCGACCGTACCTCCTTCATGCCGGGGGTCGTCCTCGCCATCCGGCGCATCCGTGGGCACAAGGGGCTTCTGGTCGGCCTGGAGAATCTTCTTTGAGGAGCCCGAAGCGCGACGCCGGCGGCACGAGGCGCGAGCGCCCCGCCACGCATCATCCCAGATCGTGAGGGGGCAGGCCTTGCGCCCATCCCGGCGCCGGCGCGCGAATCTCCTGCATCCTGAACGGCGAGCCTGACCCAGGCGCGAGAGCCGGGCAGGCCACCGACGAGGCGCGGCGCGCCTCTCTCGTGATCTGGAAAGGCGTTTTCGATGCGCTTCTTACTCCTGATCGCAGCTCTGGCCGGGATGACGCCGGCCCTCGTGCCAGCGGCCGCCGCGCCCGTTCCCGATGTGCTCGTTCTCGATGACTTCGAGGGCGAGATCCGCTGGCAGGGAGTGACGCCCACGGAAGAGATAGCGCGCGGCGGCAAGCGCGCCGGCCGGTGGCACAATGTGAAGGCCACTCCCCGCATCGCCCTGGAAAACGCGCCGAAGGATTGGTCACGCTACGACCGGATCTGCTTCTGGCTGCACTCGCGCAAGGCGAACAAGCAAGCCCTCACCCTCCTGCTCCAGTCGGACAACCCGAAGGATAAGGAGGGGTGGGATTACTACTACTACCACTTCGAGGTGGATTGGGAGGGCTGGCGGTTCTTCTCGCTCCGCTTCGGCCACGAGATCCAGGCCTCGCGCAGGCCCCGCGGGTGGGACCAAATCGATGGAGTGAGCCTCAGCGCCACCGGCTGGGGCCACACGCCTCTCCCCGATACGGAGCTCACCCTGGATGACGTGGTCCTCGTGCGTGATCCCGTCGCCGTCACTCCCCTGCCCGCCGAGGCCCGCGAGGCAGATGGGAGCCTGATCGTCGAGACCACGGTGCAGGTGACGAACCGCTCGTCTACCGCTCGAGCCTTCTCCCTGGAGTACGACCGCTCGGGCCTGCGCGACTTCAGGCTGGACGCGCCGGACAAGACGCCCGTGATCGAGCCGGACGGCCAGGCCCGCGTTGCGGTCCGGATGACCCTGCCCCCAGAGCGTCGCGCGGGGGCGAAACCCCTCGCGAGGGAGAGCGTCATGATGAAGGTTCACGCGCCAGGCGCTTCCGAGGGCGCGCCCGCGCCGCCGCCCGTGCAGGTGGAGGTCGCGGCGAACGTGCCCCTGCCCCACCGAACGCGCCCCCGCCTCTTCGCCACGGCCGCCGATCTCGCGGCGGCCAAAGCACGCGCAGAGCGCTATCCTTGGGCCAGGACGATCTATGACCAGATCCTCGACGCCGCCGTCCGGGCGCTCGAAGCCCCCCTCGACGTGCCCGATAAGGGCGGGCAGTGGCCCCACCACTACGCCTGTCCAAAGCACGGGCGAACCCTGCAGAACGTTTCGCCCACTGAGCACCGGTGCCCGGTGGATGGCGAAACGTTCTCCGGCTGGCCCTACGACGACGTGATCATCACCCGCCGGCACGGGCGAAACTCCAGCGACGTGGTGAACCTGGGCCTCGCCTACCAGTGGACGGGTGACCGGCGCTATGCCGACAAGGCGGCCGAGATCTTCCGGCAGTACGCGGCGAAGTATCCCACCTACGCGATCCACGACACGCGCGGGCACGAGAGCCGCAGCGGCGCGCGCATGTATGCCCAGACGCTCGATGAAGCGGTGAGCTTCATCTCCTTTGCGTGGGGGTATGACCTGGTGGCCGATAGCGGCGCGCTCTCGCCGGAGGAACAGAAGGCGGTCGAGGGCCGATTCTTCCGCGAAGCGGCGCGAGTGATCCAACGCCACGACGCGAAGATCAGCAACTGGCAGTCGTGGCACAACGCCGGCGTGGGCGCGATTGGCTTCGCGCTGAACGACGCCGCCCTAGCTGCCTGGGCGCTGCATGGCCCCAGCGGGCTGATGATGCAGCTTTCCGAAAGCGTACTCGAAGACGGCTGGTGGTATGAGGGCGCGCCCGCTTACCACTTCTACGCGCTGTCGGCGCTCGTGTACCTGGCAGATGCTGCGCGGCTCGCGGGGATCGACGTGTGGCGCGACCCGCGGATGAAGCGGCTGTTTGATGCCCCCTTGCTCTACACCTACCCGGATCTGCGCTTCCCGGCCGTCAACGATAGCGATGTCTTCTCGCTCCGAGGCCAGGCCGGGCTCTACGAGATCGCCTACGCGCGCTTCCGGGATGACCGGTATCTCCCCATCCTGGCCGGCGAGCGGAAGACGCGCCAGGCGCTCCTGTGGGGCGTGGAGACACTCCCCGAGGCCAGCACCGCGGCTGCGCTCCCCAGTCACGACTTCTCCGCGCTCGGCACTGTCGTCCTCCGCGCCGGCGAAGGCGCGGACGCCACCTATGTGCACCTGGATTACGGTCCTCATGGCGGAGGGCATGGTCATCCAGACAAGCTGAACCTCATCCTGTTCGCCCTCGGCCAGGAGGTCTCGCCCGATCCGGGGCGTCTCGCCTACAGCGTTCCCGCGCACCGGAGCTGGTATCGCCAGACCGTGGCACACAACACGGTGGTGGTGGATGCCGCCAGCCAGGCGCCGACGGAGGGTTCGCTCCCCTTCCTCGCCCCAGGCGGCGCTCTCCAGGTGGCTACCGGGCTCTCGACGGGCGCCTATCCTGAGGTCACGTTGCAGCGCACGGTCGCGCTGGTCGCCGTGCCCAGGCGCGCGGCGCCGCCCTATCTGGTGGACTTCTACACCGCCATCGCGAAGGCGGAGCGCACGTTCGATTGGGTGTATCACAACCGCGGCGAGCTGCGTGGTGGCGAGGCCACTCCCGCGAAGCCGTTGGGCGAGGGAGAGGGCTACCAGCACCTGGAGAAGCTCCGCCGCGCGGCCGATCCCGCCACGCCGGTAGACTGGGTGCTGTCCGAGGGAGGGATCCGTCTCTGGAGCGCGGCGCCAGCGACGGAGCGCTACTTCGCCGAGGGGATGGGACAACCACCCTCCGAGGCGATCCCGCTGGTTCTCGACCGGAAACGCGGCTCCACGGCGGTGTTTGCATCCGTGATCGAGCCGTATCGCGGCCAGCCGGCGATCCGGAGCGTTCGCGCACTCCCGGTGACCGTTGATGGCAAGCCGGCCGCTCCCGAGACCGCCCTCGCCCTGGAGATCGACCGCGGCGAGGAGAAGGACGTGATCCTGCTGGCACCCGGCATTCAGGGCGAGAAATCAGCGTCCGGGGTTCGTACGGCAAAGCAGGCGGCGCTCGTCGTCCTGCGCGGCACGCAGGAGCTCCTGCGCGAGGAAAAGTAGCGTCGGCTGATCTTTCGGCCGGGGAAACCCTTTGGTGTTCGCCCCTTCACGTCGCCCGCGGTTCGGTGGCGGTGGCCTGGGAGGGGGAGCCCGAAGGGGCTTTGCAGGGAAGCAGCGCGGAGCTTCGAGCTCCGCGCGCGGGCAGCCCTCTCCAGCCGTGTTCGTCGCCTTCATCCGCATCTCGAAACTCTCGCGCCTCCGCGCCTCCGCCCGCGGCTTGACAGGTGACCGCAAGGCACCTATAATGACGCCAGATGCACGCGGGTATTGGGAGGTGCACAATGCAGAGAGCGTTCAGCGAAAGGAAGGGCACTGCCCGGCGCCTGATGGCGCTGGTGGCCATCTGTGCCCTCCTGCTCGCGGGCGCGCTCGCCAGCTATCACCAGCATGGAGGCCCTCTACCACCCGCAGGGCCTTCCTACCATGTGGGCGCGCCCGGTGCGCATCCGGACGAATCGGATCTCTGGGATTCGATGGATGGATGCCTTGCCTGCCTCTGGACGCGTGCGGCGGTTGGCTGCCAGGTGGCAGCCGGCCCCACCGTCATCCCCTCGCAGGCAGCGGAACGGGTAGTATCCCCCGATGAGAGCGGCTACCGCCACATCGCCACCCTGAGCCGCCACTCCCGCGCCCCTCCTTCCTCTTCTCTCTAAACGCGTGGCAGGGCCGCAGCTCGTCGCGCCCGTTTCGCCGCGCTTCACTTAACGTCATTTCAGCATACCGCCGGGTTCCTCGTCCCGCCGCGACCCGCTATCAGGGGCCGACACGCGCGGGCTTCCCGACGTGGGTGATCCCGTCACTCGGCCCCGGACGCCTGGTACAGGGCGTTCCCCCGGCCGGGCGGCATCGCGCCGCTGGCGCCGGACGGCCGGGAGACGCGCGGCCATCGGGGCGGTGGAGAGAACCCGACACGCTATGCTGGCGGTTTGTCACTCGCGCACTGGCAAGAACCCCATGACGCTGCGCCTGGTCTGGCCGGCTGTCGTATGGCTCGCCGGCGCGACGCGACAGTGAGAAGAGGAGTCAGCATGTCTCACGCACGGTTGTTCGCATCCCTGGCGCTCGCCGCAATCCTGATGGCAGCATCCTGGCAGCTCGCTCAGGCCGAGACCGCACCACCACCCCCGCCTCCACCGGCCGAGGCAGAGGCGGAAACGGAAGCCATAGAGGGAACCACGGCCCCGGCTCAGGCCGGCGGCCGCCATCTGCTGATACCCGATATCAGCTTTGTCGGCACCGCCATCGGCAAACTATCCGATGACGACCGCGACCCTGACCGCGATCGCCTCCGGCTCGACGAGGCGGAGATCAGCATCCAGAGTTATGTCTACCCGCACGTTCGCGCCGACGCGTTCCTGGTCGCCCCCGGGCACGAGGAGTTCAGGCTGGAGCTTGAAGAGGGCTATCTCGCCTTCGAGCAGCTCCCCCTCCGCTTCGCGGGGCACCTGGGCAAGTTCTTCGTACCCTTCGGTCGCGATAATGAGAAGCACCCCCACTCGTGGCCCTATGCCCGACGGCCCCTCGTCTGGCGCAATCTGGTAGCCAACGAGTCGCTAGTCGGAAATGGCGTGGCGCTCTCGTGGCTGGCGCCCACGCGCAGCCGCCTCTTTCTCCAGCTGGATGCCGGCGCCTACACGAAGGCCGGTCACTCACATTCCGACGGGGAGGCCGCCCACGAAGAGGGCGAGGCGCATGACGACCACGCGCACTCCGAGCTTCCCGAGGGAGCTGGCGCCAACTTCAGCGACAAGTTCTACACCGCGCGCCTCTGGAGCGGTCTTCCAATCGGCGCCCAAGGCGAGCTCGACTTCGGGGGAAGCTGGGCGCGCGGCACCACCGATCAGATTCCGCTTCCATCCGGCGCGCTTGGCAGCCGCAATCTGCAGCTCACCGGCCTAGATGTCAGCTATCGCGCCTATGGCAAGGGGGCGCGGCGCCTTCTCCTGCGCGCGGAGCAGCTCTGGCACCGCTATCGATCCGATCTAGGCCGCGAGATGACGTCCGGCTATTATGCCCTCGCGAACTACCGCTGGAGCAAGTACGCCGACTTCGGCGTGCTCTACGATTGGAGCGAGATGCCAGGTATGCACGGGCAGCATGAGTCCGCGCTCTCCGCGATCTTCACGCGGCAGTTCACGGAGCAGACCTACGCGCGTCTCCAGCTGAGCCGAGGCAGCCGCCCCGGGAAGCGTAACTACACCGAGGCGTGGCTGCAAATGGTCTGGGGGATAGGCCCGCACACCCACCAGCTAGAGTAACCCCGGGTTGCCCAGTGAGAGGATACATCAGAAGGAGTGTGCTGGAAGCGCGCCTGGCAACGGTTCTGCATGTGGAGCGCGTGGCAGCTCGCCGCCGGACCAAGCGAAGGCGAGCCAGGTTCCGGCCGCTTCGACACAGCCCGTGTGAAAGGAAGAGAGAAGATGCGGATTCCGACAGCATCTGTGATCATAGCCCTCATCGCCGCCAGCCTCCTGGCACCGGCGTCCCGAGCAGACGCTACGGTCGAGGTCGTCGCCGCCATTCCGGAGTTGGCGTCAATCGCCCGCGAAGTGGGCGGCAACAAGGTGCGCGTCTCCAGCATCGCGCAGCCCAACCAGGATTACCATAAGGTGGATGCGCGCCCGAGCGACGTGGCGCGCGTGAGCCGCGCCGACCTTTTCGTTCGCGTGGGGATGGATTTCGACCTGTGGGCGGATGCCCTGCTCGGCGCCGCGCGGAACAAGAAGGTCGCCCCTGGTGGTCCTGGCTACGTGGATGCGTCGCAACGGATCAAGCGCCTGGAGGTGCCCACCGAGAAGATCACCGGAGCCTCGGGCGACATCCATGCCCAGGGAAACCCGCACTACTACTATGACCCCGGGTGTGCGAAGGTGATCGCGCACAACATCCTGCTGGGGCTGCGCCGCGTCGCCCCTAGCGATGCCGCCTATTTCGATGCCAACTACAAGCAGTTCATCGCGGAGATTGATGCGGCCATGCCCCGGTGGCAGCAGCGGATGGCGGCCTGCAAGGGCAAGCCGGTCGTCACCTATCACAAGAACTGGCGCTACTTCATGGAGCGTTTCGGGGTGCGCGAGTTCCAGACACTGGAGCCGAAGCCCGGGATCCCCCCTTCGCCGGGCCACATCAACCGCCTCATCCAATCGATGAAGCGCGAGGGCGTGAAGGCGATGGTGGTCGAGACGATCTACCCCAAGCGGTTCCCCGAGTTCGTAGCCCGAGAGACCGGAGCGCGCCTGGAATGGGCCCCCTACTCCATCGGTGTCATGGGCACTCGCGACTACATCGGGTTTGTGGATAAGATCGTGGAGGCGTTCCACAATGCCTGCCGGTAAACAGACACACGGCGCGCCCGGGGCCCCTCTCATCTCCTTTGAGGGCGTGTGCCTCGGGTATGGCTCGAAGGAGGTCCTCACGGATCTCCGCTTCACGATCCATCAGGGCGATTACATCGGCATCGTCGGGCCAAACGGCGCTGGCAAGACGACGCTCCTGAAGGCAGTCCTCGGTGTGATCCGGCCCCTCCGGGGCCGCGTCACCCGGCACGGCGAGCGCGAGGCTCACCGCTGTGGCTACGTGCCCCAGCTGAACACCATCGATGACACCTATCCGCTCACCGTCCTCGACGTGGTCCTGATGGGCCGCTATCCGCTCATCGGGGTGATGCGCCGGCCGGGCAAGGCCGACCGCGAGCGGGCACTCCACGCCCTGGAGCAGGTAGGGATCGCCGATCTCGCCCCTCGGCTCTTCCGCGACCTCTCCGGCGGGCAGCGACAGCGTGCGCTGATGGCCCGGGCGCTCGCCTCCGACCCTTCCATCCTGGTCCTGGACGAACCGACCAACGACATGGATATCGCCGGCGAGCGCGCCACGATGGAGCTGATCGACCGGCTGCACCACAAGAACAGCCTCACCGTTCTTGTGGTGAGTCACATCCTCAACGTGCTGGTGCCCCACGTCCGGCGGATCGCCTTCCTCGGCGCGGGCGACTTCCGACTCCTGCCGATAGACGAGGCGATCACGGAGGAGCACCTGGAACGTCTCTACCAGACGCCGATCACCGTCACGGTGGTGGATGGCCGGCGCGTGGTCCTTTGGTGACAGGGGGAGAGGATGCTGGCTTTGATACAGGAAACGTTCGCCGCCGACTTCATGCGCCGCGCGCTGGTGGCCGGAATGCTGGCCGGCGCGCTCTGTGGCTACCTCGGCGTGTACGTCGTGCTGAAGCGGACCGTCTTCGTGGGCGTGGCCCTGGCGGAGATGAGCTCCGCCGGCGTCGCCCTCGCCTTCTGGGCCGCCACCGTTTTCGGGTTTCCGATGGAGGAGCACAGCCCGCTCACCATGACCGGCGCGCTCGCGCTAATGCTCGTCGGAGTCCTTCTCTTCTCTCTTCGCTGGACGAAGACGGTACCTCGCGAGAGCATGATCGGCGTGGGCTATGCCGTCGCCGCCGCCGCGGGCCTCCTGCTGATCTCGCACAGCGCCAAGGGTGAGGCGCACGTGTTGCAGCTCCTGTTTGGCAACATCCTCTACGTCTCCTCGCGCGAGATCTGGGAGTTTGCCGCCGCAGCAGCGCTCGTTGCCCTGATCCACGCCCTCTTCGCTAAGGAGTTCCTTTTCGTCTCGTTTGACCCGGAGACGGCCAACGCGCTCGGCTACCGCGCCCGGTTCTGGGAGATGCTGTTCTATCTGACGCTGGGGCTCACGATCGCCTTCGCGATCCGTGTCGCGGGCGTGCTCCTCGTCTTCTCGTTGCTCGTTCTCCCCGGGGTGACGGCGCTGCTCCTCACGCGCCACCTCCGCCGGGCGTTCCCTGTCGCCATCCTCGCGGGGGTACTTCCGATAGGCATCGGCCTCACCCTCTCCTACGCGCTGGATTTTCCCTCCGCTGCGTCAATCGTCGTGGTCTCGTTCCTCCTGATGCTCCTGGCCGGCGGCGTCCGGCTCGCGCGGGGATGAGGCGACACCATGGATCAGGGCTTGTCAAACGGCGGCGAGTCTGCTAGACTGACGTGGGGGTCACGAGGGAATGCGCAGTGCAGGCACGCGCCCGGCGCGTCCCTCAGGATGGGGCGATGGATTTCCACACTCTCTTTCCGGATAGCAAGCCGGTCATCGGGATGGTACACCTGCTCCCCCTGCCGGGCAGTCCTGGCTGGGGTGGCAGCATGGACGCGGTCCTCGAGCGCGCCCTCGCCGACGCGCGTGCCTGGGCCGAGGCGGGCACCAGCGCGCTCCTCGTGGAGAACTACGGTGACGTCCCCTTCCACCCGGAACGGGTGGAGCCCCACACCGTCGCGGCGATGGCACTCGCGGTGGCCGCCGTGCGCGAGACAACCGCTCTTCCCACCGGCGTGAACGTCCTCCGGAACGACGCCCGTGCCGCGCTCGGGATCGCCGCTGCGACCGGTGCCCGCTTCATCCGCGTCAACGTGCACACCGGGGCGATGGTAACCGACCAGGGCCTCTTGCAGGGCCGGGCCGACGAGACGCTCCGCCTCCGGCGCAGCCTGGACGCGCCCGTGCTGATCTTCGCCGACCTCCTCGTGAAGCACGCCGTGCCTCTTGGCGAAGTCTCGCTGGAGCAGGCCACGCATGACGCCTTCGAGCGTGGGCTCGCCGACGCCCTAATCGTCTCGGGAGTCGCGACCGGCCAGCCCACCCCGCTCGCGGATGTGCGCCGTGTCAAGGAAGCGCTTCCCACGGCTCCCCTCCTTGTGGGGAGCGGCGTCACCCCCGAAAGCATCGCGGATCTCCTTCGCGTCGCCGATGGCGTGATCGTCGGTTCGAGCGCCAAAGTCGATGGCCGGGCCGAGAACCCGGTGGACCTGGAACGCGCGCGCTCTCTCATTCAGGCTGCACGGAGGGCGCGATGACGCGCGAGCAGCGCAGGCCACCCGCGCGCGCATTCCGCCGCGTCTTGCTGGCGGCGCTGCTCGCCCTGCTAGCTTGGCCCGCGCGCGGGGTGTGCGATACCGCGCCGGATGACCTGCGCGAGCTTGCCCATCTCTTCCGCGCGCAGCGCTCCTCGAAGCCGGCGTTCGCCGAAGCGTTCGCCACCGACCTGCGCCAGTGGGGCCTTCTGCTCCCCTTTGGCCGCCACGGGATGGTGCTTGCCCGAGAGGGTGGCACCGTGCCCGGCGCGGACCGGCTCTTCGTGCCGGGGCTCCTCTTGCGCGACGGCGTGCTCTCGTGCCGGGTCCGCCTCTCGCCCGAGGATGACGCCTATCTGATGTTCCGCGCGAGCGACGAGGACGACGCTGCCTACCAGCTCGTCCTCAGCACCCGCCCCGGCGCCCCCCCGGTCAGCTTCGCCAAGAAACACAACCTCGACCAGCTCTACGGCGGCGCGCGCGTGGGCCACTCCTACCGCGCGTCCGTGCCCCCCGAAGCGTGGGTGGAGGTCGAGCTCTTCTTCCAGGGACCGGTGCTTCTCGCGCTCGTGGGCGGCGAGCCCGCCGCCTACTACGACCACGCCGCGAGCCGCGAAGGGAGCCTCTCCTTCTACGGCGGCGCGCGCCCGCTGGCACTGCGCGACCTGGCGGTCTACACCTTCCACGACGAGGAGCCGCCCTCGCCTTACGGCCTCTCGCGCCCGGCGCCCGCGTTTTATGTGCCGGGCGAGCCGCCCCTCCTCCTCGCTCCCGACGCGAGCCCGCCGCTCGCGCCACGCCGGGGACGGGATCGCCTCGAGGAATCGCCCGGCCAGGCAGGCACGTGGCGCCGGCCCCTCTCCTCGCCAGAACCACGCACGCCGGTCGCACCCACCGGCGCCGGTTTGCCGTTCCTCGCGGGCGGCATCTTGCCAGCCGGCGTGCCCGACGAGCGTGCCCGCCTCCCTGGCGGCCGGTTTACCGACCCGCGCGGCGACGTCCACGCGTGGCGCCTGGAGCCCGATGGGCGCTTCTTCCTCGATGGCGAGGAGCACATCCCCCTGCGCGATACCGATGGCCTCTACTGGGCGCAGGTGCCCGGCGACCTTCATCTCCAGCGGGCGCTCCGCTCCATCGCCGACACGCGCGCGCTCGCGCGCGTTCGCAAACACGGCCTGCCCTGGGCACCGATTCGAGTCCGCCTGGTCGACTACATCAACGCGACCGGCACGGATCACGATTTCTCGGAAGATCCGGTCCTGGACGGCCGGTCGCGCGTGCTCACCCTCGCGGGCCGGCGGTATCGCGTCACCTCGGCTAGGCGCTGGCTCTCCTACTTCGCTTTCACGGCGCGCACCGATTCGCCGATGCACCCCCACCTTCTCCTCGCCGAGGCACCCAACGACCGCGAGCGCTACCTGACGGTGCGGATCCACCCGCCCGATGGATCCGGCGCGGTCCCCGACTACGGCACCGGCACGGGCACCTATACCGGGCGCGAGATCCCGTGCGACAACCGGCCGTTCAACCACGCCCTTCTCTTCACCCCCCGCACCGAGCGCGTTCGGTTCACGGTCAGCCGGATGCCAGGCGAGGAGCGCCGTCACGCCACCAACGGCGCCGCCGTCTCGCAGGTGTTCCTCTTTGCCTTGCTCGACCTGCCCGCCGAGCGGCCCAACCCGGTCTTCCCGGAGCTCGAAGCCGGCGAGCGAGCCCTCACGCTCGCCGTTCCCTCGGCGCGCGCCCTCTTGCGCCAGTGCGGAGCCGGTCTCGACTCGCCAGAAGCCTCGCCCGAGCAGCGCGCCGCCGGGTATCGCGCCTTCTTTCACTACCTCCGCTTCCTCGGCTTCACCGGCGTCGACCTGGGAGTGCTCGACCTCGATGAAGAGAGCGCCACGCTCGAGTACCCCGGCAGCCGCGTCCTGGCAGGGGGAGTCGACCGGCAGGTTTTCTCCCACTTCCTACCACTCGCCGCTTCCGCCGGGATCCAGGTCACCCCGGTGCTTCCCCCCTTGCCGCTCAGCCCTCAGCTCTTCGCCGTCGAAGCGGGAACGCGTCGGGGGCAAGTGCCGGGCCGGGGGGCCATCGACGAGTGGGCGGTGATCAATCGTGACGGACGCCCCGGCTTCGCCGGCTCCTGGCCGATACTCGACCTGCTCCATCCGGAGGCTGGAGCGGTCGCGCTCGAATGGGCGCGCGAGGTGGCCGAGCGATTCCTCGAAGCCGGGTGCCAGGAGGTGGCACTGCGGGTAGATGGAGACAGAGGCGGGTGTATCCCGCGCGCCGGGCGGAGGCTGGCTGAGGAGACCGGCTACAGCGCGGCCAACGTGCGCCGCTTCTCGTGCGAGACCGGGATTGTCGTCCCGGGCGATACTCCAGCCGAGTGCTACGCGTGGCTGCGCGAGAACGCCTGGGACCACTGGCTGGAATGGCGGTGCCGGGCGCTTCAATCGCACTGGCTCGCCCTGCGCGACAGCCTCCGCCTTGTGAGAGAGGATTCGCACCTCGTCCTTAAGCTCGCCGTGCCCGACCGCGACCTGGCCCGCCCGGATGCGTGGTTTGAGGAGAAGCGCGCCCCGCGCGATCTGATCCGCGCCCACGGCATCGACCCGCGGCTCTACGCGGACGACCGGAGCTTCCTCCTGGAGCGCACCCTGGACGTGGCACACGACCGCCTGCGCGCCTGTTTGCACCGCGAAAACAGCGCGCCGCTCGCGACTTTCGACCTCCAAAAGGAGGTGGCGGAGCTTTACAAGGGGAAGGCGCCCTCCGGGGTAGAGCTCTCTTTCGCGCCGTGGACCGAGCACGGCCAGCACCTGGGGAGCGAGTTCTTCCCCCGCCGGGGCGATCATTGGGGCGTGTCGAACATGGCGCCGTGGGGCCGCTGGCTCTTCCGGCCGCTCACCCACGCCTTGCGCCATAACAATCCCTACCGGATCAGCCTCTCCGGCGAGGTGTTCGCGACAGCCGGGCGCGAGCACGACTGGCGCCGCTTCGCCCGGGCTTACCGGGCGCTGCCTGCCGTCGAGCCGGCACCCTTCGCTGGCCAGGTGGCGCTCGTGACGGCAGGAGGCACGCCGGACCCGAAAGCCGCGCTGCCGGAAGATCTCCTCGTCCGCAACTATGGAGTGCGCATCGGGATCATCAACGACAGCCCCCAGCCTCGCCGGATCGAGCTTTGCCCCCGCCGGGCGCCGGTGCCCGGCGAGCGCTGGGTGGACCTGGCGACCGGGATCACGCTCGCCCGCGGGAATGGCCAGCCGGGCGCGTTCCAACTGGAGCTGGAACCCTATGACCTGCGCGTCCTGGCGATCCTCCCGGACGCGCCGGCCCGCGCCAGGTAGGCCGCGCAAAACCGGAGCACCCCGTACACGCCGCGGGGCTGCCCCTGCGTGGGGCAGCCCCGTGTATCTGCGGAATAGAAGAGGTTACACACCCTTCGACGCGACAAGCGCGGCGAGGTCGGCCAGGCGGCAGGAGTAACCCCACTCGTTGTCGTACCACGAGAGGATCTTCACCAGGTTGCCACCCAGGACGCCCGTCGACTTCGCGTCCACGATGGAGCTGCGCGGATCGCCCTTGAAGTCCATCGAAACGAGCTCTTCCTCAGCAACCCCGAGGATGCCCTTCATGCGGCCGTTGGCGGCGGCGCGGAACGCCTCGTTGATCTCCTCAGCGGTCGCGGAGCGGCCGAGAACCGCGGTGAGGTCCACCACGGAGACGGTGGGCGTGGGAACGCGCATCGCGATGCCGTCCATCTTGCCCTCGAGCTCGGGGATGACCAGGCTGATCGCGCGGGCGGCACCCGTGGTCGTCGGGATCATGTTGAGCGCGGCGGCGCGGGCGCGGCGCAGATCCTTGTGCGGCAGATCCAGGATGCGCTGGTCGTTCGTGTACGAGTGGATCGTGTTCATGAAGCCCCGCTCGAGCTGGAAGCTATCGAGGAGGACCTTGGCGACCGGCGCCAGGCAGTTGGTCGTGCACGACGCGTTGGAGATCAGGTTGTGCTTGGCGGGATCATACTTCTCGTCGTTGACGCCGAGCACCACGGTGAGGTCGACGTTCTTGGCCGGGGCGCTGATGAGCACCTTCTTGGCGCCGGCATCGATGTGCGCCTTGGCCTTGTTGCCATCGGTGAAGAAGCCGGTCGACTCGAGGACGATCTGAACGCCCAGGTCAGCCCACGGAAGCTGAGCGGGATCCTTCTCAGCGTGGACCAGGATCTTCTTGCCGTCGACGATGATATCCTTCTCCTCGAAGCGGACCTCTCCCGGATAGCGGCCGTAGTTGGAGTCGTACTTCAGGAGATGGGCAAGCGTCTCAGCGTCGGTAAGATCGTTGATGGCCACGACCTCAAGCTCGTTGGCGTGGCGCTCCTGGATCGCCTTGAAAACCTGGCGGCCAATCCGCCCAAAACCGTTAATACCAACTCGAACTGCCATTCAAATACCTCCTCACGTGAGATAACCCACGTTGTCCGGGAGCGAGGTCAACATGCCCTCGCTCCCCATCTGCCGCACCCCCCATCGGGCGGGATGGCGCCCTGCGAGCCCGGACGCCTCCGAGGGGCATGCATCACCTATTCGACAAGGCGAGCAATCGCCCGCGCGAGCTTCTCGGGATCGTGGCGCACCAGATTGGTCTCGCTGATAAAGTCGCCCACGATACACTTGAAGCCCATTTGTCGAATCTTTTCCACATCCGGCTCAACGCGCACCTGCCCTTGCACCTCGTATTTCGCGAGCAGGTCGCGCCGGGGCACGCGCTCGTTGACCAAGACGTAATCGAAAACACGCCTTCCGGCGTGCTCGCTCACCGCCCGCACGTGGTCCGAGGCTTTGAAGCCGTCGGTCTCCCCGGGCTGGGTCATCACGTTACAAATGTACACCCGAAGCGCCTTCGAGCGCGCGATCGCCTCGCTGATCCCAGGGATGAGCAGGTTGGGGATCACGCTGGTGAACACGCTCCCCGGGCCCAGCACAATCAGGTCCGCCCGTCGTATCGCCTCCACGGCATCTGCCACCGGCTTCGGATTCTCCGGCGTAAGCGCCACTTGCGCGACGGGACCTTTCCCCTTCTCGATATTGCTTTCACCTTGAATCACCGCTCCGTCCGCCATCACCGCGCGCAGGCTCACGCGCTCGACGGTGGAGGGCAGCACGTTGCCGCGGATCCGCAGCACCTCGGCGGCGTCTTTGACCGCCTGCTCAAAGTCGCCCTGACGGAGCTGGGTGATCGCGACCAGAAAGAGATTCCCCAGCGAGTGTCCGGCGAGACCGCTCACCTCGCCGTTGAAGCGGTGCTGGAAGACGTCGCGCATCAGCGGCTCCGCGTCGGCCAGGGCCACCAGACAGTTGCGGATATCTCCGGGCGGCAGCACTCCGAGTTCGCGCTGCAGCCGGCCAGAGCTACCCCCATCATCCGAGACGGTCACCACCGCGGTGATGTTGCTGGTATACTCCTTCAGGCCGCGCAGCATCGTGGAGAGCCCGGTTCCCCCCCCGATCACGACGATGTTGCTTCCCTGCTGGAGGTAGCGCGTGCGAAAGACGGCGTCGGCCAATCCACGCGCCGCCTGCGGGCTGACCGCGCTGGCCACCGAGATCACGGCGCCGCGAATGCCAAAACCGAGGCAGAGCATCCCGCCGCCCAGCAGAACCAGGCTCAAGGGCAACACCACAGCTGCGGCCGGCTGCCCGGTGTGCAGACGGAAAAAGTTGTTAATGTCGCCCACGAGGTCGAAAACCGCCATGTTGGCGATTAGAGCGAGGCCCAGGCCGGCGGCGGTGATGAGCAACACCCCGAACGTGGCGAGCAGCAGCCATCGCTTCACGCGCATCCCGGGGTACAGCCACTTCAACCCGCTGAACTTTGTCATGCTCACCCAAGCCCGACCTGAAGAAGACGTTTGCGGATGGGCATCCACCGCATCAAGAAACCGCCATCCCGCGGTCCGCCTGCATCCACGCGAGCGAACACGTTCTCATCTGACGGCTCTGCCGGACACCCGCCCGCCCCTGAGGACAGTAGTAGTAGTCGACAGCCGGGGGCCTGTGCCGGGGAAACCAGAGGCACCCCCCATCGTTCCACGCCACGAACATTATAACCGCCGCCGATGCCCTTGTCAAGGCGAGGACAGCCTCGTATTACCACCGCTTGCGAGCCGAGCCCGCCCCATCTGAGCCCCTCTCGAACGGCGATTCCGGGTGCTGGACACCCTGCCGGTTTCTTGGTATACTGGGGTAGAGCTTGATTGGCCAACGGCTGGCCAAGAAGGCGTTTGACACCCTCGCTCAGGAGGGTAGCTAGCGGGCCAGGAAGCGCGCGTTCCGAGAGCGCGCGTGAGGAGAAAGAGAAGATGATGAAGCGAGCAATCCTTGCATTTTGCCTGGGAAGCGCGATAATCCTGGCGGCCGCCGCTCCGCAGCCGGCCAGCGCGGCGAAGGCCCCTGCCAAGAAGCCTGCGGCCAAGAAGCCGGTGGCCAAGCCCGCGGCCAAGACGCCCGTTGCGAAACCAGCAGCCAAGAAGCCGGCCACGCCACCTCAGAGCCAGGGAGGTGCCCAGCAGATCACCGCGATCGAGGGCGAGGTCGGCAAACCCTATACTAACCGTGCCTTCCGCATCCGTTTCGACCTGCCGAGGGCCTCGTTGGCCTACCAGGAGGATGGCGTCGAGCAAGACCACTACTGGCTCATCTTCCCCATAGAGTATAGCAACGCAACCAAGGAGCACTGCGACTTCTACCTGAACAACGTGACCATTGCGGACGCGGGCGCCCGCGTGCTCGACTACTCGCGCGTGCCCGACCCGCACACGCTCCTCCCTGCGGCGCACGGCAAGGGCGAGGTCGCGTTCATGGTGCCGAAGGAGTTCAAGCCGACGAAACTCATCATCCAGCCGAACCACGGCCTGCCGCTGCGCCTGATGCTCCCCAAGGGGTTCACGGTCCAGCTTCCCAGCACCGAGGGGAAACTGGGCGAGCCGGTCTCGAACGGGTTGATTCGCGTGACCGTGCTCTCCGTCCGTGAGGTCACTAAATTCAAGGAGCACGAGCCCGAGGAAGGCTACCGGCTCCTTCAGGCTGACTTCGAAGTGGTCAACGAGCGCGCCTCACGCGTGGACCTCTACTTTGACCGGCTGGCACTGCGAGACGCTGATGGACAGGAGATCGAGCCTCTCAACGACCCTGGAGGACGGGTGCTCGTTCCCGGAGGCAAGGCGAAGTACTCCGTCGGGTACCAGGTTGAGAAGGAGTTTAAGCCGGCGGTGCTGGAGGTGTGCAACTCCCAGGCCGGCGCCGTGCCTGTGACGATCAAGCTCCCATGACGACGCGGGAGGCCGGAGCGCGCGCTCCGGCCTCCCGTCCGGCTTCTCTCCAGGGGAATGGAAAGACATCGCATGCCGAACGAAACACGGCAAACGGACAATGCACTTGCAGAGGGCACGTGCCCGCGAGCAGGCTTGGGTGGGACAGCTGCGTCACGCGTGTCGCCCGCGATCCCGAGGGTCGGTCGCGTAAAGAGATCAGGCACCATCCTCGTCGTTGACGACGAGCAAGTGGTGCGCGATGTCTGCAGCGCTCTCCTCCGGGCGCTTGGGTTCGATGTCCTCACCGCCACCGACGGCTACGAGTGCCTCGCGGTCTACCAAGAGCACCGCGACAAGATAGTCGCCGTACTCCTCGATATCACCATGCCTCGCATGGATGGCACCCAGGCACTGCAAGAGTTGAAGCGCATCAATCCCGAGGTGCGCGTGCTGATGACGAGCGGCTACTCCGAGGTGGATGCACTCGACCGCTACGCGGGCATCCCTTCGAACGGCTTCATCGAGAAGCCGTTCCGCCTGGATACGCTCTGGTCGAAACTGCAGGCGGTCCTCGAGGATGAGGCTTAGCACCTCGGGCCTTTGACTATTGGATGCGAACGACCGTCTCTGTCTCCAGCGATTCGATCGCGGCGGCCAGTACCTTCTGCGCGGCAAGGCCGTCAGCGCCCGTTCCATCAATCTCCTCGGGAGGAACGCCAGAATCGACCTGCTCGACAAAGCGGTGAATGCGGTCACGGAAGGTGTCCACAAAATCGCGCATTCCACCAAAAAGGAACGGATTGGTGTAGACCGTTTTCTCCAAGCTTCCCGCCGGATAGAGTGTCAGCTCGCGGAAGATGTCGTCTAGCACGAAGCGTCCGCCGGTGCCCGCCACTTCTGTGCGCTCCATCGGGTGTCCCCGCTCAATATCGTAGCTCCCCGTCAGCGAGCCGACGACGCCGTTCTTGAAGCGCATGTTGAACTGCGCTGTGGACCAGATCTTCCGTCCCGGGGCCTTGGTCGCGAAGCACTGCACCGCCTCGATATCCCCGCAGTAGTAACGCATGATATCCACCGTGTGGGGATGAAGCGCCTTGATCTGGAAATAGGGTGAGCTTTCGCGCGGGTTCATGATCCACATGCTGACGTTGATGAACAGCAGATGACCCAGCCGGCCCTCGTCCACCCATTTCTTCGCCAGACGCGCCGCTGGATTGAAGCGGTGATTCAGGTTGATCCCGAAGCAGAGGCCCTTCTCCTTCGCTTTCGCCACCATCTCCTCGGCCTCGGCGATGTTGTTGGAGATCGGCTTCTCGCACAGGACATGGCAGCCGGCTTCCAATGCCTCCATCGTGGGCTCGTAATGGTCGCTGCCATACTCCTCGCCGCCCGTGGCCACGCTGCAGAGATCCGGCTCGAGAGCAGCCAGCATCTCCTTGACCGAGTAGAACGCGGGCACTCCCAGGCGCGCGGCGGCCGCGTCCGCCCGATCGCGCCGAATATCGCACACCCCAACGAGCTTCGCTCGCGGGCACTCCTGGTACATATCCGCGTGCCGGTTGCCGATTGGCCCCAGCCCGATAACGCACACGCGTTGCATTGAAGCACTCCTCACCTTTGGGAATTGTCACCCAGAGAGATGGTTCGCTCCCCCACCCCCGATTCCCGCTTCCTCAAAGGAGGGTGACGCCCAAGATCCCGATGAGCGTCTCGCGCGTCAGGCACTCCACGCGCAGGCGGGCAATCGGCTCGCGGTAGCGCGGGTGGAGGTCCACGATATCGGCATGCGTGCCGGACGCGCGGCCATGCCCGTAGTAGCCCCGCAGCTTTCCGCCCACCCACTGGGGGTAGTTCGCCGCCGCGTAGTGTTGGAGCATGTGGTCGATCTGCCCGGGGCCGCGCAGGTCGATTCGTTCCTCCCGGCCATCCGCGTACTCGATGTGGACCCGCGCCTGCGCCAGATGCGTCTGGCTGTTCTGCGTGACGTTTGCCAACAAGAGGTAGATCACCTCGGCCGGCCGGCCCACAGGGATCGTTGCCTCTGTCGGGTGGGAGCTCCACCGCGTGACGCAGAGGATGTTGTCGCCCTCGGAAGGGATCCGGAAGAGCACGCCGACATCGCTCTCGAAGAGGCCTCCACGCAAGCGCTCGCGCACGTGCTCCAGATTGATCACCTCTGGCTCATACCATGTCCAGCAGTTGAGAAACGGGGCATCCTCCCCCTCGTACGTGCGCGTAAAGAGCGCCTCCAGGCAATCGTTGCGGGGGATCTCCAACGGCGTGCAGCGCGCGGCAAACGCCCTCGCGCCATCTGGCCATGCCGCGAAGAGCGACCAGAGCCGCGTCTGGCCCTCCAGCACCACCGGGCCCGAGAGGAGGCGCAGCGTCACGCGCACCGGGATCCCACCAGGCGATAGCCGTTCCGGCGCCTTCACCCGGAACCGGAACACCTCCGCGCGAGGAGCACCCGCGTGGGAAGGTCCGGGAGCTCGCCGCCGGCCATCCCCACTGCCGCGCTTTCCCGACGCGGCCGGCTCCGAGCTCACCGGCTCTCCCTTGCCGATCCGGGAGCGGTAGGTGCGCCCGGCGTAGAGGATCTCGACCGGAGGCGGCACCCGCTCCGGCCTGTTGCAACGAAGGGTCACCTCCAGCAGCGCCTCTCCCGGAAACGCCGCGCTTACCTTGAGCTCCGCGCTCAGCAGCTCAAACGCGGGCCGGACCTCCAGGCAAACCGGGTGGATCACCTCAGAGTGCGGCAGGCGCAGGCGCGTATGGAAGATGTGCCGGCCCTGTCGTCCGGCACGCCCCTCCACATGCCCGTCCACGACGCGGCCCCCTCGCAGCGCTCCCTGCGCATCCTCAACCCCTACAAACTCGCCCGCCGTCGCCGTCACCACCACCGGATCACCGGCAGTCGCCCACGCTGGGGGATCAACCACACGAAAGCGTGCGCGGTGCGAGTAGGTGAGTTCGACCACGGCCTTCCGCCCGGCAGGCGCGGTCACGCGAATCACCTGTCGATCCAGGCCCGGCTCCCCGTGGTAGGAGGCCGGCCGGCCGTTGACGGTGACGCTCTTCAGCCGGTCGAAGCGCAGAGGCAACCGGAGAACTGCAACCAGATCATCGGGCATCTCCAGCGAGTAGCTCTCGCGCATCCCATCTCTCTGGTAGGAGAGGGTGTAGCCGGCGGTGCGCAGCGTCGCGCGAGGCCACTCCGTGGGGAAGCGCGGCGTCCAGGTCACCTGGCCGCGGGGCCGATCCGGCTCCAATCCGAAGAGACCCTCCACAACGCACCGGGTGAAGAGGCTGGCGGCATCTGCGAAATCGACGTAGACGCCCTGCTCGCCCCGAGGGCCGGCATAGCAGCTGGTGCTTCCGGGCACGGCTGCGCGGTGGAAGGAGGAGACCGTCGTCCGCAAGAGGCGCCAGGCACGCTCGACATCGCCGGCGATGAAGTAAGCGAGCGCGGAGTGGAGCGTCTCATTGTGGTTCAGGCAACCATTGGTAACGATCACGGGAAACCAGTCGTTGGCCAGGATGAGCGCGTCGGACTCGGTCGCCTCGCCTGTTCGCGCCAGCATCCCGCCCGACCACCAGAGCCGGCGGGTCAGGTATTCCGTCGCCCGAATTGCCTGGAGCGGCTCGGCCAGGCCGCACTCCACCGCCAGGTAAACCGTAGCGGCCTCCGCGGCGGTATGCATCGTCCCATCCCGATCCACATACTCGGCGAATGCTCCGGGGCGCTCCATCCAGAGACGCGACTGCACCGCGCTTCGGATCTTCTCCGCCTCTGCGAGATAGGGCTGCGGATCCTCGCCGAGGCGAGAAGCGACGTCGGCAGCAAAGCGGTTGATGCGATAGAGATACGCGCTCGCCTGCGTGCATCCCCCACCGTTATAGTGGTGCCCATCCGAGATAAAGGTGTTCAGGTCGTTGGTGTAAAGCCCATCGCCGTCGGGGTCCATTTCGCGGCGCTCGTACTCCAGGCAGCGTTTCACCGCAGGCCACACCACGCGGATCGTCTCGAGGTCGCCGGTCCAGGCGTAGTAAGAGCGGATCTGGTCCAGAAAGACCTGGTTCATATCGTAGGCACACCGCTCTGGCGTACCGTCGAAGGAGATGAAGGCGTGGAAGGCGCCGCGGCTCTGCACGCCCGTCTCCGGCTCCTCAATTGCGTGGCTGGCATGAAAGCGGATCGCCTCGCGCACGCGCTCGCTGTCTCCGGCACAAATCGGCCCGTACCAGCCGCGCCAGCCAAGGTACCAGCCGCGGTCGCCCCAGCGTACGGCGCCGTGAAGAAAGGAGGCGGACGCCAGATGCCATCGAGCGCTGAGTTGTTGGCGCGCACCGCCGCGTCGAGCTCCGGCACGGGCGTACTGACCGCCAGTCGCTCCGCGCGCAACCTCCAGGCTTCCTCAGCCCGGCGAAACGTCTCCGCGCCCTCCGAGGCCAGGCCGGCCACGTCGGGTGCTGGGGCCCCTGCCGCAATCACCAGATAGACCGGCTGGCCCTCGATGTGGAGGCTCCCTCCTGCCCCGGGGTTCTCATCGCCATCCCCGGCAAAGAGAGTATCGGGCGAGCCATCCTCCATCGTTACCAGGCGCGCGCTTCCCGCACTCGCCGCGACGGCGACGCTCCGCTCCGGCACGTCCGGCGAGTGGAGCACCGCGGCACTCCCGTGTATCTCGAGGTGGTTCCCGGCCGCGTCGCCGGCATGTAGGCCGCCGGTCCACCCGCCGGCACCCGCCCAGTCTGTCTGAAAGCCGCCACGCACCCCGCCAAAGACCCAGCGTATTTCCACGGGCTTCTCTGATTCCAGGCGCAGGATCACCCCGGACGGAGGCGGCGTAGCGTAGGACTCACCCGGGAGGGCGCGCGCGGTCTCATGTCCACCGGGATCCGGAGCAGTCTCTGGCTCAAGCAGCTCGCTGGGGAGGCGAAGAGTCGTGATCGTGATCTCACCTTCCGGGAGCCGAATCGCGTGCCGCATTCGCCCGGCATTGTAGGCGCTTTCCACCTCATCGGACAGGTGAAGCCAGCGATTCCCCACGGCGAGTGACAGGATCCCGAGCTTGTGCCGGCCGATCTCGGCCAGGAGCCACTGCGGGCGGTCGCCTACAAAGGGAACGATGGGCCCCGGAGGTCCGAAGAGCGGGCGGTTGAAGGAGTGGCGGCCGTTTTGGATCACATAGGCACCATCGCGCACCGTATAGGATTGGATGCCCGGAATGGACCAGATCATCCACTCCTGAACCAGGAAATCATCGCGGATGTACGCTTCCGAGGGCAGCGCTTCCAGGGTTGCGCCGGCAATCTGGCGGGGATCGCGGCGCAAGGCGAGCGCGGCAATGTGCGGGACGGCCGCGGTGCGCTCCAGGCGAAGCGTGTGCTCGCCGGCTGTCAGGAAGAGGGTTCCCTGCCGCTCCCAGCGCGCCGAGGACGCCTTGAAGCTTCCCGTCGTCCCGGCCAGGCCGGCGCGCACCACCCGGCGACCATCGACGTAGACATCTACCGGGCGCGATTGGTCGGCGGCATACAGGGCATGGAGCTCAAACAGCCCTGCTTCATCCACGCGGAAATCGTATTCGGCGAAGTTCGGATACTCCCCCTGGTCGAGGAGCACCGGTTGGTGATCCCCACATTCCGTGCGATCCACGCGGAGGTTCGTACGCGCGAACTCCTCGGCGCGCACGACCATCTCCGCCCCTTCGAGCGCCTTCTCCCGCGGCACCATCTCGCCTCCATCCACCCATCTTGCCAAAGGCGACGGGCAGCCCAGCGGTGCTGCCCGTGACACCAGGGGGTTCGTCGCGAGCGCGCGCTTTCCCTTTGGGGTTCGTCTTCCGCGCAGCCGGGTAGACTCCCGCCGACAGGGAGAGACGCCAGGGCGATGGGGCATTATGTGGATATCCTGCTGGAGTTCGTGACTCGCTTCGCAGAAGTCGGAGCGGCGATCGTCATCCTGACAGGCATCACCCAAACGCTCTACCGATGGGCGCGGCACTGGAGATGGGGAAGGATCTCCCCCGACGACCGCATCAGCCTCGGCAGGTCAATCGTCCTCGGGCTCGATTTCCTGGTGGCCTCGGATGTCCTGATGACCGCAATTGCACCCACCTGGAGCCACCTGGGCCAGGTGGCCAGCGTGATTCTCCTCCGGCTTCTCCTGGCCTACTTCCTCGAATTGGAGTTGCGCCGTTTCATGGAAAGCCGCGAGGGATCGGCCTGATGCCTTCCCACCCAAGCCGACGCCGGGCTCGGATACCGCGGCAGGATCACGCGGGCCCGGAGACGGCACGCCTGGAACGGAGAAAGAGGTGCTCCTCGCCCGCGGGCCAATCCTCACGGAGGCGCACGTCGTGATCCCCCGCCACTTCGCCGGGCGCGGACGGCCCCTTCGAATCGGCAGCGCGGCGGATCTCCCACCAGCACTGGCCGCGGTGGTTATGGGCATGGTCGATGGAGAAGCCGTTCTCGGCCATGATCGGCGCGATCCACCCCATGCAGTGCTCGCAATAGTCGTGGTAGTGCCGCAGCCCGTGCTCCAGGAGAAACCCAAGCGAGGGGCACCGATACATATCGATGCGGTACAGGCCTTCCGCCTCGGTGGCGATGTAGCCCGCCTCTTCTTCGACGAGGGTATGCCCCCAATACTCGGACATCCCCTGGAAGCCCTTGTCGCTGATGAGGGCGCGCGCGTGCCGTTGCGAATCGCGAGAGATTGCCTGCTCCCAGTAGTCATGCAACGCCTCGTCGCCATACTCCCGGTGGAGGTACTCGAAGGTCCAATCGTAGTGGCCGCAGAAATCCTGGCATCCGATCATCGCTTCCCCTCCCCTTCCTCCATCCACCACTGCTCGCAGGCGCCGTCTCCCCCCTCCATCGCGAAAGAGAGCCCGGCGTTCTCGGCAATCACCCCAGAGACGACGCGGCAGTGCTGGCAGTACCGGGGCAGAATCTCGCGCCCGTGGGTACGCAGGTGGTGAATGGCCGGGCACCTTCGCACGCGAATGGCCACGCGGCCGCCTTCACGCCGCACATCCACCTCGCCGCCAGGCTCCTCGGCGAAGAAATCTCGCCAATACGCCTCAACCGCCGCCAACCCTCCGGTGCGAAAGCGAGCAGAGAGGGGCGCGAAGTAACCACGGCCCATCGCCTCCCAGTAGCGGTTCAGAGCCTCTTCACCCCACCGTTCCTCGATGAAGCGAAACGTCGCGTTGATGGCGAAGTAGAAATCAGGAGCAGCCATTACATGCCTCCCTCGTCTCCTTGGCGCCCGATGGATCATGGATGCGCGACAGCATGCCTTTCAGAAACTCGTGGGCATCCTCCTTCACAAAACGCAAACCAGCGGGCGTAGGATCGCCGGCCCTCACCCAACGCACTTCCACATCAACCGGTATGGATTCGCGCGATTCAAGGTTCCAAAGGCGTGCATGAAATCTCGAGGGGAGCAAATCGCCGCTCAGCAAGCGCAGCCCGACGCCACCAGTGCTGATGTTATCTACCAAAACCCATCGGGTGGCGCCATCAACCGGTGCCGACAGCATGAGGGTGGTGCAGCAGTACCTGGGTTCGCGGCGTCGCTCTTCGCCGGGCGTCTTGGCCTGGGGCACTGGTCCGGGTGCAACGCGGGCCCTGCAGCCACGAGCATGACACCCGCGGAGGACCCCCAGCAAGCCATCCGTGTTTGATGCCAGGTTCCCTTCGCCCGAGAGCACGCAGTCGGAGAGCACTCGCGCTAGCCGGTGGATATTATCCCCAATAGCCTCGCAGCACCGCGTCATTTTGCCGAGGATCTCCCTCGCGCGTGGCGGGAGGCTCGGCTCCACGATCTGCATCAGTTCGGCATTCGCCATGATTCCCTGCAACGGGTTGTTGATGCAATCCTGCATCAGGCGTATTGTATCAAGAACCGCCTGCATTCGGGCGGTACGGAAGGTCTTTCCCTGAAGCTCCTCGCGCAGCCGGGCCATCTCCACGGCAGAGCGAATCAACGCGATGAGCTGCACTAGCGGGAAAGGCCTGCTTAGATAGGCGAAGGCGCGCGTGCCGGTCATGCTGATGGCGTTCTCCAGATCCGACTGCCCAGCCATCCGGATCGAGAGCACGCCCGGATGCTGGCGCCGCAACTCGCGGATCAGGTCGGTGCCATTCCCATCCGGCAGGGCATCGGCCACAACCACCCCATGTGGCTGGTGCCCGGTGGCGACGGCCAGCGCCGCGCGAACTCCAACGGCAGCGGCCCAGACCCATCCTTCCGAGCGAGTCGCCAGCTGCAACTGCTCTAACAGCTCGGGATCATCGTCGACGACCAGCACGCGCGCCGGCGCTGAAACAGAGGATGACATCTCCATGACCTCCATAAAGCAGGCAGGTCCACTGCCTGCCGTCTTGAGGCGCGGCCGCGCGTAACTGCCACGCAGGCTCTCAGCACTCAATGGATCCGTTCGCCAACCGACGCTCAAGCCCTGCCCCACTCTCCCTGTGCACAAGAGGCACCTGCACCTGGAGCAGTGTTGCAGGGGGCGCACTTCGGTGGTATACTGTGCCTATGCGAAGCAAGACCTGCTCTGCGTGCCGGGCAAAAGAGCGCCAGGCGAAGCCTCGACCGAATCCGGGAGGGGCCACGCCGCGCATGCACCCTCGATTCACGGCGAACTGCGTGGCCGGTGTCGATACCGGCCATGCTCGGGGCCGCCTTTGGCCAGTCCCTCGATTCGACAGAACGCGAGGCGCTCTCGCGGGGGCCAGGCTTCCCGTTATGCTAGTGCTTCTTCTCCTTGCCATGGTGCCGCCGGCATGGTCCCTGCCCACGGGCGAGCAGGTGTTGCGCCACGTTCGCGAAGCCCGTTCCGGGATCCGCGACTACACCGTGGATGTGAGCATCCATGTGGAAATGGAAGGGGTCCGGGTGCCAGACGCCACGATCCGCGTCTTCCATAAGGCCCCCGATAAGACGAAGCTCGAGCCGCTGAAGGGCTTCGCCATCCTGCCTAAGGGCGCCATCCTGCCCGGGGATCCCTTCGCCAGCCTGGGCCAACACTTCACGGCGGAGGTGCTCGGCACGAGCCGCGTGGCAGGACGTCCCACCTACCGGCTGAAGCTGACCCCCAAAGGGGAGGGCCCCACGCATCCGGTGTACGCCCATGTCGACCGCGAGCGCTGGAACGTCCTGCAGATGACCAGCGCGACTCCAGGGGGCGATGCCATCACCGTGGAGATGACCTACCAACGCGTGCGCGGGCGGTTCTGGCTTCCCTCGCGCACCGTGGCGCGCTTCCGGCTGCCTGATATCGACGCGCCATCCAACGCGCCTGGCGACGACTCGGGGTTCCGCATGGCCGGGCAGCGAGGCACCGTGACGGCGACCTTCCGTAACTATAAGGTAAACACCGGCCTCGCCGATTCCCTCTTCCGCGAGGACGCCCAAGCGAGACAAGACCGCCAGAGGAGGCACTGATGCAAGGGATTGTGAAAAGCTTCGACCGAAACCGTGGCTTCGGGTTCATCACCACGGAGAACGGCGATGAGATCTTCGTGCATCACACCGATATCGCCGACTCGACGCGCGAGTATCTCACGCCTGGCCAGGGCGTGCGCTTCAACGTGATGGAGACGGAGCGCGGGCCACGGGCGGTTAAGGTGCACATTACTCAGGAAGTGCCCCTCGAAAAGGAGCGCCGTTTGGACTGGCGCGGGAGGCGCCACGGTCGCCCGCGGCCCGGAAAGGTGCCCAAGGCAGTGCTCCGGGCGCGCGGCATCCTGCCCGAAGAAGAGGAAGATGAGTAGAAGACTCCAGCAGGAAATTCGCCTCTAATGGGGAATAGCGTCTGAGTAGGAGCCATGATTGATCGAGCTCCGCGCGGCCCATCCGTCGGCCCGCACCAGGAAAGGACCCGCTGCCGTGCTCTGCGAGCGTTGTGGAACCGATAATCCGGAAGGAACTGTTGTCTGCGTTCAGTGCTACTACGCCGTAGGAATCCCGTACAACGTCGGGAGCAGCAAAGGGGGCAAGAAGGGCAGCAAGGAGCCGCCCGCCTGGGCGGTCAGCCTGGGCCTGAATGATATCCAGACCCGCCAGATCAGCACGCAACTCGGCAACCTGGCCCAGGAGTCCGTCGCCGGCTTTTGGTTCGCCAGCCACGACGACGCCTCGGAGACGCAGAAGGCCCTCGCCGATACCATCGGCGCCGAGATTGCGGCCAAGAAGGTCAAGCTCGCCACCGCCGAGGTGAATGGCCGCACCGTGCTCTTCATCGCCGGCAAGGTTGAGGATCCGCAGATGCTCCAGATGGTCTGCGAATCGTTCAATGGCCAGGTCGCTTTCTGAGCAAGATTCACAGGGCCGTATCTGCACCCTACCCTCCCCATCGATGCCGCCCGACCCAATCGGTCGGAACGTCGGTGCATGCCACCATCATCCCACACGTCATTGATCTCGGCGAGGCAGGATGCGGGCCGCAGGCGTGGAACTGAGGCAAAGCCGCGTGGCGGAAGAGGAGGAGCCAATGTTCCAGCTGTGCTTGCTCAGAAGCGAGCAGATCGAGCCACTTGCCGAAGGCGTGCTCCAGGTTCTCGCGCGGGTGGGCGTTCTGTGCGAGAATGAAGAGATGTGCCGCGCCCTGCGCGAATGGGGCGCCGAAGTCGATTTCGCGGCCCAACGGGTGCGCTTCCCGCGCAGGCAGGTCGAAGCGTTCATCGAGCAGCTGCGCCGCGAGGAGGCCGGCCGGCAGCCAGAGTGGGGCACGCACTTTCCGCCGCCCTCTCTCCCCGGCATCGGCACTCAGGTCGCCCAGATCACGCACGACTTCGAGACAGGCGAGCAGCGCAACGCCTGCACGCGCGATTTCATCACCTTCACGCAGCTGGGCGCAGTCCTCCACCCCGAGAAGCCCGTCGGCCACTCCCTCTCGCTCACCGATGTTCCCCCCGTGATGGAGCCGCTCGAGGCGGGACTGCTGCTGGCCGAGTGGGCACCCATCCCCGGTCTCCCCTTTATCTGGCGCGCGGATCAGGCCGATTACCTGAACGAGATGGGCCAGCTTCTTGGCATCGACCACTGGTTCACCTGGGGTGCCACCTGCTTTGCCCACCCCCTGCGCTTCGATCGCGATACCGCGGGCAAGTTCGTCCGACGAGTGCGCGAGGGTGCCTCCGCCGGGCTGACCGCCATGCCGGTCGCCGGAGCCTCGACGCCGATCACCGTCGAGGGCTTCATCGTCGTCTCCAGCGCCGAGCAGATCGCCACCTGGATCGCCGGGCGCGCCCTCAACCCCGCTGTGCCCCTCAGCGGCTCCATCTGGGCCGGCACGATCGATATGAAGAGCGGCACCGTGAGCTACTCCGCCCCTGATGCCATGGGCTATGCCTTTGCCACCGTCGAGTTCCTCCGCCGCTGGTGTGGAATGCGGATCGCCGTCGGCTCTGGAGAGTACTGCGCCGCCAAGCAGCCCAGCCTCTACACCGCCCTGGAGAAGGCGCATAAATCGATGACCGTCTCCGCCTTCACCGGCCAGCCCGCGAGCCCCGGCGGGGGTCTCCTCGACGAGGGGCGCGCTCTCTCCGCTGTGCAGCTTCTCCTCGACCGCGAGATGGCTGCCTCCACCGCCTACCTCGCACCGCAGGTCGATCCCACCCCTGAGAGAATCGGCCTCGACGCGATCCTCGAAGTCGGCATCGGCCTGGAAACGAACTACCTGCAAACCGAGCACACCCTGCGCCTCTTCCGCGATAGCCTCTGGCTTCCAACGCTCCTGGATCGCACCGGCTGGAATGGTCCCTCCGACGAAGCCGCCATCCTGCAGCGCACGCATGCGAAGGTGAAGGAGCTTCTCGCGGAGTACCGCAAGCCAGAGGGACGCGAAGAGCTCCTTGCCGCCATGCGCCAGGTTGTCGAGAAAGCCCGCAAGAAGCTCCTCGCCTGAGTCGGCCCGCCTTCCCCCACCGCCTGGAGTGGTCGCGAAGAAAGCGATCGCACGCGGTGCTTCGCGCAGGAAGGATTCCATCCCTTCGCACGCGAAGCTATTGGCGAAGGTGGGCGCTGGCCGCTCCTGCGCGGCCGGCGCATGGTGGTAGGGAAGATGGGGGTTTGCATGCTGACTGCGTGTGGAGTGGCGGTAGAGCGATTGAAGGGTGGGCAACCGATTCTGGCTCCGCGGGGCGAGGGATGGGAGAGCGGGCACACGTACAATCCCGCAGCAGTGCGCCTGGGACCAGGCGATAGCACAATCATCCGCAAGCTGCTCGGCGAGGGCTCCCCAGCGCCGCGCGAGGGCGTGGTCGCCATCCTCTATCGCGCGCAGCCACGGCAGAGCACCGGATTTCGGGCACCGCGCTCCTCTATCGGGCTGGCAGTGTTCACCCCGGAGCTCGACCTCCTCCGGCGCTTTCCAGAACCGGTGGTCCGCCCGACGGAGGATCCGGAGGGATACGATTATGACGGCGCCGAGGATCCCCGGGTCACGCGCATCGGCGATACCTTCTACATGGTCTACTGCGGCTATACGGAGCATCCCTACGGCGCGAAGATGCGCGTCTGTCTGGCGCGATCACGCGATCTGCTCCACTGGGAGAAGCTGGGCCCCGCGCGGGGCGACATCAACCATTGGCCCAACAAGGATGGCGTCCTCCTGCCCGGTCCCATCGGCGGGCGCCACTTTCTGCTTCACCGTCCGATGGTCGGCCAGCCCTCCGACTTCTGTATGGAGCTGGCGGTAAGCGACTCCCCCACCGGTGAGTGGCGCAACTGCGGACGGGTGCTCCGCGCTCCCGGCCACGCGCAGTGCCGGCACTCGTGGGTGGGCGCCGGCTCGGTTCCCATCCCGCTCGGTGATGGGCGTTACCTCGCCCTCTATCACACCGGCAACCGCCTCCTGGAGGGGTCACGCCAGTACAATGCCGACGCGGTCCTCCTCGACTTTCGCCGCTTCACTCCGGAACACCCGGCCGAGATCATCGCGGGCACGCTCGAACGCATTCTGGTACCGGAGACAGAGTATGAGCGCTCCCTGCGCCCGGGAGACCCAGACCCGCTCCATTGCGTCTTCCCATGCGGCAGCTACCAGCAGGGAGAGCATCTCCACTTCGTGTATGGCGGGTGCGATACCTACACTCTTGCGGCTCGCGTGAGGACAGAGGAACTCCTGGACCGCCTCCACCAATCCGCACCTCCATATCACGGATGAAGGAGACGGATGGGGATGGTGCGGAGGCCCGGCCCAATCGGCGCGGAGCTGAAGCTCCGCGCTGCTTCCCGGCAAAGCCCCTTCGAGGCTCCCCCTCCCAGGCCCCGCCGTATCCGTTTGCTGCGGGTACAGGCAAGCCCAGCCCGGTAGGGCTTCGCTCGCAAGCAGCGCGGTGCTTTAGCGCCGCGCAATGCCCCCCCTCCCAGCCCCCGCCGTGCCCGGTTTGCCCCGCCGCAGGCTGGCTCAGGGTGCCACTTCGACGACGAGGCCGTCATACGCGAGGCGGATGCCATCCGGGAGCTCCGCGTTGGTGCTCTCGTGCTCCAGATCGTGGCAGAGGTGCGTGAAGAGAGCACGGCGCGGGGCCAGACGTTCCACCACCTCGAGCGCCTGCTCCAGGTTGAAGTGCGTCGCGTGTGGCCGGCGGCGCAGGGCATCCAGGATGAGCAGGTCCAGGCCCTGTAACTGCGCCACCGTCTCTTCCGGAAGGAAGCTGGCGTCGGTAACATACGCCGACTTGCCAAAGCGGTAGGCGGTGATCGGGAGCTGGCCGTGCATCACGCGCAAGGGGCGCACTTCCAGACCGTGGAGATTGAAGCTCGGGCGCAACAGGCGGCGCAGCTCCAGGCGGGGTTTCCCGCCGCCCACTTGCGTCGGTACAAAGGCATAGCGGAAGATGCGGCGCAACTCACGCAGGGTGGTGCTATCGCCATAGCAGGGAAGCGCTCCGCCCTGCAGGTCATTGAAGCGCCGGACATCATCCAGACCAAAGACATGATCCGCGTGCGCATGGGTGAAGAGGACGGCGTCGACACGCTTGAGGCCTGCGCGGATCGCTTGAAGCCGGAGTTCGGGGGATGTATCTACCAGCACGGAGGCGCCGTTTTGTTCCACCAGGATGGAGCAGCGGGTACGGTGGTTGCGCGGATCGGTGGAGGTGCACGTGGGGCAATCGCAACCGATCACGGGCACGCCATGAGACGTGCCCGTGCCCAAGAAAGTGATCTTCAGCATGTAACTCCAGGTATCAAAGGTAAGAGCGCGAGTAAACGGGAGTGACCTCCTCCCGCGGGCCAGGCTCGCGCAGTCGGGCGCAGCTCGCGCCAGTGACTGGCCTTCACTCGAAACTTCACATAAAGAACGCCGGATCGGCAGCGGGGCTCTCCTGGTAGCCGATCTCCTCGCGGACGAGGAAGAGCGGGCGGCGCTGCGTCTCCTGATAGATCCGCCCGATGTACTCGCCGATGATCCCCAGGAGGAAGATCTGCACGCTGCCAAGCAGGAGCACGCCCGTGCCGAGAAGGGCATAGCCACGCTCCGGACCCAACCCGCGCAGCTTCTCCAGGAGCACGAGGAGGAACATCACGAAGCTCCCAATGCCGATCACCCCACCGAGGAGGGTTGCCAGGCGCAGCGGCACGATGGAGAAAGCGACGATGCTATCGATCGCCAGACGCGTCAGTTTGAAGTAGTTGTACTTCGTGCGCCCGGCGAAACGCGGCTCGCGATGGAATTTCACGCCCGTCTGCCGGAACCCAACCCAGCAGATCAGCCCGCGCACGAAGCGGTTGCGCTCGGAGCAGCGGTTGAACGCGTCCACCACCTTCCGGTCCATCAGCCGGAAATCGCCGGTATCCCGGGGCAGGTCGAGGTTCGCCAGGCGGCGCATCACGCGGTAGAAGGCAAAGGAGGTCGCCCGCTTCAGCCACGTCTCACGCGCTCGCGTCGCGCGCTGGGCATAGACGAGGTCGTATCCCTCCTTCCAGCGCGCCACCAGCTCGGGGATCAGCTCCGGCGGATCCTGGAGGTCCGCATCGATGAGGACGACGGCACGCCCCCGGGCATACCGCAGGCCGGCCGTCGAGGCCATCTCGTGCCCGAAGTTGCGCGAGAGCGAGATGACGCGCACGTGCTCGCGGTCGCCCGCGTGCAGCTCGCGCAGCAAGGCGAGAGAGCCATCGCGGCTGCCATCGTCCACGAAGACCATCTCATAGCTGCCTGCCACCTTCCGCAGCACGGCGGTCAGCCGGCGGTGCAGCTCCGCCAGACACCCTTCCTCGTTGAAAACTGGAACGACGACTGAAATATCGACTTCGCTCATGGGTCTGCGGGGTTTACGGGCATTGCCTGCTATACCGTGATATTCACGAGGGAGGCATCCAGACGGTTGGTATCAAAGCCAACGACGACCTCCTCATCCAGGAAGGTGACCGGGACATCGGTGTAGCCGAGAGCGTCCAGATCCCCCAGGGCATCCGCATCGCGCTCCACATCGCGCACCCGAAAGCGCAGGCCGCGGTTCTCCAGGTAGCGGATCACCTGCTCGCACTCCGAGCAGTTCGGGCGCACATACACTACTATGTTCTCCGGGACGCGCCGTTCTCCTCCCATCCCACCGCTCCTTTCTTCGGTATCCGGACCTCGGGCCTGGCGTCAGACGGCAACCCGCTCCTGGGCTTCCCGGGCAGCGCGCTCCAGGCGCGGCCGGTAGATCAGATCGAAGGTGTTTCCCGTTCCGGGAAAGAGGCGCTCCGCGTCGCGGCGCAGACCGGCGATCACCTGCTCTACCTCCTCGGAAGCGATCTTCCCCGTACGGATCTCCTCTTGCGCGCGATCCACGAGCGACCGGAGCTGCTGAAGGCGGCTCTCCTCGTCGGCGATCTCTTCTATCTTATGGAGCACCATCTTAAGTCACCCTTCCATAGGCGCGCACGACAGCGAACTTATACCGCCCGTCGTCACCGCGCACCGGCTCCAGGTTGCGCATCTCCCACGGGGGGTTCTCCTCGCACCACTGGCGCACGTCTTCCGCCGCCGCAGTCTCGTTCCCCGCGTCGCTCCATACCTCACCGGTGCCGTAATGCTCCTTCACGTTCACTCGTACGACTGCCATCGTGCCCCTCCTGCACGCCAGATACCCAGAGCGCAGGCTCGCGAAACGGCACAGCGGGCGATGCCTGAAGAGCGGTGACCCCACCGGCCGTCTGTACGACGCACCGACGCGGGCCGTTGTTCGCGATGCAAGGGCGTTGCCACATGCCGGCAACTCTCCCTTGCGGGAAGAGACCGCTCCGATGCGGGCCATCAAGATGGTCGCAGCACCTCGCGCGCCCTACCGCTGCCGGCGCTGCCACTCGAAGATGGAGGGGACGGCCGGCCTTGGGCGGGGGGCCTCGCCGGCAGGCTCCAGGCGGTTATCGCGCTCCACCAGGGGCCTGCCCAGACCACCCCACATCTTCCCGTTGCCGCCGAGAACCCGGTTGCCGATCAGCTCCACGCCGATGCAGTCCGGTGATAGGAGGAGGACCGCGGGCTGTGTCTCGTCCGCCAGGCAAAAGACGTTGCCTCGGATGATGTGGTCGAAGCTCGCCGTCTTGGCAAAGATCCCCGGGCCCGCACCAGCGACGAACCGGTTGTAGAGGATGAGCCAGTTCTCATTCATGCCGCCCATCCAGAGCCCCGCTTTCGGCGAGCGAATATCGCAGTTGTAAACCACGTTGCGCGGTCCGTTGGGGCCGTGGGCGGTGTCTTCCGGCGGGGAAGCCCACATGCCGTAGCCGTAGGCGCCGTTGCCCGTAGAGGCTTCAACGACGCACTCCTCGAAGAGGTTCTCATGGGTCCACCCGGAGTGCCACTGGGCGTCGCTGGCATAGAACGCGCTCTTGCGGATGACATTGCCAGACGCGGCCCACTGCACGCAGGGCGCGTGCCGCAGCTTGTAGGTGGTCACGTTTTCCATTAGACAATCGCAGGCCTGCTCCCACCCGGCGTAGGCGCTGCCACCGCCGCCCTTGAACCAGGCGTCGTCGAGGACGCAATCCCGGATCTCGCACCACTTCGCGCCGGTGAAGTAGAGCGGGAACCGCCCGGCCTTCTTCACCACCACGCCGCGCGCCCAGCTCTCCCAGACATTGTGGAAGTAAATCCCGCTCGTCCAGATCGGCTCTCGCTGCTCCAGGGAGAGATCCTCGACGCCGCAGCGCCGGATCGGGTGGATCACCTGCACATAGGCACCATCCACCACGGGAAAGTCGATGCGCAGCGGCTGATTCATGATGATCCGCTGCCCGTCCACCCGCTCGACAACCAACTCGGTGCGCCGGTACTCGCCCCACTGGCAGGCGTTGCGGACCAGGGCGTCCCATCGCGGAGTCTTGGGCGCGCGCAGGCGGATCCGGTCGCCCGCGGTGATCCCCGCGGTGCTCTCCAGGAGGAGTTCCCGGTCACCGCGGCGGCCGTCACGGGCCAACTTGATTTGCGGGCTCGTATACGCGCCGCCACTGAATGCAATCGCCGCAGCCGGCGGCGTATGGAGGCGGCCGTCCTTTGTGGACGCGTCGGTGCGCACCCGGAGCATCGCCTCGGCCTTCCTGCCGCCAGGGTAATCGGCAACCGCCTTGAGGATGTGCTCGCCGCTCCCGGCCCGCGCGGTCACCGCGCTTCCAGCAACGCTCAGGGAGAAGGTGCCGCCCCAGTGAGCATGCCGTTGGATGCGGCGCACCTCCTGGCCATCCACCTCCAGCGAGATCGCCTGCAGCTCCTTCGGGTCGGCATGGATCTCGATGGCGGTGGTGGGGGTCACCGTCGCGCCTGGAGCGGGCCGGCAGAAACGCACGCCGCCCGCCGGCACGCCGTAGCGGAAGATCAGCCGCGTCTTCTCGGCGCCGGCGCCGCGCAGGACGACGCCATCCCGCGTGATTAGCACTGGCCGGTCGAGGTAGTAAGTGCCGGCTCCCAGGAGAAGGGCGCCCCCGCCGCGCTTCCCGACCGCTTCGGCGCCGCGCTCCAGGGCGGCGCTGTCGTCGGCATCGTCATCCGCCTTCGCGCCGAACTCCTCGATCCTCGCCACCACCGGCACCTTTGGAATGCCGCCGGGCACGCCGGCCCAGCACCAGTCAGGGTAGACGATGCCGTCGGGACCCACCACGTCGGCTGCCGTCAGCTTTGCCTTCTCCTCGGGCCGGATCTTGTAGGTGCCTTCCCAAGGAGGCCGCATCGCCTTCGGATCCAGGGCCTCGAACCGGAAGTCATCGAGGTAGGCCACCACCTTCGCGTGGCTGTAGCTATGGATCCACAGCTCCAGATAGGCGGCGCCTTCAGGGGCATAGATGGTGCTTGTGAAGGGAACCCACTTCCCCACGGGCTCGGAGGGCGCAGCGCGGTGGAAGTCGTCGCCCTTGCCGATGAGCTTTCCCTCTTTGTCGAGCACGCGCACGTAGATCCCGAGGCCGGATCCAGAAACGGGGAAGGCTTTTCCATGCAGTTCGTAGACGCCTGCTCCCTCGATGGGTACGCGGCTGGCGATGGCGCTGGAGCCGTTCTTGGGATGGTCGTCCACCACCTTGAGCGACCATTTCCCGGACGCCGCCTGCTCCTGCGACAGCGTGGACATCCCCTCATCCGCCGGGATGTTCCACCCTTGCGCGCCCTGCTCGAAGTCTCCGTTGGGTATCGGGAGCGTCTTGTTCCGCGCTGGCGCAGCGACCGCCGGGATCGCCAGAAGCAACGCGGTGACGAGGGGCCAAGAGTGAAGTCTCATCACAGCCTCCACGGTACCCCAGCGCGAGGAACTCGAGGGAAGCTCTGGCGTCAATCCTCCGTCAGGCAGCGCAACGTCAGCAACCGCGAGCGAGAGTCGAGCAGCGAGCGCGTCTCGCGGAAGAGGAAGGTGTGCATCTGGCCATCTACCAGGTAGAGGATCTCGCCTTCACGGGTGATGGAAGGGTCGTGCGCGGGGAGGCGGGCCATGTGGAGCAGGCGCGAGCGCAGTTGGTCGAAAACGCGCTGGGGGCCTTTCAGAATGCGTCGCTCGCCCTCTTCACCGCGGAGGATGACCTCGGTGCCATCCCCCACCTGCACATAGAGTGTGCTCCCCTGCTCCTCCACTGCGATGTGCAGCATTCTGCTGATCGCCTCGAGTACCGAGACCTCCATCGTCCACCGCATCCTTCCACACCCTATAGACACCTGGCCCGCCGGCTGAGTGTTCGGCTCACCAGTGTTCTTCGCTCATGGAGCGCAGCCGCTCCGCGCTTGCTTCGGCCGTGAGGTCGCGTTGGGGCTCTCCCAGCATCTCGTAGCCCACCATGAACTTCTTCACCTTCGCCGAACGGAGGAGCGGCGGGTAGAAGTGCATGTGGAAATGGCACTCTGGATGCTCGCGCCCGTCCGTGGGCGCCTGGTGGATCCCCATCGAGTAGGGGAACGAGACCTCGAAGACATTGTCGTAGCGCGTCGTCAGCCGGCGTAAGATCTCAGCGAGGGCATTGCGCTCCTCATCCGAGAACTCGGTGATCGCCGTCACGTGGCGGTGACTGAGAATCATCGTCTCGAAGGGCCACACCGCCCAGAATGGCACCAACGCCGTGAAGTACCGGTTGGCACACACCAGGCGCTCACCGCGCCGCGACTCCTCGGCAAGGTAGTCGCATAGGAGGCAGGCGCCTCCGCGCGCGCGCCGGTACTCCGCCATCGAGGCCAGTTCCTTCGCCGGGCCATCCGGCACCCTCTCCTGCGCCCAGATCTGCCCGTGGGGATGGGGGTTGCTGCACCCCATGATCGCCCCTTTGTTCTCGAAGATCTGGACATGATTCACGTAAGGGAGAGCGCCGAGCGAGGCATACTCTTCCGCCCAAGTATCCACCACAGTGCGGATCTCGGCATCGCCCATCTCCGCGAGCGTCAGGTCGTGCCGCGGCGAGAAGACCACCACGCGGCACTGCCCGCGTTCCGGCTGCACCACTAGCAGGTCGTGCCCCGTATCCACCGGCGTATCGGGAGTATCCGGCAACAGCGCCGAGAAGTCGTTCCGAAAAACGTAGGTGCCGGTGAACTGGGGATTGCGCGGCCTCGGCCCACCCCCCGGCGGCTCGGCTCGCTCGTTGCCGGGGCACAGATAGCACTGCGGGTCGTAGGTAGGCCGTCGTGCTTCCTGCTCCTTCTCGACGGCGCCCTGCCAGGGCCGCTGCATGCGGTGCGGCGAGACGAGAACCCACTCCCGCGTGAGGGGATTGAAGCGCCGGTGGGGGCGCTGCCGGTAATCAACTGATGCCATCCGTGTCTCCGTGGTGCCTGCCGGCGCGAAGCGCTGGCACGAACTGTCAAATACTAAGGGACTGTTCGGCAGCCACCCCCCGTTCTCCTCTTGTTGACACCCAGACACGCGCGTGGTACAATGCGGTGGGCGCATTACAGCCAGCACCTGGAGCCTATCAGAGAGTCCTCTCGGATAGCGGAGAGACTTTCCGAAAGAGCGAGCGCTTCGGATGGGTTCTCGGTCTCTGCTGGGGACGATGCCGAGGGTCATGGTCAGCCAGTCCCGGGACTGCATCCATCCCTCGCGGCGGCCATCGGACTCCGATGGGGGGAGACGAACAAGCCCTACGACGGCTTATCAGTGTTCCTCTCCAGGCATTGAGGAGGTACATGACGATGAAGAGATTGCTTGCCTCGCGAGTGCTCATTGTTCTCGGCACGTTCCTGATGGCATCGGGAATCGCCGCAGCCCAACAGGAAGAGGCGATCCTCACCTCCGTGCCACCGGAGGCAATCGCCTTTGTCTCCGCCGATATCGAGCAGCTCCGGGCCTTCTGGGAAGAGATCAAGGGCTCGACGCTCGGCCGGCTTTTGGCCCAGGAGCTTACCCGAGCCAGGCCCGGTGCCGGCGCTGGCGCGGATCCCCGTCAGATCTTCGAGATGCTCAACCTGGCGTTCGAGGACCGCGTCTCGCTGGCGCTGATGGACGAGAAGTGGGCGCCAAAGCAAGTGCCACCCGTGGTGGTCGTGATACCGCTCAAGAACTATGAGCACGCTCGCGCGCTCCTCACCGTGGCACAGATGCAGTTGCAGCTCCAGGGGAGGGCCAGCTTCACCTCCCGCGAGTATCAGGGCGTCCAGCTCACCAACGTCTCCGTGAGTGGGCTGAAAGACGGTCAGCTGGGCTACGCGCTCCTTGAAGACCGGCTGCTCATCGCCACCCGGCCGGGCTGGCTGGAGAAAGCGGTCGATCTCGCCGTCCAGCTTGGCAAGGGGCTTGCCGAAGATGCCGCCTTCCAGCGCGTGCAGGCGCTCGTTGCTGCCAAGGGACCAGCGCACGCGTGGTTCTGGTGGGATCCGATTCGGTTCAACCAGCGCGCGTTGGAGATGGCCGAGGAAGCGGCTCGCACCGCTCCTGCCAAGGGCCAGCCAGCGGCGAAGCCTCAGTCGCCCCCCTTCCAACCGGCGATGCTCAAGACGATGATGGAGGCCTATACCGCCGTCGGAGGCCGCCTGGAGCTGAGCCCCAAAGGCATCGTGGTCGACTCGGTCAGCGTGATCAACGCCGAGAACGAGATCGGGCGCAAGCTGATGGCGCATAAGGGCGCCCCACTCCGCTCGCCACGCCTAGCTACTGCCGACCCCATCTTCTACGTCGGCTTCAACAACCTTCCCCTTGCCATCGAGATCGCCCAGATGCTTCTCGGCTCGACGCGAGCTGACATTCAGCAGATGCTCGCCGGTATTGGACAGGCGCTTCAGACGGCCACCGGCCTTGATCCAAAGGCGGATCTCCTTGCCCACATCGGCACCGAGTGCGCCATCGTCCTGAACGACCTGCCCGCCGATCCGAAGACGATTCCGGCGCTCTTCTACCTCCACACGACGAGCGTGCCCGATCTCGGCAAGTCGATGCAGAAACTGCGCGCGAGCCTCGGCGAGGGTCTGCGCATCAAGTTCATCGAAAAGAACGTTCCCGAGGGGCGCTACTACTATATGGATCAGGAGACCGCGCCCCTTCCAGTCTCGCCCGGATGGACCTTCGCCGGTGACTTCCTGGTCATCGGCGTTGCGCCGGACGCCCTGAAGAGCCCGCTCGTCCTCGCCAAAGGCAACGGCCACTCTCTTGCTGATAGCCCTGTCTATCAGCGCACGGTCGCCACAGCGGGCGAGAACCTCACGGGCGCCTTCTTCGTCGACCTGGCCAAAGCGACGGCGCTCCTGGAGAAGCTGCCCGCCAAGCCTGGGAAGGGGCAGAAGGCCGCCCCGCCCGCCGCCGTGAAGCAGGCGCTGAAGGCGCTGGGCACTCTGTCGGGGGTCGCCTCAATCCAGGGGGACGTCTTCGTCATGCGCACTGACCTCAGCCTCGATCTGACGAAGTGACGTTCCGGCCCGCTGGCGGCAACGCTGGCCCCTCCCCCTTGTCACCGAAGCCCCTCCCGAGAGGAGGGGCTTCCTGCTTTGTGCGGCCTCTCGGCCCGTTCCCGCTCAGTGCCGCTTGAGACCCGCCACAATCCGCCCCAGACTGGCTTCTGCGAGCCGGGCATCTTTCTCGGTCACCGGGTCGTGCCCGAAGCGCGCGGCCAGAAAGAGATCCGTCAGTATCTCCAAGGCGGGCAGCCAGGATGCCGATCCGGCCCGCGCCGTGACTGTCCGGGCATACTCTGCGGGCGTCTCGAAAGCCTGTCGCGGGTAGTGCCGGCGCAGGTGATGGAGCGCCGTGTAGTAGGCGCGCAGCACCCGGCCCCGTGCGTCTTCTCCAGAGCGGGCGAGCAGGTCCCGCCGCCTGCGCCAGGGATCGTAGGCCACCAGGCGGACCAGATGGAGGCTGAGCAGGCCCACAAGGGAGAGGATCAGAACCGGGAAGGTGAGCACGCGCCGGATCCGGCTCGTGAGGAGCGACCAGCCGCCCTTCTGGTATTGCGAGATCAGGTCCTCCCCGGAAGCCGGGGTAGGCTCGAAAGTCACCCAGCCATACCCGTGGAAGTAGACCTCTGGCCAGGCGTGCGCGTCGCGCTCGCGCACGACGATGCTCCCCGTTTCCGGATCCCGCGTGCCGCCAGAGAAGCCGGTGGCCAGGCGTGCGGGAATGCCCGCCGCGCGGCAGAGGAGCACCATGGCGCTCGCGAAGAGGTCGCAGTAGCCCTCCTTCGCCGTGTAGAGGAAATGCATCACCGCATCCTGACCCTCCGGCACGGGGCTCACCTGCAGGTTGTAGACGTAGTTACCGCTCAGCCACGCCTCAATGGCGGCGGCGCGGTCGTAGTCGTTCTTCAGGCCGGCGGTGAGGCGTTCCGCCTCGGCCTGCAGCCGCCACGCGCTGTTGGGCACGCGCAGGTAAGGCGCAAGCATCGCGGCCAGAGCGGGATCGTGGATCTCGCTCGCGGGAGGCGCGCTCCGCAAGGCTACCGGTGACGCCCGTAGCACGTCCGATACCACCTCATAGCTGAGGCCTGCCGTGAGGTAGGGGATGTTCACCAGGTGGACGCTGCCCGAGGGCGTGATCAGGAGAGGCCCGGGATAGGTGGCAAACCGGACGACGGCCGGCTCCGCCGCAGCCAGAAGCGCGGAGGAATCCCAATGCCCAACCACGCGCACTCTCTGCGCCAGCCACTCACGGTGGGCGCGGGCCCCCCTCCCCTGATCCACACTTCCAGGCAGCACCATCTCCCACGCAGTGCCACGGGCCGTCGCCAGAACGCGCTGCGGCAGGCCCTCGATGCTGTCAACCCACCCATTGCCGGTGTAGCGGTCATAGGTGCGGATTCGCCAGTAGGCCGGTTCGGAGCTCTCGATATGAAACACCTCGCGCTCGGAAAGCGCGCTGGGGCCCAGCCCGATCCGGATCTCCCGCCCCATCACGTGGTAACGCAATGCGGCCAGGCTCTGCAGGAGCGGGGTGGCCCGGATCCGGAAGCGGTATACCCCCACGCTCCCCGCCTGGTTCAATGGCACGGCTACCACAGCTGTCAGCATCGAGACCCCGGCGAAGAGCGCCGCCGTGGCAACCACCTGCCAGCGCAGGACGGGCCCCAACACCTCGGGGGTATCGCCCAGGCGCTGTACCGGCACATACCGCAAGTAGTTGTGATACGAGACGGCGAAAAGCGATGCGACCGCGAAGACCAGGAAGTAGCCCGACATGTCGGGGTTGGGGTTCTCGGTGCCAGAAAGCCCGAGGATGGCCAGCGACAGCGGGATCACGAAGAGGAGCCAGTCATTCGTCACCAGCGTGTAGCTGAGAATGACGAGGAGCCAGGCAAAGCCAAGCGCCGGCAGAATCGAAGGCGCCACCGCGGCGCTGCCCGGCACGCTCACTGTGAACTGGCGTAACTGCAGCAACCCCAACACCAGGCCCACGCAGCCCAGGAGCAACAGGATGGCTCTACGCGGGATGCTTGCCAGGCGCAGCACCAGGCTGAGGATAAACCCCAGCGTCATCAGCGTGCCGGTGATCGTGAGCAGCTCTGGGTCGGAGGAGACGGAGCCGAGCCCCAGAAGAGCGCAGTAACCCGCGAGCCAGGTGGCGATGTACAGGGGGAGAAGCACGCGCAGGCGCGCGCGCCATCCTGGGAGCAGCGTCAGCCAGCCAGGCCACCTCACGACGCCATCTCCTCCCAGACGCGGATCGCACGCTCCCGGCTCAGCCCGTCGCGGCCCACCACCAGGGCGCGCGCGCCCGCGTCGTGAAGCATCGCGGCCACGGTCTCCGCGTCACCATCCGCCCCCGCATCACGCTGGATGTAGCGGCGAATCCCCGAGGCAGGGCGTTCCTCGGTCCACGCAGCGCGATCCAGCAACAGCGCTACGGCCCGGCCCCCGCCGGCAGCCGCCTGTCGCGCCGTGGCGACCACCTCGGGGCCGGCCGACGGCGTCACCAGGAGCACGGTGCGCCCGCGCACGTCCTCCGGCACCAGCGCCTCCAGGTCGCCTTTCTCGGGCTCGACGCCGGCCAGGGCATCCATCAGCACCCGCAGATCCCCGGCGGCCGCAGAGACGGTGAACGCGGCGCCTTCCCTGAAGGCGCGGAGGTGAACGCTGCCGCGGCCCTCCAGCACTGCGGCGGCCGCCCCTGCGGCGAGCGAGATGGCGCGCTCCAGGGTGGAATCCGGTCCTGTGCCGATCTGCGGCTTTTCCCGATTATCCAGCAGGATAACCAGGTCGCCCACCTGAGTAGGCTCGAATTCGATGGTGATCAGGCGCGAGAGGCGCGCGGTGGCCTTCCAATCGATAGCGCGCACGTCGTCGCCCGGACGGTACTCGCGCAGGCCGTGGAAGTCGAGGCCGTGCCCCGGACGCATCACCCTCCGGGGTGCAACGGTACCCAGAAGGTCGTCGCCCAACAGCTCCAGGCTGGGCGCGACGTCAGGAGTGGGGTGGACGACCACCTCTTGCGGTGCGCGAAACCGCGCCAGGCGCTGAAAGAGATCGAGCGGGTCGGCGCCCACCACTTCCACGGGCGGGAGAGCATAGCGCCCACGCTTCAGCGCGCGCGCGTACACGCGAACCACGCTCCGCTGGCCCGGCCACAGCCCGGCAATCGCGACCGTCTCCTGCTCCGCGCGCAGCCATTCCGGGAGCCGGCAACGCACACGCAGGAACAGCTTCGGCAGCCGGTCGCGGTTGGTCACCTCCACGCGCACCTCTACCTGGTCGCCCCGAGCGACGGGCGTCGTAGCCGTTCGCTCTACCAGGATCCCCCGGAGCGAGAAGTGGGCGAAGAGAAATGCCACGACGCAGATCCCCAGGAGCATCGTGCCCATGAAGTAGAGCTGGGCGGATCCGAGGATGGCGGAGACAAGGTACAGGAAGATAGGGGCGACGACAAGCGTGGTGATCTTCGGATTGCGAATGCGCAAGACGAAGACCAGGAGGGCGGCCAGAACGACGAGCGCGATCAGGGAAGGCCAGATGCTGTAGAGACCCATCCGCCGGCTCCCGGCTACACACGCTCGGCGTCAAGCGGCACCGGCACGGCGCGGAGCACCTCGTCGATGACCTCTTGCGGCGTGGCGCCTCGGGCACGCGCGTCCGGGCGCAGGACCAGGCGGTGGCACAGCACGGCCGGAGCCAGTGCCTTCACATCATCGGGGATGAGGAAGTTGCGCCCCTCGACGGCGGCGTACGCCTGCGCCGCGCGCATCAAGCCGAGCGAGCCGCGCGGGCTCGCCCCCAAGTGCACCGCGGGGTGCGAGCGCGTCGCTTCCACCACGCGGACGATGTAGTCTTTCAGCGATTCATCCACGTGCACATCGGCCACGGCCGCCTGCAACCGCGCAATCCCATCGGGGTCTGTCACCGGCGAGAGGCGCGTGATCGGGTGCTCCTTCATCTGGCGCGTGAGAATCGCCACCTCGTTGTCATGGTCTGGATAGCCGAGCGAGAGGCGCATCAGGAAGCGGTCCAGCTGCGCCTCCGGGAGCGGGAAGGTGCCCTGATACTCCTCCACGTTCTCCGTAGCGATCACGAGAAAGGGGCGTGGCAGCTGGTACGTCCGGCCGTCGTGGCTCACCTGGCGCTCTTCCATGCACTCGAGAAGCGCCGATTGCGTCTTCGGCGTCGCCCGGTTGATCTCGTCGGCGAGGAGGACGTTGGCGAACACCGGGCCCTCGCGAAACTCGAAATTGCCGGTGCGCTGGTCGAAGATGGCGGTGCCGGTCAGGTCCGCCGGAAGAAGGTCGGGGGTGAACTGCGCTCGCTTGAAGACGCCACCGATGGAGCGCGAGAGCGCGCGAGCCAGCATTGTCTTCCCGACGCCGGGGATATCCTCGATCAGCAGGTGCCCGTTGCTGAGAAGACAGACGACGGCAAGCCGCACCACATCCGACTTCCCCAGGATAACCGTCTCGACCGCCTCAGCCACCTGGCGTGCCGCATCCATCACACCCGCCCCACTCGCTGGGGCGCTCCTTTCGACGTTCGCCAAGACCGCGATCCTTTCAAGCTGCTCCCGGAGGGCTAAGACCAGGCGGCACCATCCCTAATCGCCGCTGAACAAGGCGCCCACTGGGCGATGCCAGCCGCTACGCCACGGCTCTGCCCATCTGCCAGGCAGCTGTAGTCTCAGAGCGTGACTACCGGCTTGATAACGCCGTCCGAGTAGTCCTCCAGCAGGCGGAAGGCACCTGCCAGATCCTCGAGCGGAAAGCGATGCGTCACCAATGCGCTCAGATTCGCCTTGCCCGATTGCGCGAGGCCGATAGCGCGCGGGTAGGTGTGGCAGAATCGGCGCACGAAGCGCACCTCCACCCCCTTGCGCCGGAAACTCGCAAGAGGCAGGGGCACTAGCTCCTCGGCGCAGCTCCCAATCGGCACGATGGTTCCCGCCGGCCGGACGACCTCGACCATCTGCTGGTGCGCCTCGACGGAACCGGCCGCCTCGAAGACGACATCCACGCCGCGGCCATCGGTGGCATCGAGGATTGCGTCCACCACCGGATCCGTACGCGGGTTTAGGACCTGTGTCGCGCCCAGGCGCTTTGCTGCCTCGCGCCGGGCATCGAGCGGCTCGCTGACAAAGACGGGGCCAGCTCCCGCGGCGAGCGCCGACATCAGCGTGACCAGGCCGATGGAACCAGCGCCCAAAATCGCCACGGAGTAGCCCGGCTGGATGGCCGCCAGATCGCTCGCGAAAAGGCCAATAGCCAGCGGCTCGATCATGGCACCCTCGTCGTAGGAGAGCTCCGGCGGCAGCGGGTGGGCATACCGCTCTGGCACCGCCAGATACTCGCAATAGGCGCCGTGGACGGGCGGGGTTCCCAGGAAACGAACCGCGCGGCAGAGGTTGTAGCGCCCGGTCACGCATGGCTCGCACTCGCCACACGGAATGCCGGGCTCGACGGCGACGCGGTCGCCTGGGCGCAGCTTCCGCACATCCGGCCCGACGGCCACCACCTCGCCCGCCGCCTCATGGCCCAGGACAAATGGAAACTCCTCGACCACCTGCGAGCCGATGCACCCCCGCAAGTAGTAGTGCAGGTCCGAACCGCATACGCCCACGGAGCGGACGGCGACGAGCACATCTCCCGGACCCGGCTTCGGATCCGGCATCTCGCCTAACGCGACCTCGCGAATCGCCGTCAACAGCCCTGCCTTCATCTGCTCAACCCTCCCTGCGCACACTTTACGCCGGTCAGGCTGTGTGTTCCTCCTTGGCGGATCCGCCGCGGGGTTGCCACCACGACTATCCGGGGTAGGATCCTCCCGGGAGGAGGCAGTCATGGCGACGAGGATGCGTGGGGTGGTGCGTGCCCCAGAGTTCCCTGCCGGCATGGAGTGGCTCAACACGGCGGCGCCGCTCTCCCTGGCCGGCCTGCGAGGAAAGATCGTCCTGCTTGATTTCTGGACCTACGGCTGAATCAACTGCATCCACGTCCTCCCTCAGTTGAGGGAGCTCGAAGAGCGTTTCGCAGACTGCCTGGTGGTGATCGGCGTGCATTCGGCCAAGTTCACCGCCGAGAGCGTTTTCGCCAACCTGCGCCAGGCGGTGCTGCGCTATGATATCCGCCATCCGGTGCTCAATGATGTTGGCTCCATCGTCTGGCAAGAGTATGCCGTCTCTGCCTGGCCCACCACGGTCGTGATCGACCCGGCGGGGCGCGTGGTGGGCGAACATGTGGGAGAGTTCGAGGCCGGCCAGATGGCGGCTATCGTGCAAGAGATCGCCGATGAGTATGACCGCCAGGGGAAGCTGGATCGAACGCCCGTCGCGTGGCCGCTGGAGAAAGAGAGAGAGCCGGCGCGCCCCCTCTCCTTCCCCGGCAAGGTGTTGGCGGATGCCCGGTCGCGGCGGCTGCTGATCGCCGATACGGCGCACCACCGCATCCTTATCGCCACCCTCGATGGCGGGCTGATCGCCGTTGCCGGCTCCGGCTCGCCCGGCCTGCGCGATGGTGACTTCACAACGGCCAGCTTCCACTCGCCACAGGGGATAGCCCTCGATGGCGAGGTACTCTACGTCGCCGATACGGGAAACCACTGCATCCGGCGCGTCGACCTGCAGGCGCGCCAGGTGGAGCGCCTCGCCGGCACCGGGGAGCAGGCTCGCCTGGCCCGACGCGGAGGGCCCGCGCTGCAGACCGCGCTCAGCTCACCGTGGGATATCGCCCTACGCAACGGCACACTGGTGATCGCCATGGCGGGCACTCACCAGCTCTGGGAGCTCGACCTGGCGGCGGGCGAAGCCCGGCGGACCGTTGGCACGGGTCGTGAGGCACTGCATGACGACACACTCCAGCGCAGCGCCCTTGCCCAGCCGAGCGGGCTCGCCGTTGCCGACGGCCTGATCTACTTTGCGGATAGCGAGAGCAGCGCCCTCCGCGTGGCAAACTTGCAGGCCGACCACGTCGAAACGCTCGTCGGCGAGGGCCTCTTCGAATTCGGTGACCGCGATGGCCAGGGCCGGACGGTTCGCCTGCAGCACCCGCTCGGGATCGCCTTCCACGACCACTCCCTCTACGTGGCCGACACCTATAACAACAAGATCAAGCACATCGATCCCGCGCGCCGGACCACCGAGACGTTCGCGGGCACGGGAGAGGCCGACCACCAGGATGGCCCTGGAGATGAGGCACGCTTCTGGGAGCCGGGGGGCCTCAGCATCGCGAATGGCCGGCTCTACGTGGCAGACACGAACAACCACGCGATCCGCGTCGTCGACCTGGATACCCGGGAGGTGCAGACGCTGTCGGTAGGCGAGGCTTGAAACACCGCGGGTTCCGCTTTCACCACACTGAGATTCCGAGATAAGGAATCCGAAGCCTCGGAGGCATTGCGCAACCCGGCGCGCGGCGCTAAAAGCACCGCGCTGCTTTCCGGCAAAGCCCTTTCAGGGCTTCTCCTCCCAGCCACCGCCGTTTTGAGACATCTGGGAGTATCCCCAACCCAGCCCGGCAGGGCTTCGCTCACAAGCAGCGCGGAGCTTCGAGCTCCGCGCGTGCGCGGCACTCTCCTTATCTCGGAATCCCAGCTTCTCGCAAGAAGTGCTTGACAGTCAAACAGGCGGCTGGTATAATGCACGCATCCGGGTGGGGCATCCACCCGAATGGAGTGATTGAGTGAACGAGCAGGCAACAGTACAGCGCGTGATGACCGGGAGCAACTCCTGGTGGTGGTGGCGACCGTTCGCCCGGTCTGCCACCCGTGCGCGCATCTCTGGGGCCTGGCAGACTTAACAGCCGGAGGGCTGCGGGCGAACGGTTTCACCGCCCGCGGCCTCATCAGAGAAGTGCTTCCCAGAGCCGTGGGCGTGTGAGCCCCGGCTCTTTTTGATTCCACACCCATCGCCGCCGCACGCGGCGATTCTGGAAGAGTGAGGAGCACCCTGATGATCCGGCCAGACCGCCTAGAGTTTCGGGCCCGAGCGGCCCGGGGAAACCTGATTCCCGTCTACCGGGAGATCCTTGCAGACATGGAGACGCCGGTCTCCGCCTTTCGAAAGGCAACCGGCGGGTCACACGCCTTCCTCCTGGAGAGCGTCGCTGGTGGAGAGCGCCTGGCGCGCTACTCCTTCCTCGGCGCCGCTCCCTTCCTCGTCCTCCAGACACGCGGCCGCCAGGCGACGGTCACCGAGGCAGGCCAGACGAACACGCTCACCCTTGCCCCAGGCCAGGATCCTCTCCACTTGCTGAAGGAGATCGCCGGGCGCTACCGCTACGTGCCCGACCCGGCGCTGCCCCCCTTCTGCGGCGGCGCCGTGGGCTACCTCTCCTACGACCTGGTTCGCTTCTTCGAGCGGCTTCCCGAGGAGAGCGAGGACCCGCTTGGCATCCCCGATTGCCAGTTCGTCTTCACCGACACGCTGCTCATCTTCGACCACGTGAAGCACAAGATCCTGGCGCTGGCCAACGCCCGCGTGGAAGGAGACCCAGACGCGGCTTACGACCAGGCCGTCGCCAAGATCGACGCGCTCGTGGATCGACTGCGCCAGCCCCTCCCGGAAGAGGCCCCCGCACATCCAAGAGAAGTCGCGCCTGCTCCGCTGCAAAGCAACCTGACGCAAGCAGAGTTCGAAGCGGCGGTACGCCGGGCGAAAGACTACATTGCCGCGGGCGACGCGATCCAGGTGGTCCTGTCGCAGCGCTTCTCGCGCCCGACGCGCGCCGGGGGCTTCGACATCTACCGCGCGCTCCGCTCGCTGAACCCCTCGCCCTACATGTATTACCTCTCGTATGGCGACCTCCAGATCATCGGCTCGTCGCCGGAAGTCCTGGTGACGCAAAAGGCGGGGCAGATCACCCTACGTCCCATCGCCGGCACGCGCCCCCGAGGCCGCACCGAGGAGGATGACCGCCGCCTGGAGGCCGACCTCCTGGCCGACGAGAAGGAGCGCGCCGAGCACATCATGCTCGTTGACCTGGGGCGCAACGACCTCGGGCGCGTGGCCCAACCCGGAAGCGTGTGCGTCGACGAGCTGATGGCGGTTGAGAAGTACAGCCACGTGATGCACATCGTCTCCAACATCGTCGCGGAGCTTCGCCCTGATAAGGACCAATACGACGTGCTCCGCGCCTGCTTCCCCGCCGGCACCGTCACCGGCGCGCCCAAGGTCCGGGCGATGGAGATCATCGAGGAGCTGGAGCCGCACCGGCGCGGGCCCTACGCCGGCGCCATCGGCTACTTCAGCTACAGCGGCAACATGGACACGTGCATCACCATCCGCACGCTGGTGCTGAAGGACGGCATCGCGCACCTCCAGGCGGGCGCCGGAATCGTCGCCGACTCCGTGCCCGAGCGCGAGTATCAGGAGTGCCTCAACAAAGCGCGCGCCCTCCTGCGTGCCATCGAAGTGGCCGAGACGGGCCTTTAGAGGGAGGAACCGGATGATTCTCGTTGTTGACAACTACGACTCGTTCACCTACAACCTGGTGCAGTACCTCTCGGAGATGGGCCAGAAGCTGACCGTCTTGCGCAACGACCAGTTCACCCTGGACGAGATCGAGCGCCTCTCGCCGGAGCGGATCGTCCTCTCGCCGGGCCCCGGCACCCCGGAAGAAGCGGGCCTCACCGTCGAGGTGGTGCGCCGGTTTGCCGGGCGCGTGCCGATCCTGGGGGTATGCCTGGGGCATCAGGCGATTGGCTACGCCTTCGGCGCAGAGGTTGTTCGCGCGCCCCGGCTGATGCACGGGAAGACGTCGCCGATTCACCACGATGGCAAGGGCCTCTTCACCGGCATTCCCTCTCCTTTCCAGGCAACCCGCTACCACTCGCTGATCCTCCGGAAGGAGACCCTGCCCGCGTGCATCCAGATCACCGCGACTACCGACCAGGGCGAGGTGATGGGGATCCGCCACCGCGACTATCCGATCGAGGGGGTGCAGTTCCACCCGGAGGCGATCCTGACGCAACACGGCAAGGAGCTCCTCTGGAACTTCCTCGCCGGTGCCCCCGCGAATGCAGAAGCCCGGCCACCGGAGCGCGTACACCCTCCCGCGGCACGCCCGGCATCGCCTGTGGCTCCCACCGGGGCGGCTCCCGAGCAGGGCTCCCCGGCCGTCGTCGACGCCGTCCGCAAAGCCACCACCGGCATGGACCTCACCCGCTCGGAGGCGGCGGCGCTGATGCACGCCATCATGACCGGCGAGGCCACGCCCGCGCAGACCGCGGCGCTCCTCACCGCGCTCAAGATGAAGGGCGAGCGCGTGGATGAGATCACCGGGTTCACAGAGGCGATGCGATCTCATGCCATCCCGGTGCGCCCGCAGCGCCCCGACCTGGTCGACACCTGCGGCACCGGCGGCGACGGCACCGGCACGTTCAACATCTCCACGGCGGCGGCGTTCGTGGTCGCGGGCGCCGGCCTCGGCGTCGCGAAGCATGGAAACCGATCGGTCTCCTCGCCCTGCGGGAGCGCCGACGTGCTCGAGGCATTGGGAATCAACCTGAAGATGACTCCCGACCGCGTCGCCCAGGCGATCGACGAGATTGGCGTGGGCTTTCTCTTCGCTCAGGCGTTTCACCCCGCGATGAAGAACGTCGCCTCGGTCCGGCGCGAGCTCGGCATCCGGACGATCTTCAACATCCTGGGGCCACTGGCCAATCCCGCCGGCGCGCCGGCCCAGCTTCTTGGCGTCTTCCACCCCGCGCTCACGGAGATCCTCGCCCGCGTGCTTGCCAACCTAGGCATTCGCCGTGCCTTCGTGGTGCATGGGCACGGCGGCTTGGATGAGATCAGCACGACGGGCGAGACGCTCGTTTCCGAGGTGCGCGATGGCGACGTGCACAGCTACCGGATCGACCCCACGGCGCTCGGCTTCCGCCCGCCCCATCCCGACGAGCTAAAGGGCAGGGATGCTAAAGGCAACGCCGAGATCCTACTGCGTGTTCTGGATGGCGAGCCGGGCGCCCGGCGCGATATCGTCGTCCTCAACGCCGCCGTCGCCCTGGTCGCGGGCGGCAAAGCGCCCGACCTGGAGACAGGCGTCGCTCTCGCCCAGGAGTCGATCGATTCCGGCGCGGCCCGCGCCAAGCTGGAAGCCCTGCGGCGGATGAGCCACCAGTAAGGCCGCAGGAGACCCGGATAGGAGAACGCCCCATGTTTCTCGATGAGATCCTCGCCTGGAAGCGGGAAGAGGTGACACGGGCGAAAGAGGAGACCCCGCTCGCAGAGCTACGCGCGTGCATCGATAGCCTGCCCCCATGCCGCGACTTCACGAGCGCTGTGGGCCGGCCCGGGCAGGTGAACCTGATCGCCGAGGTGAAGCGTGCCTCGCCAAGCAAAGGTGTGATCCGCACCGATTTCGACCCGGCGGCAATCGCCACAGCCTACACCGAGGGCGGTGCGGCGGCCATCTCCGTGCTCACCGACCGGCGCTACTTCCAGGGGGAGCTTGGCTACCTCTCGCTTGTCCGGAAGGTCACGCCGCTCCCGGTGCTGCGCAAGGAGTTCATCATCGACGACTACCAGCTCTATGAGGCGCGCGCTGCCGGGGCGGACGCGGTCCTCCTCATCGTCGCAGCGCTCCCGGATGGCGCGCTGCGCCGGCTCCTGGATCTGGCCGGCGAGCTTGGACTGCACACGCTCGTGGAGGTACACGACCGGGCCGAGCTGGAGCGCGCCTGCGCTACCGGGGCGCGCGTCATCGGGATCAACAACCGTGACCTGCGCACCTTCCAGACCACGCTGGCGACGACAGAGGCGCTGGCGCCCCTGGTGCCCGCGGATCGCGTCGTGGTGAGCGAAAGCGGGATCTTCACGCGCGCCGACGTGGAGCGCGTGGCAGCCGCGGGTGCGCGCGCCATTCTCGTCGGCGAGGCGCTGATGCGCGCGCCGCAGATCACGCCGCGAGTGCGCGAGCTGGTTGGAGTGGCGCGATGAGAACCAGGATCAAGGTGTGCGGGATCACCCGGGTGGAGGATGCCTTGGCGGCAGTCGAAGCCGGCGCCGATGCGCTCGGATTCGTCTTCGCGCCAAGCCCCAGGCGCGTGACACCCGAAAAGGCACGCGAGATCATCTCGGCCCTGCCGCCGTTGGTGACTCCTACCGGCGTCTTTGTGAACTCTCCGGCCGCCGAGGTAGCGGAGATTGCGCGCGCCACGGGCTTGCGCGCCATCCAGCTCCATGGCGACGAGCCGCCGGATGTGCTCCGCGAGGTGCGTGCCCGAACCGGCGCGTGGATCGCGCGCGCGTTCCGCGTCCGAGGCGAGGAGACACTCGCCGAGATCCCGCGCTACCTCGATTATTGCGACGCCATCCTGCTCGACGCCCACGTGCCAGGCGCGGCGGGAGGCACCGGCCAGGTGTTTGATTGGACGCTCGCGGCGCGGGCCACCGCCTTAGCCCGCATTATTCATCAGAATAATGAAAAGAAGTCTCTCTGCCAGGCGTGGCGCGAGTTCGTGGACACTGCCCCCGAAAACACCCTGCCACTGGGCGCTTGCAGCGACAACGGTATATCACCAGACAAGGGACTTCTCTTGAAGTATTCTGGTGAATACTTCGGGTTAGGCCGGCCCATGTTTCTGGCGGGCGGTCTCCACCCCGGGAACGTGGCGGAGGCGGTGCGCCAGGTCCGCCCTTACGCCGTGGATGTCTCGTCCGGCGTTGAAGCCGCGCCCGGCGTGAAGGATCCCGAGCGCCTCCGCGCCTTCATGGCCCAGGTTCGCGAGGCGGATAACCTGTATCGATAGTGACACGCGCAATCGGCCCGCGCCGTCGTGGCAGGGCCGCGTAGAAAGAAGAAAGGAAGGTCATCGTGGCGGCGATTCATCAACCCGTGCCCGACGAGCTCGGGCATTTCGGCCGGTTTGGCGGGAGATACGTGCCGGAGACACTCATTCCGGCGCTCGACGAGCTCTCCCAGGCGTGGGACGCGGCCCGTCGCGATCCGGAGTTCCAGCGCGAGCTGGAGTACTACCTGCGCGAGTATGTCGGCCGGCCAACGCGGCTCACCCACGCGGCCCGGCTCACCGCGCACTGCGGCGGGGCAAAGATCTATCTGAAACGCGAGGATCTCTGCCACACCGGCTCGCACAAGCTGAACAACGCCCTGGGGCAGGTCCTCCTCGCCCGCCGTCTGGGAAAGAAGCGGGTGATCGCCGAAACCGGGGCCGGCCAGCATGGCGTGGCCACGGCGACGGCGTGCGCCCTCTTCGGACTGGAGTGCGCGGTCTACATGGGCGAGGAAGACGTCGCGCGCCAGGCGCTGAACGTCTTCCGGATGCGCCTCCTGGGCGCCGAGGTGGTGCCCGTGAGCAGCGGAACGAAGACGCTCAAAGACGCGGTGAACGAGGCGCTCCGCGATTGGGTCACCAACGTGCGCACGACGCACTACGTCATCGGCTCGGCGATTGGCCCGCACCCCTACCCGATGCTCGTGCGCGACCTGCAATCGGTGATCGGACGCGAGGCGAAGGCCCAGATCCTGGAGTATGAGGGCCGCCTGCCGGACGCGATCGTCGCCTGCGTCGGCGGCGGGAGCAACTCGATTGGGATCTTCTTCCCGTTCATCGACACTGGCACCCGGCTGATCGGCGTGGAGGCCGCCGGGCGCGGGCTTGATACCGGGGCCCACGCCGCGACGCTGGTGGCCGGCTCGCCGGGCGTGCTCCACGGAACCCATTCCTACCTCCTGCAGGATGACGATGGCCAGGTGCTGGGCACCCACTCGGTCTCCGCGGGTCTGGACTACCCCGGCGTGGGCCCGGAACACGCCTACTTCAAGGAGCACGGGAAGGCCGAATACGTGGCCGTCACCGACTCGGAGGCGCTGGCAGCGTTCCAGCTTCTCTCCGAGCTGGAAGGGATCATCCCCGCATTGGAGAGCGCGCACGCCGTGGCGCACGCGCTGAAGATCGCCCCTCAGATGGGCAAGGACGCCGTGCTCCTGGTAAACCTCTCCGGGCGCGGCGACAAGGATGTGGAGCAGGTTGCCCGCATCCTGGCGGCGAGGAACGGGAAAGGCAAGGGAGAGGAATGACGCGCATCGAAGAGAAGTTTCAGGAACTATCGAAGCGAGAGGGCGCACTCATCTGCTTCCTCACCGCGGGCGACCCGAGTCTTTCCGCGACCGAGGAACTGATCCTCCAGGTGGCGGAGAGCGGCGCGGATCTGATTGAGCTGGGCGTTCCCTTCTCTGACCCTGTCGCCGATGGTCCCAGCATCCAGGCGTCCTCATTGCGCGCCCTGCACAACGGCACGACGCTCGCGGGCGTGCTGGAGTGCGTGGCACGGGTACGGCGCAAGATCCGGGTGCCGTTGGTTCTGATGAGCTACTACAACCCGATCCTGCGGTATGGCCTGGCACGCTTCGCCGCCGATGCCGTGGCGGTCGGCGTCGATGGCATCATCCCCTCGGATCTGCCCCCTGAGGAGGCGGACGAGTGGCTGGCACGCGCCCGACGTCAGGGACTGGATACGATCTTCCTACTCGCGCCGACGAGCACGGACGAGCGGATCCGGCGCGTCGCGGAGAAGGCGAGCGGGTTCATTTACTGCGTCTCGCGCACGGGGGTCACCGGCGCGCGCGAGGCGCTCCCCGACGACCTGCCCGGCCTGGTGCAGCGGATTCGCGCGCATACCGAGAAACCGATCGCCGTTGGCTTCGGGATCTCGACTCGCGAGCAGGTCCGCCAGGTGACGCGACTGGCCGATGGCGCCGTGGTCGGGAGCGCCCTGGTGAACCGGATCGGGCGCGCTGGCGGGGCAACATCCGAGATCGCGGCGTTTGTACGCGGGCTAAAAGCGGGCACGCTCCGATAAGGACTCGAAACTGGGGAGACGAGCAGGAGGCACCGTGGTCGAATCGTGGCAACAGGCACAGGCGGACAAGCCGCGGGCGCGTGGCGCGCTTCTTAGGGACGCGCAGGCGATGGTGCATGCCACCCGGCCTCTCGTCTCCCCAGCTTTCGGCGGGAGGGCGTCATGCTCGCGCGGGTGATCCTGCTCCTTGGGCTGCTGTCGATCTTGGACCTGAGCCTGCTCGTCCTGCTTGGGCAGCGCATCGGGCTGTGGCCAACGCTCGGGTTCATCCTCTTCACGGGTGTCGCGGGCACGTTACTTGCGAAGAGCCAGGGCCTACGCGTGATCCGCCGGATCCAGGGTGATCTGGCCGCCGGGCGCGTGCCCACGTACGGCCTGCTCGACGGCCTGCTGATCCTGGTGGGCGGCGCGCTCCTCCTCGCTCCGGGAATCCTGACCGACGTGGCCGGACTCGCGCTGATGTTCCCGTTTGTTCGCAACCGGGTGAAACGGCGGATCCGAGAGGCAATCGAGCGCGGGATCCGGAGTGGGCGCTGGCGTGTGGTGCGTGTCGGACCAGCCCCGGGCGAGGAGCCCCCGCCCTCTACCCCGGAGTGGCGCCGCCTCCGGTAGCCCACCGGGTGAAGCACCCGGATGCCTGCGCGGTGGTTCAAGACGACAGCGAAGTCCGGAAGGTGACCTCGGAGGGAGTGAGCCAGCGCACGGAACCATCGGTGAGGCGCAGGCGCAGGCGCGCATCCTGATCGATATCGACGGCGAGACCGTTGAAGCGCTCCAGCCCGGCCTGGAGCGAAACGTGCTGGCCGAGCACCGTGTCACACGCCCGCCAGGCCGCCGCAAGCACACCCGGATCCTCATTTGCTTGCTCGACACGCCGCTCCAGGCACTCCAGCAGGGAACGGATCATGCCATCGCGCTCGGGGAGCGGCGCGTGCTCCTCCATGCTGGTCGCCTGTGCTTCCAGGCCAGGGGGAACGGCCTCGCGCCGCAGGTTGATCCCGATTCCGATGACCACCCACTCCAGGCGCCCGCCGGCCACGTAGGCCTCGGGGAGCACCCCGGCCACCTTCTTCCCAGCGATCAGAACGTCATTCGGATACTTCACGCGCGCTGAGAGGCCGCGGGCGCGCGCGAGGAGATCCACCACCGCAAGCGCCGCGGCCATCCCGACCCGGCCGACCGCACCCGGCGGAAACGCCGGGCGCAGCACGGCCGAGAGAAGGATCGCCGAGCCCGGAGGGGCCACCCAGGAGCGACCCCTCCGGCCCCGGCCGGCGCTCTGCCAGTTGGTGACGACGACCGTGCCAGCCGGGGCCCCGGCACGTGCCAGAGCGATGCAGTCGTCGTTCGTCGATTCCGTCTCCTCGCGCGTTTCCAGCCGGTGGCCCATCCATCCGGTATGCAGGCCGCGGAGGATCTCTTCCGGGTTCAGGCGCTCCCCCATCCCCTGCTCTCCTGCCTGAGAGGTCTCCTTGCCACCTGAACGCCTCAAGCCTGCGTCAGCTCCACACCGCGCAGGTTCATCACCGCGCCGTTCGGCATCTCCAGCGCCTTCACCACCAGGTAACTCTTGCCCGCGGGCAGCGAGAGCTTGCCAAGGCGCAGCCGCTGGAAGTCGGTTGCGGACGCGGTGGCAGCGACCGTTCCGGTCACCGTCGGCGCGGGGTCATCGGGAATCTCCTCCGGCCCGCTGCGGCCCAGGAAGCGCTCGTCCGGGTAGCTGACCGCGGCCACCGTGGCCCCGGCCTGCTCGGGCGGGCACGCGTAGTTCAGGGTCACCTCATACTCGCCAGCCTCAGGCAGCTCGAAGTCCCACGCGGCCAGGTCTCTCGGGTTGATCCAGTTACCCACCTGAACGACGCCATCCACGGCTTCCAGGCGCGCGCGCTGGCCATGGGGGCCATGCACATCAGCATAGAGAGCGGGCAGGTTCACGCGACCATCGGCATCCGGCTTCAAAACGAGCTGCTCCACCACGGGCTCGCCCGCGAGTTCGACGGCCACCACGCTCGCCACCGGGTCCGGCGCGCTCGCGGGCACGCGGATGCACAGGGTATCCCCATCCCGGTCGAGCGTCAAGCGCACGTCCGGCTGCGCCAGCAGCCAGGCAGCGGTCGCCTCCGTCTTCAGTCCGACCAGGCGGAGCACGCCATCGCGCGGCCAATCGAAGACGTGAAGGTAGAGCCGGTTCCCCTTGCGCGTGACGCGCCCGAAGAAGGGCAGCCGGCGGAATGGACTGGCGTTCGTCGCGTAGATCGCCTCGCCGTTGACGCGCATCCACTCGCCCAGAGCGCGGAAGACAGCCACGAACTCATCCTGGATGGTTCCATCCGGCTTCGGACCGACGTTCAGGAGCAGGTTGCCGCCCTTGCTCACGACATCGATGAAGATGCGGAGGACTTCCGCCGGGCTCTTGAACTTCGTCTCGTGGGCATCATACCCCCACCAGTGCGAGGTGATCGTGAGGCAGGCCTCCCAGACGCGCGGGCTGCCATCGGGGTTGGTCAGCCCGGTCGCGGGAACGCGCTGCTCGGGGGTGCCAAAGTCCTCCGGGGTCATGGCACGGTCGTTGATCAGAATATGCGGTTGGATCTCGCGCACCATCGCGTTCATGCGAACGGAGTCCATGTACTCCGGGGTATGCATCCAGCCGCCATCGTACCAGAGGCAGCCTACAGGGCCATACTGAGTGAGCAGCTCGCGAAGCTGCTCCTTCATGTACTCGCGGTAGCGGGCCATATCGTAGCCATCCGCAGGGCGCTTGTCCCACGACCGGCGCGGGAGGTAATCGGGATGGTGCCAATCCATGATGGAGTAGTAGTAATGCATCCGCAGGCCCTGGCGGTGGCACTCCTCGGTGAGCTCGCGCACGATATCACGCCCGCAGGGCGTGTTCATCACGTTGTAGTCGGTCGTCGCGGTGTTGAAGAGGCAGAAGCCATCATGATGCTTCGTGGTGAAGGTGATGTAGCGGCAACCGGCCTCGCGGGCCAGATCCACCCAGGTGCGGGGATCGAACTTCTCGGCGGTGAACTGCGGCGGCAGCTTCTCATACTCCTCGCCTTGGATCCCCTCGACCTCCTGGATCCACTCTCCCTTTTCCAAGAGCGCATAGACGCCCCAGTGGATGAACATCCCCAGCTTTGCTTCACGGAACCAGCGCAGGCTCTCCTCACGGCTGATATACCGAACATCAGACATGGTCGCTCTCCCTTCACGGGCTTCACGGCTTCCCGATCCGGTGGTTTCTGGGCCGGCTGCCCGCTTCCTGCTGCCCGTGGCGCGCTTTTCCGCCAGGCGCGATGCGCCGGGGGATGACGGGCTCAGACAGTGAAAGGGGCTGCCTGGCCGTGCCAGTGACACGCGCCGGCAGCCCCGCGAAACGTTAGTCCTGAGCCTGGCTACCACACGTTCCAGAAGGTCTCCTTGGGCGGGTGGATGGAATAATCATCGGAGTACGGGGCAGCCCAGGGCGCAGGGATCGGCCCTTTCTCGAAGCGGTACCACTTCACGTGACCGTCGAAGAAGCAGATGTTGCCGCCATCCATTCTCAAGAAGAGGGACTACGCGCGGGCCAACAGGCACGCCTGCAGGCCCGCGCGTCAGAAAAGCGCCATCCCGCCTGGGGTGGCGGCTAGCCGGCCACCTCCTCCTGGATCTTGCGGAGGAAGCCTTCGACGCTCATCGCGCCGAGATCGCCGGCATCGCGCGAGCGAACGGAGACGGAACGCTGCTCCACCTCGCGATCGCCCGTCACCAGCATGTAGGGGATCTTCTGAAGCTGCGCTTCGCGGATCTTGAAGCCCGTCTTCTCCGAGCGGTCATCGACCTGCACGCGCAGGCCGGCCGCGCGCAACTCGGCGGCCACCTGGTGCGCGTACTCGCCATGCCGCTCCGCGATTGGCAGGAGGATCGCCTGCACCGGCGCCAGCCACGTCGGGAAGGCGCCCGCGTAGTGCTCGATCAGCCCGCCGACGAAGCGCTCCATCGAGCCAAGCACCACGCGATGGATCATCACCACGCGATGCTCGGCGCCGTCTGGCCCAACATAATTGACATCGAAGCGCTCCGGCATGTTGAAGTCGGCCTGAACCGTCGGGCCCTGCCACTCGCGCCCAAGGGCGTCATACAGCTTGATGTCGATCTTCGGACCGTAGAAGACGCCTCCGCCCGGATCCACCTCGTAGTTGAGCCCGCGCGCATCCATCGCCTCAATCAGCGAGCGCGTGGCGTGCTCCCAGACCTCGTCGGAGCCAATCGATTTCTCCGGCCGGGTCGCCAGGTAGGCCTTGTATGTGTAGCCGAAGCGGGCCATGACGTAGTCCACGAAGTCCAGGACGCCAATCACCTCGCCCACCAGCTGCTCGGGCGTGCAGAAGATGTGCGCGTCATCCTGGGTGAAGCCGCGCACGCGAAGCATCCCGGTGAGGGTGCCCGAGCGCTCGAAGCGGTACACCGTGCCCAGCTCCGCATAGCGTATCGGCAGGTCGCGATAGGAGCGGAGGTGAGTCTTGTAGATCATGATATGCCCAGGGCAATTCATCGCCTTCAGCCGGTAGGGCTGGCCCTCGATATCAATGGGGGCATACATGCTCTCGGAGTACTTCTCCAGGTGGCCACTGATCCGGAACAGCTCCTCGCTGGCGATGTGCGGCGTGTAGACGAACTGGTAGCCACGCTTGATGTGCTCTTCCTTCCAGAAGCTCTCGATCAGGTGGCGGATCATCGCGCCCTTGGGATGCCAGAAGATGAGCCCGGCGCCCACCTCCTCATGCTGGCTGAAGAGATCCAGCTCCTTGCCCAGGCGACGATGATCCCGGCGCTCGCGCTCCGCCAGGTTTGCCAGATAGGCATCCAGCTCTTCCTGCGTCGGCCAGGCGGTGCCGTAGATGCGCTGGAGCATCGGGTTCTTCTCGTTGCCACGCCAGTAGGCCCCGGCCACCGAGAGGAGCTTGAACGCCTTGATCTCGCCGGTGCTATCCACATGCGGCCCGCGGCAGAGGTCAACGAAGTTGTCCTGGCTGTAGAAGCTGACCGTCTCTTCTGGGATCTCCCGGATCAGCTCCACCTTATAGACCTCGCCGCGCTCCTCGAAGTAGCGGATCGCCTCTTCGCGCGACCGCTCGGTCCGCGTGATCGGATGGTCGGCCGCGATGATCTCGCGCATGCGGGCTTCAATCCGCTCCAGATCATCCGGCGTGAAGGGACGGGGGACATCAAAATCGTAGTAGAAGCCATCCTGGATTGGGGGGCCGATGGCCAGTCGGGCTTCGGGGAAGAGCTCCTTCACGGCCTGGGCCATGACATGCGCCGTGGAATGCCGCAAGCGCTCCAGGGATTCCTGTTCCATGTGATTATCCTCCGTGCCGGCGCGATACAGATGCGCCGCCGGCTAAAATGAGGGGGCCCTCACCGGCCCGCGAGACGGACGCGCTTACGGGGCACATCACTCCTCGCGCACCTGAGAAGACCCACACGCCAACAAGGGGTTGAAACGACAGCCTCGGATAGCAGGCGCCGACCGTTTGCACCGCCAGCACCTGGCTCCGTGCCACTTCTCCCCGGCTCTATTGTAGTATTCGGCAGACGGGAGAGTCAAGGAAAGAGATGGGATTCCTGGGATTCCGACATATGGAGAGGGCCGCCCTCACGCGCAGTGCTTCGAGCACCGCGCGTGGGGGGGCGCGCGATGCAGGGGGAACCGAGTTGCGCCCACGCGTTGCCCGGGCCGGCAGCGATCCCGCGGCTGGAGGGAACAGACGCGGGTGGGATAGAGGTCCCGAAGGGGCCGGCAGCATGCGCCCCCTTCGGGATCGAGGCATGGCGCAGGCAGTTAGCCCTTCAGGCCGTTGAGCAGGCGAACAGCGGTCTCCATCCAGAGGGCATGCGTGCCCTTGGGAGCGCGCACATGGCGGCAGAGGCGCGTCTCGTAGCTCCCCTCGTCCATCGCCTGGTCCGTCGCCACATAGCCCACGGTGCCGTTGGCCAACCCGAGGAGCATCGTCTGCGCGAAAGGCGACGCCGCCTTGATATCGAGGCCGATCTGGCTGAAGACCTCGCCCGGCAGGCCCACCAAGCCCAGCTCGCCGATCCGCATCGCGCTGATCGGCACTTCCCACTCGGAGGGCTCGGATTCCATCAGGACCAGCTCGCGGGCGTAAACCCACTCGTGGTCGTTGGGATCGTCACCGGCCGCGAGGCGCGCCTTGGCCTGCGCCAGCTCCTCCGGCGAGGGCACGCGCGCCTTGAAGGGAACCATCTCCAGCTGGGCGCCCAGGGGCACCTCGTCGCGGAAATCCTCCTCGCGGAGGATGTTCCACGCCTTCCACGCCTCGGCCGCCACCACGTTAGCCACGCGCCGGATCTGGAAGTAGGGGTCGGGGCTGGTGCGCGCCGGCCTATCGAAGTCACAGTTGTTGATGTCGCCGAAGCAGCCGTTCGCGAGAATCGCCTGGAAGCGCGCGCCCGCGATTCGCTGCAGCGCCACGCCGAACTCGGCGAAGTAGTCGGCGCTGACGGCATCATGCACGCCGGCGCCGACGTAGTGGAGCCCCAGATTGGCGAGAACGCCGAGCGGCTCGCGATCCGGCGACCGGAAGATGAGGACGCCCAGCTCCGGGTCGGTCGGTCCGGCGGGGCGCACCATATCCGGGTGCTGGTAGCCGGGATTCATGCGCACCGAGCCGTCCTTCATGACACGCCGCCGGTTGTGCACTTCGGAGGCGCAGTTGCCCCGGGTGAAGGCGACCTGCGCCGGGCGAAGCTGGCGCGACGCCTGGATAAACGCGTCGGCGATGCGCGGAGCCACCCACTCCGCGTAGCCCTCCGTGGCGGGCGTGCCCAGCGAGCTCTTGATGGACGGCCCCGTGTGCGTATGCGTGGCGCAGATCATCACGCGCTCCGGCGGCACCCCGGTCTCGCTGGCGATCCGCTCCTTCGCAGCCCGGACAACATCGCCGGGCACGGCGATCAGGTCGCAGACCACGATGCCGATCGTCATCTCGCCATTGCTGATGGCGAGCGCCTTGGCGTGGAGCGGGTCGTGAATCGCCGTCGCGATGCGGTCGTTGAAGTAGCCGATCAGATGGCAGCCGAGATTGGGGGTGATGTCGACCGATGCTGAACCTACCTGAAGCATGCGAGAGCTCCTTTCGCCCGTCGCCTCTCCTGGGGGCGGGCAACCGCCCTATTGTAGCCCCGGCGCGAATGGGAGTCAAGCAAGATCCAAGGCCCGGAGGCGGCCTGTTATAGCGCCCGCGGCAACCATGCGCTCACGATGTGATGAGGCCTCGCGCCGGTCGATGAGGCGGCTTCCTGGCGGGTGCGTATTAGACGAGGGGTTGTGCCCCCCACGTGAGGATTCTTCTCACTCAGATTTACAAAATGCTCGCTTGAGGTGTTGACAGATCTCTGATGATGCGCTATAATAAGCGTGTCGTTGGGCGGGGCTGTAGCGCAGTTGGGAGCGCGTCTCAATGGCATTGAGAAGGTCAGGGGTTCGAATCCCCTCAGCTCCACCACAGGCGAGTCGGCAGAAGCAGGCTCGCCTTTTTCATTTTCTGGAGAGAGATGGAGCCGCACGCCGATAGCACCGAGGAGTTTGTCGTTGTGATGGAGCCCCGAGACTCCGTCGCGGCGTCACTGGCCAAGGGGATCCTGGAGAATGAGGGAATCCCCGTGCTGGTCGAGTCGTACCAGATCCCCTGGTACGACGGGATCATGACGCCCGCGACCGGCGCCTGGGGCCGCATCCTGGTGCCCGCGCGCCTCGCATCGAACGCCAAGGCAGTCCTCTCGGCCTACTTCGCTGAGCAGGAGGATGAGGCCGCGCCTACCACCGATCCAGAGTGAGCGCCTAGCGCCAATCCAGCGTGTCGAGGCTCAAGCCCGCGAGATGGATCAGGGGGCCCGCCTTGCCAAAGGGATCCTGGCGGGCCGCGGCACGCAGGTAAGTCGTCGCCAGGTAGAACGGCACCGCGGCACGATCGATGCTGACGCGCTCGCAGTAATCCTCCATCGCCATGCGCACGGCGCGTGAGTACCAGTTCTCCTCACGGTAGGCAAAACGCCAGGCAACGCCCGGGTCCATAGCTCCACCACCTGCCAGCAGCTCCCCGAGGGCATGGGCAAATCCCAGCAGATCCATGAGCGGCAGCCCCTCCAGAGCGAGATGCTCCCATCCCGTGACGGCGATCCCGTCCTCCTGGAGGAGGATGTGGCACGGCCGGAGGTGATTGTGCGCCGCGCCCAGCCACAAGCCCGCTTCCGCGATGCCGCTCGCCACTCTCTTCACGAGGGGCCCCCCCGAAGCCGCGCCGGCGGCGGGAACCAGCAGTGGCCCGACTTTCTCCAGCACGGCTTCTCCCTCGAGCCACGCGCTTGCGCGCGTCTGCTCGTGGAGCTCTGCCAGCCAGGTGGCGACCGCCTGGAGCGCGTGCTCCGCTACGGCCCGCGCCTGCCTCGGACTGGCGGCCACCACCTTCTGATGGAGGGGTACCCCGGGGATGTAGGCGTGGGCCGCCGCGTGGTGCTCTCGCACCTCACTGGCCCCGAGTGGCTCGGGAAGCGAATCGCGCAGGCGCCCCACAACGCGGCTGCGCAATTCTGCCAGTCCCGCCTGCCCGTCACCAACCGGTGGCGCCTCGCCACGCCACCGGCCGGCGCGCAGGATGCAGGCCGGGTGGCCCCAGCCCGCCGGCACCACCAGCAGCGCGGCATGATCGCCCTCACCCGCATGCGGACGAGAGAGCACGAAGTTGAGGTCGCGTGCCCTCAAGGCCACGCGCGCCCGCTCCGTCGCGCTCCCCCGGCGCCACTCCCCCGAGCGCGGACGTGCGACAATGCGCCGGACCATCTCTTCGGCCATGGTGGCACGCATGCATGCCGGCGCGCGCGCGATTACCCAGAACCCAGGACAGATCCACCGGGCCGCCCGCCATTGCGAGAGCGCAGTCGTGGCATAGAGGAGCGTGCTCCGCGAGGCCGTGCCTGGTCGAAGGCACCGACTGATCAGGCACCCCGCCACTCTTCCCTGCCCTTCCCCACCTACGGGGAAAAGGATCTCTGGCTGATGAGGGTCCGGCACGGCCGCCAGGATTTGCGGATTCGGGAAACCTACCGCCTCAAGCATCCGATGGAGACGACGCGCGCCATATTCTCCCCACCACGGCGACCGCGCGCCACGCGCTCGCGTGCCCGGTTGCAACGGCGTCACGCCTTCAGGCGGCTTACCCGCAGCAATCGCCAGGCAGCCCTGCGGGGCAACGAGCTCCGCCAGCCGCTCGACCGCCTGCGCCGGCCTCAGGCCAGCGAGCACACGCCGTGGGTCACGCACCACCACCAGATCGAACCGCCGGCGGGCGCTGATGAGCGTATCCAGGTTCCCGCGGCACACGTGGAGGTGACTCAACCCCGCCGCCGAAGCCCGTCGCCGGGCAATCTGGACGTTCGCGGGATCCGGATCTACAGCCACGACCTGGTCGCAGTAATGGGCCAACTCAAGGGAGAGCGCGCCATCGCCGCACCCGAGATCCAGGCCGACGGCTCCCGCTCCGAGCGGCAGCAAGAGGAGCCAGTCGCCACTGGCCACGGCTGGCGGGTCTGTGGGGGCATCCCGCCCGGCGAGATCGACCTCCGCGTTCCAGCAGGGCACAGGGGAGTGTTTCTCCCGCCGGCGTGAATCCGACATGATCCGCTCCCTCCCAGAAGCCCCTGGGCTGCAGGATGCATGCCACCCTGCAGCGATACCACGGAAAGGGAACGGACATGGATGCAGAGGGCACTACACAGGGGGGGCGCCATCATCCCGGATTTCGACAATGAGGCTTCCGCGAAGCGCGGGCGGAGGACCGCGAAGGGGCCGAGGCACAGCCACGCGCGAGACCATGAAGATAGGCGCTTGGCCGAGCGGGAAAGCCGGCATCCAATTCCCCTTTCGGGAGTGATGGGACCCTTTCCACCTCAAGCGCCTCACCCACATAGATGATAGCACATTGCGCTCGGAAGCTCATGTCGGAAGAGGAAAAGGCCCGGATCTGGAGTCGGGAGCCTCTAAGCCCAGGAGCGGATTCCCTACCTCGGAAGCCCGGCCGATTAGCTGGGATTCCGACATAAGAAGAAGGCCGCCCGCACGCGTGGAGCTCGAAGCTCCGCGCTGCTTCTTTGCAAAGCCCTTTCAGGGCTTCTCCTCGCAGCCACCGACGTTTTGAGACATCTGGGAGGAGTATCCCCAACCCAGCCCGGCAGGGCTTCGCTCGCAAGCAGCGCGGTGATTTACCGCCGCGCGCCGGGTTGCGCGCTGCCTCCGAGGCTTCGGATTCCCTACCTCGGAAATCGGGCCGATTAGCACTCGCCTTGCCAGAGTGCCAACGGTTGTGCTATACTACGGGTGAGATATTCTCCAATTCAGAGGGGTGGTGTGTCGTGCCAACCTACGACTACTATTGCAAAGCGTGTGATACCCATTTCGAGGTGATGCAGCGCATTACCGAGCCGCCGCTGACCCAGTGCCAGCAGTGTGGCGGTCACATTCAGCGCCTGATCTCTCCGGTTGGAGTCATCTTCAAGGGCTCTGGATTCCACGTCAACGACTACCGGAAGCCCGAACCGGCGAAAGACTCCGAGAGCAAGGCGGATTCCTCAGCCACATCGGCATCCAAGTCGTAAACGCTTGCCGAATCGCGCGCGCTTTAATGAAGGGGGATGGGCAGATGCCCATCCCCCTTCTGTTGTTTCGCCCGGCCGTCAGTCGACCAGCATCGCCGGGCGCACGGCACGCACCGTGGCGCCCTCGCCCGTCGTCGCGGTGATCTCCACCAGGACCATGCCTTTCACTGGAACGCCCCGGAAGTCGCGGCCATCCCAGTAGGCCTCGTTCCGGCCCTGGCTCACCGCACGCCCGGTCACCACACGCGAGAGCGTCTGGCCCGAGGGCGACTTGATGGTGATGGAGACGGTCGCATCGGTGCTGGCCACGTAGCCGATGCTCCTGCCTGCCCCGCGCACCGGGGTGAGCGTGATCCCGGAAATGGAGATCAGCGCGCCCGTTGCCTTCTGCGCCTCGATCCGGAAGCGATACGGCGCGGTGCGGGCCCGGAAGGTCACGCAGGCCGTCGTCCGCATTTGCAGGCGCCGCCCGGTCTGCTCATCCACCAGGACCAGGCGCACGTCTCGTGGCACCGTCCCAAGGCCGGGCCATGCCACGGTGACTTCCTCGCCCTCCGGCACGCCCGCGGTATCCACCTCAAAGCTCCAGCTCGCCGGCGTGCCCTCTTCGAGCACCGCGACTGCGGCGCGCTCGCCACCAGGCGTGGTCAAGCGCACCTCGGCGTGCCCGCTCGGCGGAGGCGGCGCATCGATGGTGTAGGCCGTGGGGCCCACCCCGAATACGCACGCGCTGTGCGCGCGCCCGGCCACCCGAGCCTCAACCCGCGCCCGCCAGCCTGCGGAAGCCGAGCGCTGCCGGGCTTCCATCGGCGGCTCGCTCGCGGACGGAGGCGAGAAGACGAGCCACACTCCATCCACCAGCGCACGGATCCAGTAGCCCTGGTAAGGCGCGATGGCGGCCGTCTTTCCTTCGGGCGTCGCCGATACGAGATCGTACGTCGAGCCGTTGTAGGTCCACAGGTAGCTGCGGACCAGGTTAATCGTCGCCGGGTCACCGAGCGGCACTGGCGTCACAGAACCCGGGAGGAGCACCTTCACCTGCGAGAGCGGGATGCTCCCGGTGATATAGGGGCTGCCGATAATCTGCCATCCCTTTGCGAGTGGCAGCATGAAGGGCTGATCCTGCGGCGGCAGGATGGCAGGCGCGGCAATCTCATACGGCGTGCCGCCACGGCGCGGTTTCGCCCAGAAGCCGCGGCCCGGGGCCGCCGGGGGCACGCCATCGATGCCGGCGATCCGGTAACGCTTCGCCGCGGAGTCATACCAGTAGACGACCGCGTCCGGATCTCCGAGGACCGTCTCCACCGCGCCGTCGCGGAAGGCGAACGGCACCGTGATCATCGCCAGGCCGGGTCCAGGCGCAAGTTGCGGCTGTGGCTGCAGCTGCACCGATAGCTTCAGAAGCGCTGATCCACCCTGGTTTGTCAGTTCGAGATCCGGAACCAGCACCGGAACCCATCCGGATCCGGCGGGCGGCAAGACCACGAGTTCAAAGGCGTCCGTTATGTCGCTGATCACGGCACCCGTTACGTGGCTGATCACACGGAAGGTCCCATCGGCATTGGCCGTGGCCGTCGCGTGCACAGCGCCACTGGCGTCGCGCAGCTTCACCTCAATGCCCTCCGGTAGCGCCGAGCCATCCGCAGTGACAATCGTGCCCTCAACCAGCACCGCCGGAGTGAGGGGGATCTCGATGCTTCCCGTGGCGGCACCCGCTGTGGCCGTGATCGTGGCCCTGCCGGTGGCCAGCGCGGCGGTATAGGTGACGGTCGCCTTTCCGCCCGCAGTCGTGGCACTCGCCTCAATCACACCGAGGCTGGCCGTAAACTGGACGGGGGTTCCATCCGGAACCGGCTGCCCCAGCACGTCGGTCACGGTCGCGGTCACCCGGGCAGTGCTCGTTCCATCCCCCAGGAGAGCTGGCGGCAGAGCGACCACCCGAACCGCCGCCGGCACGCCAGGTTGCACGAGGGCGATCTCGACAGTCGTCGAGGCATCCCCCGAGGTCGCCGTCACCTGGGCAGTGCCCGGCTCCGCGCCCGCCGTGAAGGTCACCTTGACCGCGCCCGCCGTGGTGGTGAGCGTATTGGGAGCCACCGTGCCCAGGGTGGCGGCCACCGTGACGGGAATGCCATCCGGCACCGGGCGGCCCGCGCCATCGGTGAGCGTGAAGGTGACCTCCGTCGTGCTGGTGCCATCGCATGGCAGAAACACCGCCGCAGCCTGGCCCGCGATCTGAGCCGTCGGGTTCTTCAACGTCAGCTGGATGCTCTGCGTCGCCTGCCCTGCCGTGGCCGTGATCGTGGCCGTGCCGATTCGGGTGCCCGCAGTGTAGGTGCCCGTGGCCTTCCCTTCGCTCGTCGTGACGCTTGCCGGCACCGAACCGCTGTCGGTCTCCAGCGTAACCACCGTGCCATCCGGAGCGGGTTTGCCCTGCTCATCCACCACGGTGATCGTCAGCGTGGCGACACTGGCGCCATCCGCCGGAAGCTCCAGCGGATCGGCAGCAAGGGTGAGGGCGAGCGTGCCGCCCTCTCCTTCCTCGACGAACTCCACCGTCGCACTGGCGCTCTTGCCGTTGGCGGTCTTCGCGGTGATTGTGGCAACGCCAGGAGTGGTGCTGCTTACCGTTGCCCCTGCCTGGCCGGCCGCAGTGATGGCTGTGGCCGGCGTCACCGTGCCGAGGTCTGTCTCGAACGACACTGCCACGCCATCCATAGGCCGGCCCAAGAGGTCCGTTACCGTGGCGGTGAGCGTGGCTGTCCTGGTGCCGTTCGCGACCACCCGCGTTGGCGTGGCCGTCAAGGCAATCGCCGCCGGCGAGGCATCCAGTACCTCTACCTCCACTGTGGCCTGGACATGGCCGGCCGTCGCGGTGACCGTTGACGTGCCCGCGTTCGGTGCCGTGAGCACTGTCGTGGCCTCGCCACCCGCGGTCAGCGCCTGGGCGGGCTGGACGGTTCCAAGGCTGGCAGTGAAGTCGACCGGCATTCCATCGCCCACCGGGCTGCCGTCAGGAGCCGTCACACGGGCGGTGATGGTCGCGCCTTCCTTCCCGTTCCCCAGGATCTGCGTGGGAGTCGCGGAGAGCGTGACGACCGGCATGGGGCCGCTGCCGGTGAAGATGGCGGAGACGCGCGCGCCCAGCGGGCCGCCGCTGGCATCATGCACGCCTGCCACCGTCACCTGATAGGGGATGCCGATCTGCGCCGCCGTGGTCAACACCACGCGGCTGGGCTCGCTGGTCTGAACAGCGGCAGAGATGGCGAGCGCCGGCGTGATCGTGTAGTTAGCGAGGTTCTCGACACTCGCCTTCTCCATCGGCCGGTCGAAGATGACCTCAACCATCGTCTCGCCGAGGCTGCGCGCCCCAACGACGCCCGCCGGAGCCGCCGTGCCGTTGAGAACCACGTTCCCCAGGGCAGCCCCCGAGGTGATCGCAACCGTCATCGGGCCGGGCTTGGTGCCGGCGCGCACCGTGACAGTGGCCTGGCCGCCGGTCGTGCGCGCGCTGGCCGGAACCGAAGCGTTGTAGCCGCGGAAGCTGACCAGCGTGCCGTCCAGATCGGAAGAGCACACGTCTGAACTCCAGTCACATTGAGCCATCTCGT